>Ga0265293_10000189_pt1 | contig 153039 bp, 157 predicted proteins | sample Munlanlewell138R_FD_192505 | JGI IMG/M metagenome (GOLD analysis project Ga0265293, IMG submission 192505) | Leachate microbial communities from a municipal landfill in Southern Ontario, Canada - Leachate well 138R | ecosystem: Engineered > Solid waste > Landfill > Unclassified | place...
CGAAGCGATTTTTTCATGATTTTACTCAATGGGTTTTACACCCATATGTGCTAAAAGCCTTGATATATAAGGGTTTTCAGCACACTCACTCTTTCACCCTTGTTATCAATACCACGCACTCAACGTGCCTTGTAAATGGGAAGTTGTCATAGGCTTTGATCTTTTCTATGGTGTAGCCTGCTTCTTCCATTACCTTAAGATCTTTAGTCATGGTTTTGGGGTTACAGGAGATGTAAAGTATTTCCTTAACTCCTATATCAAGTATTTCTCTAATGGCTTTTGGGTGTATTCCGCTTCTTGGTGGGTCGACTACTATGATATCAGGTTTGTCGGATACAGTGTGTACCGTTTTCAGGACATCTGCAGATATAAAGGTTACATTTTCAATGTTATTAAGCTTTGCGCTGTTTCTTGCAGACTCTACTGCTTCTTCTACTATTTCAATTCCTATGACTTTTTTAGCCTTTTTAGCTAGTATTTGTGAGATTGTTCCTGTGCCGCAATATAGATCATAGATTGTTTTATCTTCTATTTCAGAAAGCATACCTATAGCTTCAGAATACAACCTTTCAATAGCTTCTACATTAGTTTGAAAGAAGCTGAAAGCTCCTACATGAAACTCTAGTTCTAATAGGTTTTCTTTATAGTAATCTCTTCCATAAAGAAGATTAACTTTTTCTGGGATTATGGTATCTGCTAATGAATCATTTATAGTATGTAGCACTCCTACAATCCTATTGTTTAAATCAGATTCTATAGCCTTTAAAGCATCAAGAAATCCATCTTCATCAAAAGGTTCTGTTGATGTGGTTACTATGTTTACAAGGAGTTCCTCAGTTCTTACTCCTTTTCTTACGACTAAATGCCTTAAAAGGCCTTCATGAGTTTTCTTGTTGTACTTGTTATAGCCTTTTTCTAATGCGTGATTCTTTATAGCTTTTACTATTTCATTATAGTCAGGGTCTACAATAAGGCAGTTATCAGTATCAAGAACGCTCATAAACCTTTTCTTTTGGTGAAGGCCTAATGTCATAGGTCCATCTTTTACTAGATCTCCAAAGGTATATTCCATCTTGTTTCTGTAGTTATAGATAAAAGGTGCTTTTTCTATGCCTAAGTATTCTTTAATGGTTAAGTTGTTCTCTGCTATAAGAGAGAGGACGAAGTCTTCTTTAATCTTAATCTGCTCTTCATACTCTATTCCTTGATAGATACAGCCACCGCATAAGTCTTTATGAATGCATTCTTTGATCATTACTCACCATACCCTTCAAAGAAAGACTTTTTATATTCTAAGAACCTGTCTTCTTTTATGGATTCTCTTATGTTCTTCATAAGGTTAATAAGGAAATGTACATTATGGTAGCTTAAGAGAATAGATGAAAGTATTTCATCTGCTTTATATAGATGGCGTAAGTATGCTTTAGTATAGCTTTTACACGTTATGCAATCGCAATCTTGTTCTAAAGGTTCAAAGTCTTCTTCAAACTTCTTGTTCTTTATGTTCAAGTTTCCTCTTTTAGTCATGGCTACACCGTGTCTTGCAAGCCTTGTAGGAAGTACACAGTCAAACATATCAACTCCTCTTTCAACCCCCTCAAAGAGGCAATCAGGGCTTCCTACACCCATAAGATAACGTGGTTTCTCTTTAGGTAGAAGCTCTACACAGTTATCTAAGACTTCATACATCAAAGGTTTTGGTTCTCCTACTGAGAGACCTCCAATTGCATATCCTGGTAAATCAAATTGAGTTATTTCTTCTGCACTTTGTTTTCTTAAATCGTGATACATGCCACCTTGCATAATTCCAAAAAGGCTTTGAGTGTCTTTATTGGTTTGTGCATCTACACATCTTTTAAGCCACCTTGTAGTTCTTTCAAGGGACTTTTGTACGTAGTTTCTGTCAGCTGGATAAGGAGCACATTCATCAAAAGCCATCATTATATCTGAGCCTAGGGCTTGTTGAATCTCTATGGATTTTTCAGGTGTAATCATATGAGTGCTACCATCTAAATGAGATCTAAATACTACTCCTTCTTCAGAGATCTTTCTCATATCTCCTAAGCTAAATACTTGAAAGCCTCCTGAATCAGTTAAGATGCTTTTATCCCAGTTCATAAACTTATGAAGGCCACCTGCTTTTTTAATAAGCTCGTGGCCCGGTCTTAAGTAGAGATGGTATGTGTTTCCTAAAATGATCTCTGCTCCCATCTCATGTAAGTCATCTACTCTAAGAGCTTTAACAGTTCCTTGTGTACCTACAGGCATAAAGACTGGAGTTTCAATAACAGAATGCAAGGTTTTAACTTTCCCTAGCCTTGCTCTTGTTCTATCATCAGTTTTAATAAGTTCAAATGTTAATGTTGCCATACTTTTACTTTTCCTTTATATAATCATCATCGCATCTCCATAGGAGAAGAAGCGGTATTTATCATTAACGGCTGTGTTATAGGCTTTTAGTATTTCCTCTCTATCATAAAATGCTGAAACAAGCATTAAAAGTGTGGATTTTGGAAGGTGAAAGTTTGTAACTAATGCTTTTACAATTTTAAACTCATATCCTGGATAAATGAAAATATCTGTTTCTCCACTTCCCTCTTTTACCCTGTAGCCTTTTTTCTCGTTATCATAGTATGCTGCTCCTTCAAGAGTCCTTAAAGAAGTAGTCCCTACAGCTATTATTCTTTTTCCTTTATCAAGAGCTTCATTGATTGCTTTTGCATTTTCAGTTGTTATCTCATACTGTTCGTAATGCATTACATGGTCTTCAATGTTTTCACATTTTACTGGTCTAAAGGTGCCAATTCCCACATGTAATACTACTTCTGCTTTTGAAACTCTTTTATCAGAAAGTTTCTTTAGAATTTCTTCTGTAAAGTGTAGTCCTGCAGTTGGTGCTGCTACTGAGCCTTCTTGATTACAGTAAATAGTCTGGTATCTTTCCTTGTCAAATTCAGTGCTTTCTCTTTCGATATATGGAGGTAGTGGCATCTTTCCCACTCGTTCTAAGGTTTCGTGAAAGTCACCTTCATAGTTTAGCTTAACTATTCTGTTTCCGTCTTTACCATAATCAACTATATCTACTATAAAGTGTGGTGATTCAGATATAGTAACTGAATCTCCTGGTTTAAGCTTTTTCCCAGGTCTTACAAGTGCTTCCCAAAGATCACCTTCTAAAGGCCTTATTAAAAGCACCTCTACTTCTCGTTCATAGCCCTTCTTTTTACCTAAAAGCCTTGCAGGTATTACTTTACTTGTATTTAAAACTAGAAGGTCATCTTCAGTTATAAAATTTGGTATATCGTAAAAATGAAGATGCTTAATAGAATTATCGTTTCTGTTAAGCACCATCAGTCTTGATTCGTCCCTTTTATCAAGAGGCTTTTGGGCGATCAGATTGTCAGGTAAATCATAGCTAAAAAGTTCTATATTCATATGTTTTATATTATTTCTTTCTAAAGTGTAAATGGAGCAATTTTTATATCTGTAAAGAAGTAGTTCAGCATAAACTTGTAATCATAGCCAAGTTTACCCATGGCTATAATGCTATCTTGTGCCATTCCTACACCGTGACCCCAGCCTAAGCCGTAAAAGGTTACAGGTGATTTAAGCTGTGTTTCTGTTCCTAATGTTATTATAGGGGTGAAGACATCTTCCTTAGTGCCATTATCATCCCCTGGCATTACAAAAGTTTCGCCATTTGTAATAGTTAAATCTCCTGCTTCTCTATCTCTTACTACTCCATCTTTTCCCATTACTTGAATAGTTTTATTGTAGCTTCTTATGGCTACTAAGTTCATGGCTGTGACTCTGCCTTCATTCTTATAGGTGTTTTTAGCGTCTTTAATGGCTTTATCTACTTCTTCAGGAGTTATGGGGCTAAATGAAAACATTCTTGATTTTAAGGTATTTCCTCCTAAAACTCCTTGAAGCTTATCACCTGATAAAGTGAACTGCCTGTTCTCATCCCAGAAGGTTATTTGAGCAACTGTTCCTGAAGCATTCCTTTTATTTATAACTATACTGCTTATATTTCTTACAGCATAACCCTTTGATCGTAATATCTCTGCCAGCTCATTAAAGGTGTAAGCCTTTTCCCATTTATAGAGAGGTGAAAACTCGTCTCTTATACCTCTTAAAAAGCCTTCATGAGTTCCCCAAACATCTTCCACATTATCTGTAAAGCCTCCATCATTTTTTGAGTAGTAGGTGGAGACTACTTTATTTTTATAGTATATAACTAAGCCTTCTGTTTCTTCACAAGCTCTGTTTGTAGATGGATATTCGTTCTTATAGCCTTTATAGACTTGGCAATGGGTCGTTGCACATATGTCATACCCTGAAGCCTTATGCCTTGATAAGTTACTTAAAGCATAGCTTCTTGCACATACTGCTTGGGCTTTAATGGTTTCTAAAGGACTTCCTTGGCCAATCTCAGAATGGACAACTCCTTTAACGTAGTCTTCAACTTCAACAAAGTTAATTAAGTTCATGGCTCTTGCTTCTACTGGGAAGAAGCAAAAACCTCCCCTATAGCCATCTGAACCACCGTAAATAACATCGCCTTTGTTATAGGGGATTATTACGTAGTTAGTTGGAAAGTCAGAGTAAAGCTCTGTGCCATCTTGGCTTTTAACTATTACTTTTCCCCCAGCTATAGAAACATTAAAATATCCTTCATCAGGATACTCTTCTATTACATTAAAGCTTCTATCATTAATTTCACCAATGGCAAGGCCATCTTTTGAAGAAATCTTAATGTCACTTACTTCGTTATAGCCGTAAGATAAGCCGACTTTAATATAAGTTTCTTCCTTTGCTAAAGAGATTCCTGTAAAGGTAATTAGGAATAGAATAGTTATAAGTGATATGAGAAATATATCTTTTATGCTAATTGTTTTTGTCACTTTCTTCCTCCTCTATGTCTTCAAGATCTTGTAATGTCATCTGTACTCTTTCTTCTGTTGAAAGCCCTAAAAGCTTATAGGCTTTATCTCCTGCCACTCTTCCTTTTTGTGTTCTATGAAGGAAGCCTCCTTGAATGAGAAAGGGTTCATTGGAATCTTCTATGGTTACTCTTTCTTCACCTAAAGCTGCTGCTATGGAATCTATTCCTACAGGGCCACCGTTAAACCTTTCAATTATTATTTTTAATATCTCTCTATCAAGATTCTCTAACCCATGCTCATCTACTCTTAAAGCATCTAGAGCATAGTTAGTAATATCGATATCTATAATACCTTTACCTTCCACTTGACTAAAGTCTCTTACTCTTTTTAAAAGTCTGTTTGCAACTCTAGGAGTTCCACGAGATCTACCTGCTAGTGCATTTAAGGATTTCTCATCTATTTTTACATCTAAGATTCTTGCTGATCTTCTTAGGATTTCAGAAAGCTCACTTTCTGTGTAGACTTCAAATTTACTTACAACGCCAAATCTTTCTCTTAAAGGAGCGCTTAAGCTTCCTGCTCTTGTAGTTGCTCCAATCAATGTAAACTTTGCTAAATCAATTCTTATGGATCTTGCACTAGGGCCTTTTCCTATGATTATATCTAAAGCATAGTCTTCCATAGCTGAGTAAAGAATCTCTTCAACTGCTCTTTGTAGTCTATGAATCTCATCTATAAACAGGATATCGTTAGGATTTAAGTTAGTAAGAATAGCAGCTAAATCCCCTGCTCTTTCAATGGCAGGCCCTGATGTAATCCTTATATCAGTTCCCATTTCATTAGCAATAATTGAAGCTAAAGTAGTTTTACCTAAACCTGGAGGGCCATAAAAAAGCACATGATCTAAAGGCTCATTTCTCTTCTTTGCAGCTTCAATAAAGACCTTTAAGTTATCTGTGGCATTCTTTTGACCTATATAGTCTTTTAATAAATGAGGCCTTAAGCTTAACTCTTGAATCTCTTCACCTTGTTTAAGTTCTGTTTGTGTAACTTTGTTATCATCCATTATTTAATCCTCTTACAGTAATCTGCTTAAAGCTTTTTTAATGTAATCTTCACTATTTAAGCCTTCATCTCTTATCTTTGATAGAGCAGCTACTCCTTCACTACGTGAATAGCCAAGGGCCATTAAACCTTCTAAAGCAACTTCTCTTTCAGAGTTAGCTACTATATCACCAGTTGTAGTAATTCCTTCTAATGAGATATCTAGACCTTCTTTATCAAGCTTATCTTTAAGCTCTAATACGATTCTACTCGCTGTTTTCTTTCCTACTCCATTTGCTCTTGTAAGCATATCTAAATCGCTAAATACAATAGCTCTCTTTACTTCTAATGGTGGCATAGCAGAAAGTATGGATAAAGCTGCCTTTGGCCCTATGCCATTTACCGTCCTAAGAAGATCAAAGAGCTCAAGCTCCTCTTTATTTGAAAAGCCGTAAATGCTTACATCATCTTCTCTCAAAATCATTCGTGTATGAACTTTAACAGTCTCACCTTCTTCTCTTAAATAGAGAGGTGAGTTTTCAGGTACAAATACTATAAAGCCTAACCCACCGGTTTCTATAACTAGCCCACCTGGGAATCTACCTGCTATTTCTCCTTTAATAAATTGAAACATTATATCTCCTTTTAATACCTTTTCTGGTTAGAATGGCAATGACATACAGCAGCAGCTAAAGCATCTGAAGTATCATCAGGCTTTGGAACTTTCTCTAAAGCAAGAATTATCTTCACCATTTCCTGAACCTGAACTTTATCAGCTCTTCCATAACCTACAAGAGCCTGTTTTATCTGTAAAGGCGTATATTCAAAGACAGGCAATCTCTTTTCAGTTGCAGCAACAATAGCAGCTCCTCTAGCTTGACTTACGTAAATAGCAGTTTTACTGTTAGTATTAAAAAACAGTTCTTCAATGCTTACTGCATCAGGACTGTTTTCATCAATTATGATAAGAAGCTCCGTAAATATCTTATGGAGCCTGTCTTGCATCTCTTCATCTGGCTTTGTAGTTATAGCCCCGAAGCTTACAGGTTTGAAGTTATTTCCCTTGTATTCCACCACTCCCCAACCCATGGTGGCATAGCCTGGATCTATTCCCAACACTCTCATATAATTTTTCTTATGACTTAATCCGATAACATGTATAAATTATTGAAAAACTCTTTAATTTACTGTATTATTATACTATACAAACATATGTTTGTCTACTAAACAAGGGGCCTTTCCCACGTGATTTCAGGAGAAAAAGTATGATAACTCATTTAAAAATCGAAAACTTTGCAGTCATTGAAAACGCTGAAATTATCTTTAATGAAGGCTTAAATATAGTAACTGGAGAAACAGGTGCCGGTAAGTCTATTATGGTCGAGGCTATCAGTTTAGCACTTGGAGCAAGAGCAGACACCACGTTTATAAGGACGGGTGCTGAAAGAGCTTTAGTCCAAATGGTTTTTAATCATAATGAAAATGAGTATGTTATTACAAGAGAAATTAATACTTCTGGAAGAAACTTATGTAAAATTAATGGTGAAATAGTATCCTTATCTGAAGTTGGAAAGCTTAGTAGAAGCATCTGCGATATCCACGGCCAATATGACCACCAGGCATTATTAAATCCAGAAAACCATGTAACCTTTATAGATTCCTATAAGGGTTCTTTAATATATCCTGCTTTAGATAATGTTAAAGAAAGCTTTAAGGTATATAAGGACCTTGAAGGAAAGTTAAATAGATTAATAAGTCATTCTCTTGAAATGGAAAGAATGAAGGATTTTATGACCTTCCAAAATGAAGAGATTGAAAAAGCCTCCCTTGTACCTGGGGAAGAAGAAGAGCTGACAGAAAGAAAGCTACTTTTACAAAACTCTGAGAAAATTTATCAAAGCTTAAATGAAGCATATACTTCAATTAAAGGAGAAGATACTTCTTTATTAGATAATTTGTATAAGGCTATGGCAAGTTTTAAGGATATATCAGCCTTTTCACCTGAAATAGCAAATCTTGAGAACGAATTAAAAGAGACCTACTATAGACTTGAAGAAGCTTTAGGACAGGCTCTTCATCTAAGAGATTCAATTAACTTTTCTTCTAATGAGCTTGATGAAACATTAGATCGACTTGACCTTATAGATTCTCTTAAAAAGAAATACGGTAACTCTATTGATGAGATTCTAACCTTTCAAAAAGATATACAAGAGAAATTAAAGGCTGTATTTAATTACGATGAAACTAAAGAAACTTTAGAAAGAGAAATAATTGAAGCAGAAAAAGTTTTATCATCTAACTGTGACGGACTTACCTCTCTAAGAAAAGAATCAGCAAAAGAATTAACTAGTAAAATTCAGAATGAACTTTTAGAGCTAGGCTTTAGAAGCGCCGTGTTGGAAGCTGTATTTGAGAAGACTCCTAACTACCAAGAGACTGGAAATGATAAGATTGAGTTTTTGATTATGACCAATAAAGGAGAAGACTTAAAGCCACTATCAAAGATAGCATCAGGCGGTGAAATGTCCAGAATAATGCTGGCCTTTAAAAAGATAATCGCAGATTATGACCATATACCTTCTATGATCTTTGATGAAATAGACGCAGGAATCTCAGGAATAGCAGCTTCTGTAGTTGCTAAAAAGCTTAAACAGATATCTATTAACCATCAGATAATCTGTATTACTCACCTTCCTCAAATAGCAGCAGCTGGTAAGTATAACTATAGAATAGAAAAGAGAGAAACTGACAGTAAGACAGTTACTGATATCATTCCTCTTTCTAAAGAAGAAAAGGTAAAAGAAATAGCACGGCTCTTAGGTGGAGAAAACATCACCCCCATAACCATAAGGAGCGCAGAAGAACTCATAGAGGCATCTGTGTAATCATTACATAGTGACATAATCATTAGTAGATTATGTCTTTAAAAGCTTGAAGGTCACTATCTAATAGATATCTTCTCTGTACTACAGCGTTTACTCTTACTGTACGGTTATCATTTACAAGTGATTTATAATAATTGTAATCTAGTAGAGCCCATCTTGCTTGTTCACCTTTTAAATCTTTAGATCTTTTTAAAGCATCATTCATTTTATCTGTATATTCTTTCTTTTTAGCTGCTGAAATAACGGGGACATTTACTTCTTTATAGTCATTTTCTACTTGTACTTTATCTGCATATCTTTTAGCAAATTCTTGACCTATGTTAAATGTTTCGGTTTGGCCTTGAAGTTTTACTTTACAACTATATGAGACATTATTTCCGTTTATTACAGGTGTTGAAAGATTAGTAAGGTTTGAGGTTACATATTTATCGTAAACGTTATCGTATTGACCTCTTCTATCGCTTCCTGTGACACAGTTCATGGTAGCTTTATCCCAAAAAGTACTTCCGTATGAACCGGCTTTAAACCAAGAAACGTTCTCAACTTCAATGGGAGATCCAAAGTTTAAATTAACATTGTAGGTTTGAGTTGAGTTTAAAAGACTTTTATTTCCCTCAGGAATAGACCATACACCCATATCTAAATGGTATCTTGTTTCTGATACTTCATCTGCTGAAACTGAAGGAACAAAGGGTACGATTAAAGCCATAATTAAAACTGTAATTAGAATTTTTTGTTTCATTTTAATTATCCTTTCATGAAATTAAAAAAGCACCCATAAATGAGTGCTTTGATATTTAAAAGAAGTTATTTTATTAAATATGCCTTTTCAGGAGTTAAAAGGTCATTTAAGTAAAATTCCCACTGTTGTAGCTGATGATTTTGTATTGCAAAGTATTTAACATCTTTTAAAGGATATGAAAATCCACTTCTTGTACTAAAGTTTTTCGAGTAAGAACCGTTTCTTTCTAATTCTTTACCGTTTTTATCAAAGATATATAAGTAATTAGGATAACTATATTCTATGTCAAATAAACAGCCAAAATAGTCGGGCTTTGAATATTGTTTTATAGAGAGAATTCCTAAAAGGTCAGTGGAGTTATATACTACATAGTCGTAGTTTCTGTATTCAGTAAAGCTTGATGTCATCCCAGGTGCAAAGCTTTCTGTTTTATTCCCTCTTTCTATAACCCCCATAAGCTTATCTAAATCATCTCCTGTTAAGGTAAGACGGTATATAGGGGTAACAAGTCTAGAAAGCATGGTAGCAGCATGTGCTCTATTTGCAGGATCTTGAGGGCCAAAGGTATTTGGGGTAAGACCGTTTATAAGGCCTCTTGATACAGCTTGAGCTAAGTATTCTTTACAGTAATCACACATCTTGTTTTTATCTATGAACATATCAACAGTAGCATCTTTATATGTCTTTTCATTTAATACTAACTGAGCTGTTCTTTCCATGATAACGGCCATTTTCTCCCTTGAGATAGGTTTATCCCAATCGGATCTTCCAAACATACCTTCAGGTGTAATTTGTAAAGTTAAAGCAGCGTCCATATATCCTGATGCCCAATGAGAGTTTGTTTTATCCTTTTCGCCGTCCACAAGGGCTACAGTGGTTTTTATAAACTCTGCTACGGTAATATTTCTTCCTGGTCTAAAAGAACCGTCAGGATACCCTTCCATCCCACCTTTTAAAACCATAGTATCAATATAGTCTTCTGCCCAGCTGTAACCATCAAGATCCGGATAAGATGGCGGAAATCCATCTGGAGCTGCACTTGCAAAACTAAAAGAGCCTAATATGAGTGTTAAAGCTAATATGATAACTAATATCTTTCGCCTTATCATTTTAAAACCTCCTTTTATAAAAGGGTGGTAACGGTTCTGACTTACTAATAAAAAACAGACTGCTAACAACAGTCTGTTTTAAAATGTTCGTTTATTCTTCTGTAGCTTCTTTTTCTTCGACCGGTTCTTCTGTAGCTTCTTTAACTACTTCTTCGGCTGCCGGTTCTTCTGCAGCTTCTTCTTTTTCTACTGCTATTTCCTCAGCTACCGATTCTTCTGAAACTTCTTCTTTCTCTTCGGTCGGTTCTTCTGAAGCTTCTTCTTCCACCTTCATTAGAGGAGTTTCTTCTCTTACTACTACTTGAGTCACAGTTTCTTCTTTAGCTTCTTCGAAGATTGGAGGCTCAATGGTTTCTTTAATGCTTAAGCTGATTCTCCTTTTGTCTTTATCGATTTCAAGGATCTTGGCTGTTACCTCTTCTCCTATGGCAAGCTCATCGTTTAAGTCTGTAACTCTTTTGTGAGCAACCTCTGAGATGTGGACAAGGCCATCAAGGCCTGGCTCCAGCTCTACGAAAGCGCCGTATTCTTTTATCTGGACAACCTTTCCTGTAAGCTCTTGGCCTACAACGAATTTGTTATCAATGCTGTCCCATGGCTCAGGGGTAGTCTGCTTTAATCCTAAGGAAATCTTACCTTTTTCTGCATTCATGGAAAGCACTTTAACGTTAATCTTCTCCCCTATGGTTAAAACTTCACTTGGATGCTTAAGCTTGCCCCAGCTAATTTCTGATATATGAAGGAGTCCGTCGATTCCTCCAATATCTACAAAGGCGCCGTAGTCTGTGAATCTCATTACTGTTCCTTCGATTACATCTCCTACGCTAACCTTCTCCCAAAGCTCAGCCATTTTACTCATCTTCTCTTCGTTTAACAGCATCTTGTGGGAGAAAACGGCTTTACCCTTAAACTTGTCTACTCTTGAAATTTTAACAGGTAAAACTTTACCTACGAATTCCTCTGCATTATCTATAAAGCGATCTGCAAGCTGAGACAGGGGAATGAATCCCGCCACTTCCTTATAGCCTGCAATTACGCCTCCGTTTACTACTCTTAATACCTTTACTTCAATGGTGGCATTATCATTTAAAGCCTTTTCTACTTCTTCCCAGTTTTCATTAGCTTGTAGCTTTTTCTTGGAAAGAAGAATGGTGCCGTCTCCGTCATCTGTTTTAATAACCTTTGCCTGAACGGAATCTCCTTCCTTATACACATCTTTAATGCATTGGTCTGCTTCAAGGCAAAGCTCTTCTTTTGGAATTACTCCATCTTTTTTACATCCTAGGTTTACGACTACTTCCTTTTCAGTAACTTGGTACATCACACCTTCAACGATTTCACCTAGCCTTGGAAGCCTAAGGGATTTTTCTATATCCTCAATATAGTCTTCCATTTCGTTTTTTTCTTTGTTCTCAGTGATAACTTCACTCATATTAGAAATAACCTCCTCAATGTCTGACACAGGTGTCGAGGCACCTGCCGCAACGCCCATTATAGCACAAGCCTCTATATTAAGCAATGCAAGTTCGTTGAAATTCTCCACAAAAACGGTGTTTTTACAGTGCTGGGAGGCGATTTCTGCCAGCTTTTTAGAATTGGAACTATTTTTACCGCCAATCACTATCATCAGGTCTACTTCTTTAGCAAGTTTTGCTGTTGCTTCCTGTCTATCCTTAGTAGCATCGCAGATAGTGTCATGAATTATTATGTTGGGATACTTGTCAGTTAAATATGATACAACTTCATCATAATTCTTTCTCTCCGTAGTGGTTTGAGTTACAAAGATTGCTTCCTTTTCTTCATCCAATTTTATGGATTCAAGGTCTGCCCTATTCTTTATGACGGTTATAAGGTAAGGGTTGTTTGAAAATCCTATGATGCCTTTTACTTCAGGATGATTCTCATCTCCTAAAACTATTACTTGCTTGCCTTCTAAAGCAGCTTTCTCAACCAGCTTATGAATTCTTGTAACATAAGGGCATGTGGCATCAATAATATTAATGCTCTTTTTTTCAGCTTCTGTGAAAACTGCTTTCGGAGCTCCGTGAGATCGGATGATAAGAGTTGCACCTTCGGGAACCTCTGAAAGGTCTTCAGCTATTATTAAGCCCTTGTTCATAAATTCGGAGGTTACAGTTTTATTATGGATGATTTCTCCAAGAGAATAAATTTCGGTATCTTTACTGTCCAAGGTTTTATTGGTAATATCTACAGCTCTTGTGACACCGTAACAGAATCCGCAAGGGTCAGTCTTTATTATCTTTGTCATAAGTCTCCTTGATCATTTTTAGAAATTCTTTAAACTTTATTTCCATACCGTTATCTGTAGGCTCATAATATTTTCTGTTAAGCTCAATAAGCTTTTCAGGCAGGTAATCCTGCTTAGTGTAACCTCCAAAGCTGTGAGGATACTTGTAACCCTCTCCATAGCCTCTGTCTTTTGCTCCTTCATAGCTTGCATTTCTTAAGTGAAAAGGAACCTCCAGATCTGAATATTTTTCCAGATCCTCCTTTGCCTTGTGCATTGCCATATATGAGGCATTGGATTTAGGAAGACAAGCTAAATATATTACAGCATGAGAAAGGATGATTTCAGCTTCGGGAAGCCCTGTCATTTTGGCGGCAGTAACCATGCTTGTTACTGTTGAAATTGCTTCAGGGTATGCCATGCCTATGTCTTCAGATGCAATTACAAGAAGTCTTCTTGCGATTGTCATAAAGTCTGAGTCAGCCTTTAAAAACCTAACAAGATAATGAATAGCTGCATCAGGATCTGAGCCTCTTATGGATTTTTGAAGTGCGCTTAACAGCAGATATTTATCTTCAAGTTTATTGTAGAAGAAGGTCCTTCTCTGCATTGCTTCAAAGACATGGTCTACCTTGATTTCGTTTAATTCTTCTGTGTTTTCTATAAGGTAGCCAAGAGTGTCCAAAGCTATTCTTCCGTCACCTGAACTTAGATCAGAGATGGCTTCCAGCACTCCTTCTTCAATAATTACATCCTTTAACAGCCTTTTAGTTCGCTCATTATTTAAAGCCCTATTTAGAAGTGTCATTATGTCTTCTTCTGAAAGCGGCTTGAATTCAAATATGGTTCTGACCCTGCTTAATATGGCATCATTAACTTCAAAGTAGGGGTTTTCAGTGGTAGCCCCTATAAATCTAATAATACCCTCTTCTAAGGCTTCCAAAAGGCTGTCCTGCTGGAGTTTACTCCATCTGTGAAATTCATCTATGTAGACATAGGTGTTCTTCTTTAAGAATCCCATATTGACGCTTTTAGCCTTTTCAATTATTTCCCTTAAATCTTTAATTCCGTGAGTTGAAGCATTGAGTTCATAGAAATCAGCATCCATGGACTTTGCAATAAGCCTGGCCAATGTAGTTTTACCTGTACCTGAGGGTCCAAAGAATATGGCAGACTGGAATGTTTTGTTGATGATGGAATTATAGAAGAGAGAACCTTTGTAAAGGAAGTGAGGCTGGCCTACTACTTCATCAATGGTTTCAGGTCTCATTTTAGTGGAAAGCGGAATCATATTATCCCAGGCTCCCTTACGTAGCTTGCGCCTAACATAATCAAGCTTCCTTCCACCATCACATAGGTGCCAAAGACTATCAGCAGCACTTCCATGTTGTGTACAGTTGTCCATAACAACATAAGCCCTAAAGCCGTTAGAATGAAGGAATAAAGAAGAATGATGGCGTAATGCTCACCTTTACTTTTGGCTTCCAGAGTAAAAATGATTTTTTCAGCAGCGGAAACCAATGCCAACAGCCCCACTACTAATCCCAAAACTTTAAACCCGCTGTCGGAAATCACAAGGACAGTCAGACCAAGGAAGCCTAATAAGGGGCCTACGGTAAATTTTCCTAAAGAATAAACATCTCTAATCTGAAAAAAACCTGATGACAGTGATGCATTTATTCCTCTTATGGCAAACAGAATCCCTGCCACAATAAAAACAGATTTAATATTTGCTTCAGATTTTGAAACAAATACAAGGCCGGTGATAATAAAAGCCAGTCCAAGGATATAGCTTAAATGTTTAAAGATAAAAAGTTTTGGCATAAAGTCCTCCACAAGCGAGGTTATTATACCATAATTACTTTGTAATTATGGTATAATCAGCCATCTCGCGTTTTCGGCTCTTTAACTGCCGAAATTCTCGAGAGGGCATATGATATATAATATCCGCAGTGTTTGAATTTGCGGATATTATACCATAACTTTAACCTTATTGTATATTGGTTAACCTATTGAAATAGCGGCTTCTCTGATTATCTCCTCCAGCTTGATGGTGATATCTTTATAGGAGTGGTTGCCTTTTTCTAAATACATTCCTATTTCTTTAAAATATGGAGTGGCAAGTTCTTCTTTAAAGAGGCTATCCATCTTTTGGACGAGAGTTTTTAAGTTGTCCTGCCAGTTTTCACCTTCTTCCTGTAAGTAGCAACACCTGATCTTGTTATTATCGCTGTTTATGTAAACCTTATGATAATTTAGGTTGACTCTTTCAGGATAAAGCATGTAGCAATCTACTTCTCTAACTATGGCCACAAGCTTTAAAAGTATGGAGAGAGGTTCGAATATATTATTGAAATTAATATCAGATAGTGGTGTAAAGGATTGAGTTTCATAAAAAATCAAATCCCTGTCTTTCATGGATAACACTCTGGGAGGCAGAAAAACATCCGGGGCTCCTGATAAAAGCACCTTTAGCTCAAAGTCCCTGAAAACTCCTTTTTCGTAGCTTTCCTTAATCAATTCCTTTTCCTCCCATACATTTTTTACAAGGTGTATATCCTTCATTAATAGCCTCTTCCAGGTACATGGGTATTACATATCTGTCAACCAAATAGCAACCCTCTAAATGATAAACTGTTCCCGATTTTGGGAAGATGAATACTGCTTTTTCATCCTTAGAGGGTTTACATAAGGGACATGGACTGTATGCATTTTTAATATCTTTTGTCAGTTCCGTCTTCCTTGCATAGACCTGTATATAGGTACAGTCCTCAAGATGATACTTTTCACCTGCCCTTGGAAATACCCATACGATTAAATCCTCTGTTTCTTCTTCTTTGAAAAAGGTATCCTTTAGACTGTGGCCTACAAAGGGCCTGAAGAGCACTTTTGATTCCGTTTCCTCCAGGAGTTCTTTATAGTAGGGAAATGGAATGTCAGTATTATAGCTGCTGTTTATTTCTATAAGATTCGTAAGGCCATCCTGAGGGAACATGTAATTTAGAGAGAGTAATTTAACCGGTTCCTCAAGGTGAGTTTCATCCCTTGATCTTTTTTTAATCCTGTTTGCAAGACTTAAGTAATGGTATATCTCAAAGCCTTTATCCTGCTTGTCATAGGCTTCTACAGATATTCTTTGGGCTTCATCAATTAAAATAATCTCTGCCTGAAGCTGATAAAGGTGAACTCTCATTATGAAGGCTATGGTCATAACAGACAGTATGACAAGAGGGAGGATTATTGCCACCTCTACCGTTAAGGAGCCACCTTTAGTATATCTCTTTACCTTCAAATGATTTGCCTCCCAGCCATATGAAGTAGGAAAAACCTGTACAGCAATCCTTAATTGAGAAGTCGGGACCTTCATAGCAACAGATGTTCAATTCCATTAGATCCATTGTTCTTAGCAGCTGAGTATTTCTGTTCTGAACAGCCAGAAATACGGTTAAATAATCCTCGTAAGTAAAATCTGACTCTCTTTTTGGCTTAACATAGCCTTCTTCAGAGGAAGACTGAAAAATACTTTTTAGTGATACTGCCCAGTCCTCTTTGCTCTTTATGGGCTCTACTCCCTTGTCCTTGCTTACCATTTTCCAGTCATTTCCTGCTTCAAGCCTTGCCCATATGGAAGCCAGAACAGCTTTTGTTACCTCTGCTTCAGGGCCCGGCGTCAATGTGTTTGCAAGCACTTCCAAGGATGCTATTTTCTCCTTATCTGAAACTATATGAGCCAGGTTTAAGGCTGTACGCATTAATATGAAATCACTTTTAAATTTATCCAGATTGCCATAGTCTGTTACTCTGCCGTAGAGAATATATTCAAGCTCATAGTTAAAGTATGTATCAGGGATTCCTTCTTCCTTTCTGTAATTGTTGAAGTATGATTTAAGATATTTAAGTCTTAGATACTTGTCAGTCCCGTGAAGGACAAGAGCCTTGGGGTTCTTTAAAAGGCTAATAAGGCTATCTATGGTGATACTTTTATTAATCGCAGTTTTTGAAGGTAAAGCTGCAAACCCGTGAAGGTTGCCGTTTTCTTTATTGAATTCATAATCCTGAGGGACTTTCCTGTTTGCAAAATCATATTCTGCAGCCTTCAATATTTGGTATTCCAAAATATCAGGGTCAAATAAATAGTAGTCATCTAAATTTAAAGTAACACTTTTAACCTCTCCGCCTAAAAGAATGCCTTTATTGACGTTTTCGTTTAGGTAGTATTTCATTCTTTGGGTTAAGTCTTCTCTTTTTAGATTAAAAGAGAAAATGCTGTATCTCTCTTTTAAGGGGATGTTATATTCTGACAGAACAGATCTGGAGGCAAGATGGATATGAGCTTTATAGAAGGCGTTGTCAGCTATGGCCTTTGAGTAATTAATAAACATTAGGGTAAGGAAAACCATGGAGGACAATGTTATAGTCACGAAAACTATAGCTACTCCTTTTTTATACTTTGATCTATCCATCTTATATAGTCCATCTCATTTATTACATATTTGAAATTATGAAAATATGATGTTGTGTGAGTTTTCAAAAGCCTTGTGTTTACCAATGAAATATCGTCATCACCTGTTATTCCATAAAAGCTTCCCTTTCTCTCCTCTAAAAGAAGGCTGTTGTTCTTTTCCTCAATTTTTCCTGTGCTGCTTAAGGTAATACTTCCTGATAAAACATCACGACTTAGGATGCTTTGGGTTAATACCTCCATAAGCAGAAATCTTGCCATGGTAATAAGAAAGAGCAAAACCATTAAAATCAGAGGAAATATTATGGCACCTTCCACCAAGGCACTGCCTTTCTTAAAAGTTTGCGAAGAGGTCATTGAAAATATGGTTAACAAAAGAAGTTATTTGAGTTTTAAATATTAAGCCCACTACTACTGCAATACCTACCAATATGGCAACCTGTACCATTTCCATTCCGTTTTTATTCATCACTCTTTTAATTCTCATGATCCTTTCCTTTCACATACTTAAAAATACGGGGCCTATGGTGATAATAAGGAGGACTAAAAGCTGTATCATCAAGGGTATTACCAGCTTTGTTTCTGCCACCTTACCCCTTTCCAAGCCTTGCTTCTTCTTCATTTCCCACAGCATATGATTCTCCAAAAGTAGTTTTTCCTTAAGCTCTGTCCCCTTTAACCTGTTTTCATCTATTATTCCTGTAATTCTTATGAAATGAGCATCGTTGGTTCTAAAGGAAAACTCCCTTAAGCCTTTAACTATATCCTTCTTTGTCTTTTCGTAGTTTTCCAAAACCTTTTGTATCTCTTCATTGAAGTACTCATCTTTTGTGCATGTCAGTTCATTGTCCTTTCCGATTTTTATTATGGCTGTATTTACTGTTAAGCCTGCTTCAAGAAGAAGGCACAATCTCGTTACAAATCCTGAAAGGTTAAGGGCTACAGATTCCATGCTGTCTTTTTCCAGCCTTGTAAGCTTTTTGTCCCTGTTAGCAAATAGAAAGAGAAGCAGAATTAATGCCAAAGGAAATATTAATATATAGTTATTGTTTTCTTTTACAGCCCATAAATAATGAACACCATTTTCGCTTAAATCCGGCAGTGCAATTTTCTCCCTTCCCTCGGTTTCCCATACAGTTTTAAGGAGAAAACGTATCTGTCTCTCGGCTTCCTCAAAGGCACTCTCATTTTCACTCCTTTCGATTAGATAATCAGTCGCTCTTTCATTTGGGTTTTTACTGGTTACTGTAACGTTCCTCCTTTGGTCCTCCCTTTCCATTGTGAGATTTATTGTGATTAAGTCCTTTTTGGTAATATCTTTCGTATTTAAGTAAACAGTTTTGTTTTCTATTATGAAAGGTGACTCCTCTGCTTCTGTTAAAAGGGATATTAGGATTAAGGAAAGGATTATGGAACATATTATTACAAGCTTAAGGTTGTCCTTTTTATATTTATTTATATGGGAGCTATAGTCTCCTTCACCGTAAAGCTTCGTTAGTTTCTTTAAAGCTTTCTGCTCATTTATGAGGAAATTTTGAAAGTATTTCATATCCTGATATCGGTGATTCTTTTGGTTAAAAGGTAAGACAGAAGGATTAATACAAGTGAAGCTGTCATAATAATTCTGCCTTCCATAGTTTCATACAGAATGGATATAAAGTCGGAGGATGTAAATCTTAAGAAGAAAAGTAAAGCTAATGGCATTGTGGTCATAATTTTCCCTTCCATCCTTTTCTGGGCCACCATCACTTTAATCTCCCCTAATATATCCATCTTCTCCAATAGTATTCTTATGGAGGACATGACCACCTTCTCCATATCACCTCCTGTTTTTTTAGCCGCAATAAATGTTTCTGTAAATATTTTTATATCTTGAACAGGATACTTTTCTGAAAAATCAAGTAATATATTCTCTTCATTCTCCTTTGCCTCTTTAAGCTTGATAATCATTTGTGTCACTTCCTTCATGATTAAGGAGGATGGCTCATAAATTGTTTTTAAGTATTCATGAGCTTCATAGATTCCTTCTGCCATCAATCTTCCTGATGCAAAGGATATGGACAAGGAATAAAGAAAGTCCCGGAATGAAACTGTCAGCTCTAAAATTTCCTTTCTCTTCTTTCTTTCCCTGTTCATCTTTCTTATGTAAGGTATGAAGGGTAAAAGAATAAGAAGAGGCAGAGGTGAGTTATAGAAAAGAAGTGACAACACGGTAAAGCATAAGACTACAGCCCCTATGAAATATATATCTTCTTTGTATTTCTTTATCACCACTTGTTCTTCTCCTTTATAAGTGCGTTATTAGTCTTGTAAAGCCCTTTATCCATCTCATAGTCAAAGAGCACATTTAAAGAAAAGTCCCCATCAAGATAAGGTTTTAGCTCTGCTATCTGCACTACTTTTCTGACTCCCTTATCAAGCCTTTTAAGATGTACCATAAGGTCTATTGCTTCTGCAATTTGAGATCTTATGGCCAATATGGGAAAGGGAGCTGCCAGAAGGAACATGGCTTCAAGCCTTCTCAACATACCTTTAATTGAGTTTCCATGGCCTGTACAAAGGCTGCCGTCATGCCCTGTATTCATGGCCTGAATCATATCCAACACTTCCTTTCCCCTGACTTCTCCTACGATTACCCTATCCGGTCTCATTCTAAGGCTTGTCTTTATTAAATCAGACATGGTCACTTCGCCTTTTCCCTGCTGATTCTTGTTTCTTACTTCCATCCTTACTATGTTTTCAATGTTATCTATTTTAAGCTCCAGGGAGTCTTCTATGACGATAATCCTTTCATTTTCAGGGATGTAATCGGCTAATACATTCAAAAAAGTAGTTTTGCCTGAAGAGGTACCGCCGCTTATTAAGATGTTGTATCCCTCTTCTACCCTCTTTTTAAGAAAATCAGCTCCCTCTCTTGTGATGGTTTTATTTCTTATGAGAGCTTCCATGGTAATATTTTTCTTAGGAAACTTTCTTATGGTCAATACAGGACCGTTAACGGCTACATTTTTATAGACTGCATTAACTCTTGAACCGTCTTTCAGCCTTGCGTCTACAATTGGAGAAAGCTCATTTATCTCTCTGTGAACTCCTGCAACAAGCCTTATGATTACCTCCTCCAAGGCTTCTGTAGATTCAAAGCAGTAATCTGTCTTTTTAATAAGCCCCTCTTTTTCAATGAAGATATTCTCTTTTCCGTTTACCATTATTTCCGACACTGAGTCATCTTCCCTGAATTCTTCCAGAATCCCTAAATCTCTTCTCAGCGTATAAAACACCTGCTTAATAAATGAAGCCCTTTTCTTATAAGGCAAACTGCTTTTAATGTGGTTTTCGAATATATAATCCTCTATAAGTTTCAGGGCCTCTTCATCCTTCAGCTCCCTGTTTTCCCTTATTAGAGTCTTTCTGATGTCCTCTATAATCTGTAAATTATTCTTCATATTTTCATAATAAAAGAGTTGCCTGATTATGGGCAACTCATAAAAACCAACAAATATTTACATAGGATACTTTACTTTGGAAATGCTACTGTAAAGGTGGTACCTCTTCCCGGCTCGCTTGTTACCTTGATTTGAGCATCAAACAACGATGCAATGTGCTTCACTATAGAAAGGCCTAAGCCGGTGCCCCCCATATCCTTTGATCTTGATTTATCAACTCTGTAAAACCTTTCAAAAAGTCTTGGAATCTCCTTTTCCTCAATGCCTATTCCTTCGTCTTTAACAGATACAACAATATTCTCCTGGTTTTCTTCAGCTGATACCGAAATACTTTTTCCTTCCTTGGAGTACTTAACAGCGTTTTCTATAAGGTTCATCATCATTTGACTGAACCTGTCCTGATTACCTTTAATAACGGGATTACCTTTTACTTCCAAAAGTATTTCTATGCCTTTTGCCTGGGCAACGGGGTTTATGGACATGACAATCTTTCGTAAAGCTGTGCCTACATCGAAGCTTTCCAATGCCTCTTGGGTTTTCTTTGATTCTATATCGGACAAGATAAATACATCTTCAATAAGTCTTGAAAGCCTTGAGGTTTCGATGGCTATTATGTCCAGAAACTTTTTTCTCACCTCTCTGTCTTCATCTGCGCCTTCCTGGAGAGTCTCAACAAAGCCTGATATGGAAGTGAGAGGTGTTTTGAATTCGTGGGTAACATTTGCCACAAATTCCTTTCTCATGTTTTCTGTTTGTTCCCATCTGTCTATCATGGAAAGAGTAGGCTTTATCACTTTATAATAAGTTACGAGAAAGATTATGAGACTTCCTAAAACAAGGAGAATTAAATAGTACTTTAAATCAACTTCAAACCACAGGAATGAAAACAAAGCTAAAAGTATGTTGTATATGAAAACTGTCAGAAAGGAAATTCCAATTTTAATTTTCATCTGAATCTGTAACCTCTTCCTCTTAAAGTTTCAATATACTCTCCCATATCTTTATCTATAGAGGCATCGCTCAGCTTCTTTCTTAAGTGTCTTATATGAACGTCTACAGTTCTTGTTTCTCCCATATACTCAATGCCCCAGACCTTGTCTAAAAGCTGATTTCTTGAAAGGGTTTTACCTCTGTTTATAACTAGATAATGCAGAAGCTCAAACTCCTTTACGGTTAAGGGCAATTCCTTTCCATGAACTGTTGCATTGAAATTGGATCCATCTATTCTAAGGCTGTCTATGACCATTTCCGGGCTTTCTTTCTCCTCATCATGGATGAAGTCCTTTGGTGAATTGTCCTCATACCTTCTTAAAACGGCCTTTATCCTTGCAAGAAGTTCCCTTACTCCAAAGGGCTTTGTTATATAGTCGTCTGCACCCCAATCAAGCCCCTTTACCCTGTCTCTTTCATCGGCTTTTGCAGTCAGCATGATGACGGGAGTGTTGTTTCCTTTTTCCCGTAATTCTTTAAGTATCTCAAAGCCATCCTTAAAGGGCACCATAATATCCAGAAGGATTAAATCCGGTCTTTCATGCTCAATAAGCTTAAGGCCTGAAGTACCGTCAGTCGCACCGATTCCCTTATAGCCGTTGGAGGATAAATTATACAGGATCAGCTCCAATATATTCGGCTCATCTTCTATGACCAGAATTTTCTTCATTTTTTCTCCATCTACTAAAAATCCCGTGGCAGTTAAATACTAACACGGGAGCCTTTGTTTTACAATTATGTGAGGTGTGATTAATTCTTTTTAAAATGGAAATCATTTAATACGGCTCTTGCCACATTTGAGCAGTAATCTCCAATTTTTTCAATGTTATGAACTATGTCTGTAAAGATTACCGTAAATTCTGGAGAGCATTTTCTTTCAGAAAGTCGTTTCATATGGTTGTTTCGAAGCCTTGTTTCCATAAGATTAACTTCGTCTTCAATGGCCATAACTTCTTCCGCAAAGTGTTTATCTCCTGTGCAGAAAGCATTTACAGTAGCCTTCATCATGTATTCTATCTGGTCAAAGGCCACAGTCAGCTCTGCCATGGCAGTGTCTGAAAAATCATAGCCCTTCTTTATCTTGTCCGCAGCAAATTCAGCAATGTTAATGCAGTGGTCTCCTATGTGTTCAAAATCGGAAAGTATGTGAATGTAGACAGATATTTCCGTACTCTGTCTGTCCGTAAGGTTATCAACTCCTGACAGTGCGGAAAGGTATTGAACTGTTTTTCCCTGTACATTATTTACTATCTCTTCAAGCTCTTCTACTTTATAGATAGCTTTGAAATCCCCTTCCATAAATCCTTGCCTTGACTGCTTGATCATCTCACATACGAAGTCTGCGATTCTAAGGATTTCCTTGGCTGCAAGATGCATAGCGAACAACGGAGTGTTGATGACTTTGTAATCAAGAAATACAGGCTCAATGCTTGGTTTAACCTGATCCTCTCCCGGTATGAGCTTGGTAACTACCTTTACCAATACTCCTACAAAGGGCAGCCACAGCAAGGTGGCTATAAAGTTAAACAGAAAGTGGGCGTTGGCAATCTGTCTTGAAATTACCTCAATCTCTGTTCCTATAGGAGATATAAATAAAACGGCTTTTGTGTATAGCGGTATAAAGAACATAAAGGCTATAGTGCCTGACAGATTAAACAGTACGTGGGCAAGAGCCGCTCTTTTTGCATTAACAGAGGCTCCAAAGGAAGCCAATATGGCAGTTATGGTAGTTCCGATATTTGTACCAAACAGTACCGGTATTGCGCCCTCTAAACCAATTAACGTGTTTACTCCATCAGGCCCCATAGTGGATGCAAGTTTTTGAAGCACGGCGATTACAGCGGCACTAGCTTGCACGACAACTGTTAAGCCCGCACCAACAGCCACTCCTAAAGCCGGGCTGTCAGATACATTTAATATGAGCTGTGAAAAGCCTTCACTTTGGGATAATGGCGCCATGGCGTTGCCCATAGTATTAATGCCTACAAATAGAAGGCCAAAGGCAAATATGCTTTCCCCAACATTCTTGATATTTTCTCTTTTTACAAAGAAGTACAGGATGAAGCCCAATGCCACGAAGATCCAAGCAAAGTCTCCAACTTTAAAAGCAATCAGCTGTGCCGTAACCGTGGTACCAATATTTGCACCTAAGATAACGCTAATTGCCTGTGGAAGCTTTATTAAACCTGCACTTACAAAACCTACTACCATTACTGTAGTTGCAGAACTTGACTGAAGAACTACTGTTACCATGGCTCCAGCAAGGGCTCCAATTACCCGGTTTCTTGTAAAGATGGCTAGGAAACTTTTCATTCTTTCTCCTGCCACCTTTTGAAGGCCACCGCTCATCATAATCATCCCGTAGATAAATACTGAAAGGCCTCCCAATAATGTTATTATAATTACAAAATTCTGATTCATACACTCATTGTCCAGATTTATGAGTATATCTACAACATGTTTACTGTTAATTAATTGTAAATTCTATGTTAAGTCCTTCATGAGAATTTTCATGTTCTTATAGAAATCCCCCGAAAGAAGAAGATCTTCCTCTCTATGAGGATTGTTTTCTTCAATAAACAGGGATGGGACTTCTAAATTAAGCTTTAAAAACTCTGAATAAGCCATTAAGTTGCCTAAAACCATTATTTTATCACTATGATCTAAAGGCAGCTTCCCGTTTATTTGATCTATTACTCTTTTAGTGCCCTCATTATGACCTTCCTTCACTATTAAGAGGATTTTATGAAGATTATTGAGAAGTTCATTGTCTATAAGACCTGCTTTTGAGCCTAAGTCTATGAGCATGTAATCAAAATCGCTGTAGCTTTCAACATGATCTAAAAATGAGGATAATTCCTGTTTGTCCATTGCTGCCAGAGGATTAAGGCCTAAGGCTGTATTAAAGCGATACATGTCCTTTTCATCTTTTAATAAATAAGACATAACCTGGGTGGCACTTTCCTTGTTCAGAGCATAATGACAAAGAAATCTGTCTAAATTCATCACCTGTTTGTCCTCTTCAAAGTGAAGATAGTCTGATAAAGATAGGTAAAGCACCTTAAAACCCCTTAAACTGCTTAGAAAACCGCCTAAAACAGTGCAGACAGTTGTAGCGCCTGAACCTCCTTTAAGGCTTGTAACTATAATGCGCCTTGAGCTTCTGTCCTTAATTAACACATTGGGAGCGCCTGTAATCAGCGAATAAAGGTATAGAATCTGACCTGCCAGCTTACCTGTATGGCCGTATTTTAAAAGCTTAAACTCCAGCCCCTCTTCATCTATAACTATCTCGCTTTCCTGCCTCACAAGGCCTATGTATTTACCCTTTAACTGCTCCTTTAGGCCGTCAATTAAGAGAATGTCCAGCTTTTCTCTTATCCTGTAGTCCTTTAGCTGTTCATCATTTAGTATGGTGAAAATAAAACGAGGATAAGCCCTGGAAAGCTTAACAGCTAACAGCTCAGGATAATCCTCTTCTTTAGAATATATTCCGATATGAATGAAATTCATCGCTTTTGCCCCTTTCATTCATACCATATTTTACCATTACAGTCAAAGAGACTAAGACGAAAACAGCTCTTTGAAGATTATGGAAACGCTTTTTGTCTCTCCGATTTTTCCGCCCTTTGCTCCTATATAGATCAATGAATTATCTGTATCTCCCTTGGCTGCAAGAAGAAGTTTATCCTTTATACAGTACAAGCTCTCTTCTCCCAAACAGTTGGAAAGACAGTGATTGCAAGTGAATGCCTCCTTTTTATTTTCACTTAATCCTTCAATGAATTTATTATTTAATACCCTTGCAGGCATCCCAAGAGGTGTGTCAATAACCTTGATGTCCTTATCCTCACAAGCCTCATAGGCTTTTTTGATTTTGTCGTTAATATCACACTCTTTAGCAGCCACAAGCCTTGTGCCCATTTGAATAAAATGAGCTCCCAATGCCATAACCTTGTCCATCTCCTCTTTATTCATAATGCCTCCCGATACTATAAGTTTAATATCAGGATATTTGTTTAATTCATTTCTCATAGCTGAGATGGTTTTATAGAACTTAAATACTTCCTGAGGTAAACGTTCCTTTGAAATACCAAGATGACCGCCTTGAAAGGGTCCTTCATAGATGAAGGCATCAGGCAATCTGTTGTGCTTCTTCTCCCAGTACTTTAATATTAACTGCATGGCTCTAAGAGATGACACTAAAGGAATAAGCTTAATATGGCTGTCCTTTACTATTGCAGGCAATGACACGGGAAGGCCTCCTGACACAACAATGAACTCTGCCCCTGCTGAAATAGCAGTCCTTACATATGCTTCATATCCTTTAACTGTAGATATAATATTGACGCCCACAGGCCCTCTGTCATTTACATCCTTAACTTCCCTTAAAGCTCCCTTAATTTCCCTTTCAAGTGCCCGTAAATTAGCCTCTAAAGGATTAATTTCGTAATCATTTTCTCTATAGCCTATTTCCATGGAGCTTATAGTTCCCGCGCCGCCTTCCTTGGAAACAGAAACGGCCAAATTCTTCAATGAATACCCTACTCCCATTCCGCCTTGAAAGACAGGTTTAGGTACCTTTAAGTCTTTTATATAAAGAGGGCCGTACTTAACTTCGTAAACTTCATTGGTATCCTTTAACTCCTTAAACAAAAAGAAGCTTAAGAGGCTTTCAAGGGTATCCGAGAACAATTTTTTTTCTTCCAAGGACAACATAGCCAAAGCTTCGCTTACCATGGCTATATGAAAGGCTTCATGTTCCTTTAAGGCCTGTTTTCCTTTCTCAGTCAATGTCACCTTTACTATTCTTCTGTCTTCATTGATTCTAAACCTGTCCACATAGCCTTTGGCTACAAGCTTGTCTATGGCTGTAGTCAGTGTTGACACAGTTATACTTAAATCCTTTGCCACAGAGGACATGGTGTTTTGTCCCGATAAGGAAATAGCTTCCAGAGTATGAATTTCAGACATGGAAAGGTTCCTGAAGGTGGATTCCTTCAAGGCCTTTTCCTCCTGCTTTAAAACTACATTGAAAAGCTTTACCAGGCTTTGGTTAATGGTGTCCATATAATCCATTTAATCTTCTTCCTTATCTCCAATTGCAAAAAGTATCTCACATTCACAAATAACATCTTCTCCTCTCAGAGCGACGCCTTTTCCTGTTCCTATTCTGCTTCTAAGCCTGGTGATTTCAAGGTTTAAAGTCAGCACATCTCCCGGCACTGCCTTTTTCCTGAATTTGGCTTCTTTAATTCCTCCAAAGTAAGCGATTTTACCTTTGTGTTCCTCCATTGAAAGAATGGCCACAGCCCCTGCTTGTGCCAGTGCTTCAATGATTAAGACTCCCGGCATTACTTTTTCTTGGGGGAAATGACCTTCAAAGTAGTATTCCTTTTCATCAACATACTTAAGGGCTGTAATGCTTTTACCCGGTATCATGGTTACAACTTCATCTATTAAGAGGAAGGGTTCTCTGTGAGGAATTATCTTTTTAATATCTTCCTTATTCAACACATTATTACTCCTTAAATTCTTTAATAATCAATGAACCGTTATGGCCTCCAAACCCCAAAGAGTTTGACATGGCTATTGTAACAGGTTGGTTCCTTCCTTCGTTTGGAACGTAATCCAAATCAAGATCAGGGTCCTTCACCATATAATTGATTGTAGCAGGTATGAAGCTTTCATTTATGGCCTTTACACAGACTATGGCTTCAATTGCCCCTGCTGCTCCAAGTAAATGGCCTGTCATGCTTTTAGTGGAGCTTACAGGTATTTCAGTATGGTTTCCAAAAACAGTTTTAATCGATATGGTTTCAAATAAATCGTTGTAGGGAGTTCCTGTACCGTGGGCGTTTATGTAATCCACATCTTCATTTTTAATGCCGGCTTCTTTTATGGCATTTGCCATGGCTTTAGCTGCACCTTCTCCGTCAGGTGAAGGAGAAGTAAGATGATATGCGTCGCAGGTTGAGCCATACCCTATAATCTCTGCATAAATTTTAGCATTCCTGTTTAAGGCGTGATTCAGCTCCTCTAAAATCACCATGCCGGAACCTTCTCCCATTACGAATCCGTCCCTTTCCTTGTCAAAGGGAATAGAGCACCTGTTTTTATCCTTTTTAGTGGAAATGGCAGTCATGTTGGCAAAGCCGGAGAAACATGCCGGTGCAAAGGCAGCTTCAGAACCGCCTGCGATTACTGCTTTTAAGTAGCCGTGTTTAATCTGTCTATAGGCCTCACCTATGCTGTGAGTTCCTGCAGCACAAGCTGTAACCAGTCCAAGTGATGAGCCTTTTGCTCCAAACCGGATGCTTATATTCCCTGCCAGAATGTTCGGTATTACCATGGGTACAAGAAGAGCTGATACTCTGCTCATGCCTCTTGCTTCTGCCTTTCTTACTTCATTTTCAAGTGTCATGATACCGCCTATTCCTGTGCCTGCAACTACTCCTATTTCATCTTCATCTACATTTTCAGAAACAGTAAGGCCGCTGTCATTTACTGCCTCAATGGCTGCTGTTAAGCCGTACTGGCACATCAAGTCCAGCCGCTTTGCACTCCTTTTGTCGTAGTATTCAAAGTTCTTTACCTCTGCGCCCATTACAGCCTTTTGATCTTCAATATTAAAATGTGTGATTACATCAATGCCGTTTTTCCCTTGTTTAATGTTTTCGAAGAAATCCGTCACATTGTTCCCCAAAGGTGTAACGGCTCCCATTCCTGTAATAACTACTCTGTTCATTAATTTACATACCTCCGTCGATGCCTATTACCTGGCCCGTAATATATGATGCTTTGTCAGAGGACAGAAACAACACCAGGTCAGCCACTTCCTCAGGCCTTCCTATTCTTCCCATGCTGATCATGCTCTTAAGCTGTTCCTTTTGGGAATCTGATAATATGTCTGTCATTTCCGTTTCAATAAATCCGGGCGCCACTGCATTTACAGTGATATTTCTTTTTCCCAGCTCCTTTGACAAAGCCTTGGTCATGCCTATAAGTCCTGCTTTGGAAGCGGCATAATTAACTTGTCCCGGATTTCCGATTAGCCCTACGATGGAAACCATATTAATAATTCTCCCATACTTATTCTTCACCATTATGTCAGAGCAAGCTTTTACAAAGTTGAAGGAGCCGCTTAAGTTAACATCTACTACATCCTTAAAGTCCTCCTCCGTCATTCGTAAAAGCAGCTTGTCCTTAGTGATGCCTGCATTGTTAACAAGGATATCAACGGTGCCGAAAGCTTCCACCGCCTTTTTCACAGTTTCCTCTGCAAAGGAAGAATCTCTCACATCACCCTTTAAAAAGATTGCTTCACCTTTCAGTTTCAGAATCTCCTTTTCTATTAAGGCTCTTGCTTCTTCATTTCCTCTATAGCAGATAACTACTTTAGCACCTTCCTCCACAAGCCTTAAAGCTATGGCTCTGCCTATACCTCTTACGCCGCCTGTAATAACAGCAACCTTGCCCTTCATCTTAATCAATCCCTTTCTTTAATAACTCTATAGTCCTTTCAAGACTGTCTTTATCCTCCACATTGGAAGAAGCTTTGCTTTCATCAATTTTCTTCAATATTCCAAGAAGAGTAGTGCTCGGCCCTATTTCAATAAAAATATCAGGCTCCAATGTTAAAAGGTTTTCCATGGTCTCCTGCCAATAAACAGGACTTTTTACTTGTAAAGCCATAATCTTAACCAAGGCTTCCTTACATGCTTTTTCATGGGACAAATCCATGGGAAATTCTTTTCCCGTAACGTTTGAAAACACTTTTTTATCTGTGCAGCTTAAGTCTTTTCCCAAAAGCAGATTGTAAAGCTTCTCTGATGCTTCCTCCATAAGAGGGCTGTGAAAAGCGCTGCTTACAGAAAGCATTTTTACCCTTATTCCTTTTTCTTTCGCTGCATTCTGAAATCTTTTCAAGGCTTCATAGTCTCCCGAAACTACAGTCTGAATGGGAGAATTAAAGTTTGATCCATTAAGGACACCATCTTTTCTTGAAAGCTCCAGCAAATCAAGAATCGTCTCTCTGTCTCCAAAGGCAGCTGCCATCCCTGAAAAAAGCTCACCCTTTTCATTGAGGCCTGCCTCCTGCATCATTTTTCCTCTCTTTACAACTATATCAAGGCCATCACTAAAATCTCTTATGATTCCTGTTGCAGTTAAAGCAGAGTATTCCCCCAGGCTGAAGCCTGCATAGCCTAAAATTTCCAGGTCTATATTTTCCTCTTTTACTCTGTCCATGAGCCCTTCATAGGCTGCCATAGTAACGGTGAAAATACAGGGCTGTGTAATAACTGTTTCTCTTAATTCTTCCTTGGTGCCCTTAAAGCACCATTTTTTTATCTCTTCTCCGGCTTCATCAAAAATTGCTTTTGCTGCTTTATAATTGTCATAGAGACTTAGGCCCATCCCCTGATATTGAGCCCCCTGTCCTGAAAAAAGCAGAATTGCTTTCATATACCTCTTTTGCCTCCTTAAACATTTCTCTGATTATTTCTTTGGCAGGCTGTATCTGTTTTACCAGGCCTGCTATCTGCCCCGACATTACAGAGCCCATTTCCATATCACCTTTTTTTACCGCATCGTAAAGCCTGCCTGTGCAAAGCTCCGCTATCTCATTTGGATCTGTCATATTCTTTTCCATTGTAAGAACTTCCTTTGACAATCTGTTCTTCAACACCCTTACAGGATGGCCGGTGCTTCTTCCTGTGGCAACCGTATCTGAATCCTTAGCTTTAATGATGGCCTGCTTGTAGCTCTCATGAACTGTGCATTCTTCCGCTACCACAAATCTTGTGCCCACCTGAACACCTTCTGCGCCCAGCATGAAAGCGGCTGCAACTCCTCTTCCGTCACCGATTCCTCCTGCCGCAACAACAGGTATTGATACTGCATCTTTTAACTGGGGAATAAGGGCCATGGTAGTTATGTCTCCGATGTGGCCTCCTGCCTCAAGACCTTCTCCCACCACCATATCGGCACCTGCTCTTTCCACTCTTATTCCTAAAGCCACAGATGCAATAACAGGAACAACTATAATATTGTGTTCTTTTAAAGCCTTAATATATTTCCCCGGATTGCCTGCTCCTGTAGTCACTATCCTAACCTTCTTTTCAAAGATAACCTCTATAAGCTCTTCAAGGTTAGGTGACAGCAACATGAGATTTACACCAAAGGGTTTGTCCGTCAGCGTCCTCACTTTGTCTATCTCATTTGAAAGCCATTCTTTGCTTTCTCCCCCTGAGGCTATTATCCCTAATCCGCCGCCGTTACTTACAGCTGCTGCAAGAGAGCTATCCGCAATTCTTGCCATGGCACCTTGAATGATGGGATATTCAATATTCAATAATTCTGTTACTCTGTTCATTTATATTTTCCTTATACCTGATATATTATTGCCCCTGCAGATAAACCTCCGCCAAAGCCCATAAGCATTATTTTGTCTCCCTTTTTAACCTTGCCTGACACCATGAGATCATGTAGGGCCATAGGGACAGAGGCAGAGGATACATTCCCTGTGTCCTTAATGCTCACTTGAAACTTGGTTATATCCTGGCCTGTTTTTTGTGAAGCCGCATTGATGATACGCATGTTGGCCTGGTGAGGAACAAAGAAAGCAATGTCCTCATATGTTAAGCCTGTATCTTTAATGGCGTTATCCATCACTTCATTTATTGCATTTACAGCAAATTTAAAGACTTGAGTTCCTGCCATCTCTATGAGCATAGGTTGATAGCTAAAATCCTCACTGTCAAAGGGTCTCTTCCTATACTCCATACCGCAAGCTAAAACTTCTTTTGGGTCATCATAATTCTTAATAAAAGAAGATATGATACCTGTTTCATTATCATCTCTTTCAAGAAGTGCGCAGCCGGCGCCGTCTCCAAAGAGCACGCAGGTGCCTCTGTCTTCCCAGTTTGTGATCCTGGTCAAGCACTCTGAGCCTATTACGAGAGCCGATCTAAAGTTGTTTACCTTCATAAGCGCTTCTGCAGTCCATACGCCGTAAATGAAACCGCTGCAGGCTGCATTAAGGTCAAAGGCTATGGCATTTTCAAGGTTTAAATCTCTTTTAAGAAGTGACCCCATGCAGGGAACCAGCTTGTCGGGAGTTATGGTGGAAACTATTACAAGGTCCACCTTGCTTCTGTCGTAACCCTTAAGACACATTTCAGCCGCCTTTAAAGACAAGTCTAAATTACTCTCCTTAATGGCCACTCTCCTATTTGAAATTCCTGTTCTTTCCACTATCCAATCGTTGTCCGTATCAACAAGCTCTTCCAGCTCTCTGTTTGTCAAAATATATTCAGGCAAAGCTTTGCCTGTTTTAATAATCTTAATCCCCAAGGTACCCCTCCTTATTACTTTGATTATCAAACTATTTTATTATAGTAACATGTTTGAACCTTGTCAATAAAAAAAGCCCTCTGTTTATTGCAGAGGGCAGAATATTATATTTTATAAAAAGAGGCCCAAACTTACAGCCATAACAGCCATGCCTCCTACAAGTCCATAAATGGAAAGGTGGCTTTCTCCGTATTCCCTTGCAGCGGGAAGAAGCTCATCTAAGGATATAAAGACCATTATTCCTGATACTGCTCCTAAAATAAATCCGTATGTAGTGTCGTTCATAAAGGGCATAAGCAATAGATATCCCACTATTGCACCTATGGGCTCTGCAAGACCTGATAAAAATGAGTATTTAAAGGCCTTACGTTTGGAGCCTGTGGCGAAGTAAATAGGTACGGATACGGCAATTCCTTCAGGAATATTATGGATTGCAATAGCTATTACTATGGGAATTGCAAGGTCCAGGCTTTGAGTTGCTGTAAAAAACACGGCCAATCCTTCAGGAAGATTATGAATCCCAATAGCAAGAGCTGTAAAAGTGCCTGTTCTCATAAGAGCTTCTTCCGGCTTTTTACAAGGTGTAACGCCGTCCATGCATCTTGCTTCATGAGGGTTTATATTCTCAGGCACCAGCTTGTCTATGGTTGCAATAAACAGTATTCCTGTAAAAAATGCAGCCACATTTATCCAAAAGCCTGCTTTACTTCCAAGCTCTGCCATTAAAAGCAGCTTTGAACTTGGAAAAAGTTCCACAAAGGAAATATAGATCATAACTCCGGCTGAAAAACCCAAACTTACTGCCAGGAATTTTGTATTGGTTTTCTTGGCAAAAAAGGCAATGGCGCTGCCAATGCCTGTGGATAGGCCTGCTATTAAAGTTAGTAAAAAAGGAATTACAAGCTCATGCATGTCTTAATTAAAACTTAAGCCTTTCTTCGATATAATCCTTTACCTCACAGATTGGTATTCTGACTTGGTCCATGGTATCTCTGTCTCTTATGGTAACGGCTTCATCCTCCAATGTATCAAAATCAACACATATACAAAAGGGTGTTCCTATTTCATCCTGTCTTCTGTACCTCTTACCTATGGAGCCTGTAACATCGTAATCTGTCATAAAGTGTTTTGAAAGCTCCCGATACAGAGGCTCTGCCTTATCTGAAAGCTTTTTTGCAAGAGGAAGGACTGCAACTTTATATGGTGCTATAAATGGATGTAATCTAAGAACAGTTCTCACATCATCCTTACCTTCAGCATCCTTCACTGTCTCTTCATCATAGGCATCGCATAAAAATGCCAGAGCAACCCTGTCTGCACCAAGGGAGGGTTCCACGCAATATGGAATGAATTTTTCTCCCGTTTCAGGGTCCAAATAATTCATGTCCTCTCCTGAATACTCCATATGCTGCTTTAAGTCAAAGTCGGTTCTGTCCGCTATTCCCCACAGCTCGCCCCAGCCAAAGGGGAACAAGTACTCAATATCTGTGGTGGCAACGCTATAGTGAGAGAGCTCCTCTTTCTCATGGTCTCTCATCTTAATGTTTTCTTTTTTCATGCCCAGCTTCAGAAGGAAGTCTACGCAGTAATCCTTCCAGTAGGAATACCACTCAAGATCTGTTCCCGGCTTTACAAAAAACTCCAGCTCCATCTGTTCAAACTCCCTTGTTCTGAAGGTAAAGTTTCCCGGAGTTATTTCATTTCTAAAGGATTTTCCCACCTGGGCTATGCCAAAGGGAATCTTCTTTCTCGAAGTTCGCAAAACGTTTTTAAAGTTTACAAATATGCCTTGGGCAGTTTCCGGCCTTAAAAAAAGCTGAGATTGTGAGTCTTCCGTTACACCTTGAAAGGTTTTAAACATAAGGTTGAACTGCCTGATAGCTGTATAATCCGATTTTCCGCAAGCAGGACAGGGAACTTTATTCCCTTCAAGAAATGCTTCCATTTTCTCTTTAGGCCAGCTGTCGGCAGAGCCTTCCTCACCTTTTTCAGCCATGTAATCGCTGATGAGCTTATCTGCCCTAAACCTGGATTTACATGATTTGCAGTCTATTAAAGGATCAGAAAAGCCTCCCACATGACCTGATGCCACCCATGTTTTAGGGTTCATAAGAATAGCGGCATCAAGGCCTACATTGTAGGGGCTCTCCTGAACAAAAGCCTGCCACCAGGCTCTCTTAATATTATTTTTAAACTCCACTCCCAAAGGGCCGTAGTCCCAGGTATTTGCTAAACCTCCATAAATCTCCGAACCCGGATATACAAAGCCGCGGTTCTTTGCCAAAGCCACAATTTTATCCATCGAGTAATCTGATCCCATATTTATTAGCCCTTTTCTTTTATATTTCGTTGTCTATTTCATCTAAAACATCATCAAAGGTTTCTTCCAGTTCATCCTTCACTTCCTTAACCTCTTCCTTAATGCCTTCTACTTCCTGTGCCATTTCATCAAAGAAATCTTCACCGTCGGATAAATCTATGTCAACCTTTGTGCTGACTTTATCAAGGGCGTCTGTAGCTTTTCCCTTTACTTCCTTATAAACCTCTTCAGTTCGTTTCCTTACTTCACCGTAAATTTCAGTACTTTTTTCCTTAACGTCCTCAAAGGTGTCCATGGCCATGTCGCTTACATCTATTATGGTTCCGTCATCCTTTACAACCTCAATATCACATTTTGTTCCAAAGGCAGCTATAGTTCCCAACACTATAGGAATGGGAGCTAAAATCGTCCCTACAATACCTACGTTTAAGGGCAGATTTAAAACTACCTCACCATCCTTTTTCACGATGATCTTAGCCACATTACCTTTTCTTATAAGCTCCTTAAGTCTGTCAACAACGGCTTTTGCAGGCAGCCCGAAAGCCTTGCCGCCCTTATCGTTAATGGTGTCCTCAATGGCAATTATGGCATCTACAACGCTGCCTCCTGCCTGTTCCAAAGCTTCCTTCGCCTCTTTATATGAGACTCCCGTTCTGTCCTTTACCAGTTCTATTTTCTCCAAAGTAATTTCCATAACATATACCTCCCTTTAAGTTATCATAAAACAACGTTCGCTCAATAAATCCCCCATGTCTAAATGGTATTTCAGATAATCATTTATAATACTCTTTAGGGGCTCCAAAATATTACTGTCAAGCTTAAGTTTTTCCAAAGCCGTAATATCTGTTTTACCTAAAAAAGTAATCGCATTTATTATACCCAAATTAATATGGTAAATCAACGAACCGGGCTCATTAGAATCTTTTATATCTTTACAGCTGTCACACAGAGTCCCTCCGTCTTTTACAGAAAATGTATTGAGATTTTCTTTTTTTGAACAGGAAACGCAATGAGTGACTATGGGCATGGTGCCTGCCATGGAAAGAGCCTTTATCTGAAAGGCCGTATGAAGCATATCAAAATCTTTCTTCCTGCCTTCAAGAAGTGTGAGATAATCCAAAAGCAGATTAAAGTATTCAGGCAAAGGCATCTCTTCCTCCAGGTACTTGTTGGAAAACTCCAATACATAAGCACCATAGGCGTACTTATCCATATCCTGACAAAGATTATAGTAATACTTAATGGATTCTGCCTTGTTGAGAAAATGATAGCCGTTTTTAGAGTTGATATGATAAGTTCCGTAAGAAAAGGGCCTTAATGTTAATGCCGCTTTACCTCTTTGATATTCGGACATGGTAGTTCCTGCCTGAATTTTCCCTAAATCCTTTGTAAACACAGTCACCATTCTCAAACCTTTAACGGTTTTTACTTGTTTTAAAACAATACCTTCCGTAATTTTTTCCATTTAGCTGTCACTGAATCCCATCTTCTTCACAGTTATATCCTCACTGCGCCAGTTTTCCTTTACCTTTACAAAGAGCTCAAGAAATATTCTGATTCCTAAGAGCCCTTCAAGCTCAAGCCTTGCATCCTTGCCTATGCCTTTAAGCTTTCTGCCGCCTTTACCTATGATTATTCCCTTATGGCTCTTTTTTTCGCAATAAATCACTGCCCCTATGTGAAGAAGGTCTCCCTTTTCTTCGTAAATTTCCAGCTCTACGAAGATACCGTGGGGAATTTCCTCCTCTAAATACATAAGTGCCTTCTCCCTGATAATCTCCGTTACCATAAAGGTTTCATCATAGTCATAAACCATATCACTTGGAAAGTATTGAGGGCCTTCTCCCATATAGGACACAGCCTTATTAAGAAGCACATCTACGTTTTTCCCGCTTTTGGCGCTTATTCCAATTATCTCCTTAAAGATCCCCGTACTTTCATACTCAAGGTATATCTGTTCGTAAGCATCAGGAGGAATTAAGTCAATCTTGTTAATCACAAGGAATTTAGGAGTTTTTACATCCTTCAGCATGTTTAAAATGAAGGGGTCCCCGGGGCCCTCGGATGGGTGACCGTCCACCATGAGAAGAATTAAATCCACCTCCTTGAAGGTTCTTAGGGCGCTTTGAGTCATCTGACTTCCCAAAGCATTTTTCGGCTTATGAATTCCGGGAGTATCAATAAACACCATTTGAAGGTCTTTGTCGTTATATATACCTCTTATGGTGTTTCTCGTAGTTTGAGGCTTGCTTGTGGTAATTGCCACCTTCTCACCTATTATTGAATTTAAAAGGGTAGACTTTCCTACATTAGGTCTTCCCACAATTCCTACAAAGCCTGATTTCATACTTTCCCCTTTATTTGATTACACTCATCATCGAGCTTAAACCCTAAAGGGAGAAGCTCCAAAAGCGTATGAGTTACGAGATGCTCTTCATCGGAGCCTGATATTATTTCAAAGGAATCATCGCAAAACTCCTTCATAAACTGTCTGCATATACCGCAGGGCCATGCTTCCCCTTGGCTTGTTGCCACAGCAATTTTTGAAAAAGCCCTGACTCCCTTTGACACCGCCTGTACGAAGGCGCTTCTTTCAGCGCATATGGTGGCACCGTAGCTTGAATTTTCCACATTTACTCCCAAAAAGACTTCTCCCTCTTCAGAAAGAAGCGCAGCTCCCACCGCGAACTTTGAAAAAGGTGCATAAGCCTTATCCTTTGCTTTTAAAGCAAGTTTAAATAATTCTTTATCAGTCATTTTAATAAATTCCTTATTCTCTTCTTATCTTTAACTCTCCAAGAATGGCCTCTTCAAAGGCGCGCATCTCAATCTTTTCTTCCTGATCCATATGGTCATATCCCAATAAATGGCCCATGCCGTGAACAAAGAGGTAAAGAACCTCTCTTAAATATGAATGACCGTAGCTTTCAGCCTGTTCCCTTGCGATTTCTTCGCATATAACGATGTCACCAAGAAAATAGGGGCCTTCTTCGGGAACGCTTTCCTCTCTTGTATACTGTGGAAAAGAAAGCACATCTGTGGCTGCATTTTTCTTTCTGAACTTTTTATTAAGCTCCTTTATTTCTTCAGGGCAAGCTAAGGTTAAGCTGATTTCTGCATCTTCATTAGTAAGCCCTTGTTTTAAAAGGGCCAGCTTAAAGGCCTCTTCCATTACGGCAAAGACATCACTCTTTCTGATAGTTTCATCAATAACATCAATCTTCACCTAAATCTCCTCTTTTTCTACAGGATGGTCCTTGTAGTACTTCTCATAAGCATTGATGATTTTCTTTACAGCCTCATGGCGCACCACATCTACATCCTTTAAGTAGCAGAATTTAATGTCCTTAAGGTTTTTCAAAACTCTTTCAGCCTCCAGAAGCCCCGATTCTTTTCCCTTTGGTAAATCTATTTGAGTAACGTCTCCTGTTATTACCATCCTTGAACCGAATCCCATCCTTGTTAAAAACATTTTCATCTGTTCCTTGGTACTGTTTTGAGCCTCATCCAGTATGATAAAGGCGTTATCAAGAGTTCTCCCACGCATATATGCCAGCGGAACAACTTCAATAACCTCCCGCTCCTTAAGCCTTAAGGCGCTGTCCCTTCCCATAATATCGTAAAGGGCATCATAAAGAGGCCTTAAGTAAGGATCCACCTTTTCCTGAAGGTCTCCGGGCAAAAACCCCAGCTTTTCTCCGGCCTCCACTGCAGGCCTTGCCAGTATAATCTTCTGTATCTCTTTATTCTTGTATGCATTAATGGCCACAGCCACTGCAAGATAAGTCTTTCCTGTGCCTGCAGGCCCGATTGCAAATACCACCTCTTTATCACGTAAAGCCTTGGCATACTCCTTTTGGCCTATGGTTTTTGGCTTTATGGGTTTTCCCATATGGGTAAAGCAAATGATTTCCTTAGTAAGATTGCCCTCTTCATAGGAGGCTCCTTTTTCTCTTAAGCTTATCATGTAGCCGACTTTTTGAGGGTCCAGCTTTTCCCCTCTTACGTTTGCCCCTATCATGTCCAGAATAACGGCTTCAGCCTTGTGAGCATCCTTTCCTCTGATGACCAAAAGGTTATCTCTTTGTATAAAATCCACAAGAAGTGCATCTTTAATGATCTTCAAATGCTTATCCAGGCTCCCGAAAAGCTCCTGAGTATTCACGTCCTCCGGCAGGTTTACAATCTTCTCTATTATATTTATCTTATTCTCTATTTTTAATCTCACTCCTTTTATTTACTACTTTATAGGCACAAGATGAGCCTGAAAATGCCTAAGTATAGGCGGCTCCCATGTTATCCTATACCCTCTTTCAATGGTTTTAGCCCTCTTTTTAATTTCAATCAAGGCTTCCACTATAGTGTCAAGATGGCCTCTTGTGTACACTCTTCTTGGAATAGCTAATCTTGTAAATTCAAAAGTGGATTTTAACTGCTCCTTCGTATCAGGGTCATTACCCAGCATATATGAGCCTATATCACAGCCTCTGATTCCTGCTTCTTTATAGAGCTCCAGAGCTAAAACCTGACCGGGAAACTCGTTATATGGTATATGAGGAAACATGGCTTTAGCATCAAGAAATACGCCGTGACCTCCAACTGGAGCCTGATAAATTATGCCCTCCTCATCAAGCCTTTCTGCCAAATACTCCATCTGCCCTATTCTGTATCTTAAAAAGTCCAGTTCCAAGCCTTCTCTTAAACCGATGGCTAAGGCTTCCATATCGCGGCCTGACAAACCGCCGTAGGAGAAGAATCCTTCATAGGATATGCAGTTGGCCTTTACCTTTAACACCAAAGGGCTGTTGCCGTCTTTAATGCCTATAAGGCCGCCCATGTTCACAATAGCATCCTTTTTAGCGCTCATGGTAAAGGAATCTCCATAGGAGAATATTAAGGAAACTATATCTGTAATAGATGAAGCCTTATACTCTTCGTCATCTCTTTTTACAAAGTATGCATTTTCTGCATATCTTGCAGCATCGAGGTTTAAGTGAATTCCATACTTTTTACAAATCTCTGATACGGCTTTCATATTATCAACAGATACAGGCTGACCTCCTGCTGAATTGTTGGTAATGGTCATTACAACCATTCCAATATTCTCTTTCCCTTTTTCAAGGATAGTTTCTTCCAGCTTCTTTACATCCATATTGCCTTTAAAAGGAACTCTCAAGGTTGGATCCAGGGCTTCAGAAACTACACAGTCTATAGCTCTTGCACCTGTTAACTCCACATGAGCTCTTGTAGTATCAAAGAACATGTTTGAAATGGCAAACTTCCCTTTTTCCAAAAGGAGAGGAAACAAAACCTTTTCAGCCGCTCTTCCCTGATGAACAGGCTGTATGTACTCATATTTAAAAATATCCTTTGCAGTGTCAATAAGCTTAAAATACGATGTGGCGCCTGCATAGGATTCATCTCCTGCCATTATGCCTGCCCATTGGGCGCTGCTCATGGCGTTAGTCCCCGAATCCGTTAAAAGATCTATATAACAGTCCTCGCCCTTTAAATAGAAAACATTATTATGGGCTTCTTCAATCTTTCTTTCTCTTTCTTCTCTGGTTAAAACCTTAATAGGTTCTACAGTTTTAATCTTGAAGGGCTCAGTAATGTATTTAGCCATAAATTCACTCCTCCTTGAAAGGATTTATTCAACTGAAATAGTTTCGATTTCAACTAAAGCATCTTTTGGCAGCCTGGCCACCTCAACAGCAGACCTTGAAGGATAATTCCCTTCTGTGAAGAACTCTGCATAAACCTGGTTCATCTCCTGAAAATTATTCATGTCACTTAAGAAAACAGTAACCTTTACCACATTATCCATGGTAAGCCCTGCCTCCTTCAGAATAGCCTGAACATTGCTTAGAGACATTCTGGTCTGTTCTTTAATTCCGCCTGAAACAAATTCTCCCGTTTCACGATCAATTGGCAATTGACCTGAAGTAAAAACAAAACCCTTGGCTTTAATCCCTTGTGAATAGGGTCCAATGGCTTTCGGTGCTTTATCCGTGCTGATAATTTCTTTCATAATGTTACCTCCATTCAAATAGTACATAAATATTATCACATATGAAATTACCGTTCAAGATAACAGAAAATAACTTAGCTGTTGACAGCCGTGTTTATCAATGATTTTATTCACTTTGATTTATCAATTCATTGAGGTGCAGTGATAAATCACTAAATTATACATCGGAGGTACTAAAATGAAAAAATTATTTGCATTATTACTAATTCTTACGCTAGTTCTCACATCTATTTCCCTTACAGCATGTGGAGGTAATGGTGGTGAGGCAGATTCCGATCCGGCAGATTGGAATTACGTCCTTGACAATGGCGTGCTTATTGTAGGTCTTGATGATACCTTTGCTCCCATGGGCTTTAGAGATGAAAAAGGCGACCTTGTAGGCTTTGACATCGACCTTGCAACAGCCGTTGGCGAATACTTAGGTATTGAAATAACTTTCAAGCCTATTGACTGGGATGCTAAAGAGATGGAGCTTTCCTCAAAGCGAATTGACTGTATCTGGAACGGCATGAGCGCCACTCCTGAAAGACAGGAAAATATGACTTTAACTGACAAGTATCTTAACAACAGAATCGTTTTAATGAGTTTGGATCCCCAAGTTAAAGTTACTTCTGTAGAAGAATTAGCTAACTACAAAATTGCTACTCAAGCAGATTCTGCTGCTTTAGAGGTTATGATGGATAATGATGATTATGATCTGTTTAAAGATAACATTTCTGAGCTTTTAACTTATGATGAAGCAATCCTTGAAATGATGGGCAAAAGAGCAGATTTAATGGTAGTGGATGAAGTCCTAGGTGAGTATAAGAATAAGAATATGGACGGTGCAATGTTCTTATTAGATTTTGATTTTGGAGATGATTTCTATGCTATCGGTTGCAGGCGTGGAGATACAGAGCTTGCAAATAAATTAAACGAAGCCTTAGCTGCTCTTATTGAAGACGGAACCGCAGCCGAAATCAGCAACAAATGGTTTGGAAGAAATATTGTAATCTTAGAAGGATATGATAAGTAAATGGTAAATGTAAGCGCTCAAATTATGGAAACACTTGAGTATATAGGACTCTTAATGCCCTCACTTATGATGGGGGCATGGGAGTCTCTTAAACTCTTCACCTTAACGCTATTACTATCTATACCTTTAGGCCTTCCTATTACTTTAGGAAGCATCAGCAAATTCCCACCCTTTCGTTGGATCTGTAAACTCTATATTCTAATCTTTAGAGGCACTCCCCTTTTGTTACAGCTCTTCTTCTTTTATTTTGCCTTAGCCATTGCCCTTGATATAAGGCTGACTGTTTTTGCTGCAGCTACTGTAACCTTCGTATTAAATTACGCTGCATACTTTGCAGAGATTTATAGAGGCGGAATTGAAAGCATTGAAAAAGGCCAACATGAAGCAGCCTATTCCTTAGGCCTTTCAAAAAACAAAACAATGATGGGGATTATACTTCCTCAAACAGTTAAAAGAGTTTTACCTGCAGTTTCAAATGAAGCCATTATCTTAGTAAAGGACACAGCATTAGCATCGGCTATTGGCATGGCAGAGCTTATGAAAGTATCAAGAAGTGCTCTTAACAGAGACACAGACCCTACTGCTTTACTAATAGCTGCCCTTATATACTTAGTGTTCACCATGGTTTTAACTGTGATTTCTACACGCCTTGAAAAGAAGTATTCAAAACATGAGAGCAAGGAGGATTCATAATGGAAAAAGTCCTTCAAATGACAGACATAGTAAAACACTTTAAGAATGTGGAGGCTTTAAGAGGCGTTTCCCTTTCTGTGAACAGAGGTGAAACTGTAGCCATTATAGGACCTTCCGGCTCCGGGAAAAGTACTTTATTAAGGTGTATAAACAGGTTAGAAAAGATTAACTCAGGCACCATAATCATCAATGATGAAGAACTATGTCATACTGATAGTCACGGCAAAGCCGTTTATCAGCCTGAGAAAACTGTGAGAAGGCTTTGCTCCGAAACCGGCATGGTCTTTCAACATTTTAATTTGTTTCCTCATATGACCTGCTTAAAAAATGTAAGCTACGGTCCCATTAAAGTTAAAAAGGTCCCTAAGGAAGAAGCCTTAGAGGATGGCTTAAAGTATCTTGAGTTAGTAGGGCTTTTAGACAAAAAGGATGTGTACCCTGCTCAACTTTCAGGCGGCCAAAAGCAAAGAGTTGCCATTGCAAGAGCTTTAGCTATGCATCCTGAGATCCTTTTATTTGATGAGCCTACAAGCTCCCTTGACCCTGAAATAACGGGAGAAGTTTTAGCAGTTATAAGAAAGCTGGCTAAATCAAATATTACTATGGTTATAGTGACTCATGAAATGGGCTTTGCCAAAGAAGTAGCGGACAGAGTTATTTTTATGGATAACGGCCTTATTGTGGAGGAAGGAAGTCCTGAAGATATTTTCATCCATCCTCAAAGCAACCGTTTGAAAGATTTTTTAAGCTCAATGCTTCTTGTATAAATATGTGCCTTGTGATAACATAATTTCTCGTAGAACGCTGTTTTTAAGGGGCACTAGCTCAATGGATAGAGTCGCAGACTTCGAATCTGTCGGTTGGGGGTTCGAGTCCCTCGTGCCTCACCAAATAAAAAAAGCAGGAGATCAGTTTCTTTGAAAGTAACTGACTTCCTGCTTTTAATATTTTTCTTACTTCATCAATAAGTTATAAAGTACTTGAGCCATCTCAGCTCTGGTTGTAAAGGCTGTAGGAGCAAGCTTGTTGTTGCTGCCTGTAACAATTCCTGTTTCTACAAGCATTGTCATGGCCTCCTTTGCCCAAGATGAAATCTTAGAAGCATCAGAGAAGTCCGAAAGCTTTTTCCCGGAACTTCCTTCAGGAATTTCACCGACTACAGTCAATACATTATGTAACAATGTAAACATTTCCTGGCGAGTAATGGTTTTATTGGGAGCAAACATATTGTTGCCTACACCCTTTGAAATTCCAAGGTGTTTCGCTGTGGCAAGATAGCTTGTATAGTACTTGTTGCCTGCATCTAAAAAGTTGTCCACAAGGTTTAAATCCGGCTCAATGTTGTAAGCTCTCATAACCATTACAATGAACTGCCCTCTGGTCAAATCTGCTTTAGGGCTGAATTTGTCATCCCCTGTACCTTTAGTAATACCTTTTTCCGCAATGAAGGTCACTGCATCATAGTACCAAGCGGTGGTGCGAACATCGCTGAACAGTATTGTCAATAAGTCCTTATACCCTACAGCATAGTAGCTGAAATGGGTGGTAGTAAAAATAACAGTTTTCGTTACAGGGTCATACTTTGCATCTGCTACCTCCACCAAATTGCCGCTGCCGTCAATATAGTAAGCTGTGATCCTATCAGGATTCTCAAGTTCTGTTTTCGTAGGTGTGTAAGGAATGGAAACTGTTACCGGCGAATCAGGATTCTCCCATGATGCACCTTTTCCGTCAATCAAAAGCTGTAGCGATACTATAGGACGATCGCCTATCTTCTCCTGAGCAACCAAAGGTAAATCAGATGTTTTCACCGTACCGATGCTGACTTGTGCTTCTTTACCTTTTTCTACATTCATTCCTGTTAGCATATCCGATGGCAGTGTAATGTTACCTGCCACTGTGTTCATGGTGATTGAACGGTTGCCCGTATCTGTCAAGGCGGACACAGGTACTCCCAGAATATTGTTTGTCACATTATCAATTTTAGGCATAGTAATTACAATATCTTTTCCTTGGGACATCTGTGCTACAGTAAGCGCCACCGATGCACTGCCTGATTTAGTATCGGTCTTAACCTCAACCGCATCAGCACCACCGTAGAGGAGTTTGTCTGTCATATAGAGAATATTATTATGCTCCTTGAAACATATGAAAATTATCACGTTCATTTCAGCCATAATTTAATAGAAGACCGTTACAGTATTTATGTCCGTGAGGAGCTGGGTGTCATTGTGGCAAAGACCTCTCAGCCACCGGTTGTGCTTGCCATAAACGAGAGCAATATGACCGCCGCATTCTGGGACTTTCTAAAAACCATGATCGAGGAGAACACTTCTGAGGCAACAAAAAATGTTGATTCTATTAAAGCCCTGCGAAACTATCTTAATGAAATTAAAAACTCTTAAAGAAAATAACGAGAAAATATTCCATAAGACATAATAAAGCGGGCAGTTTTCACTGTCCGCTTTTCATCTGAACCATAGTTTACAAGCTGTCCTTATTCTTCTTCTTTAGCCTCTTCTAAAGCTGCTTCTGCTTCTTCAACTCCCTCTACAGCTTCTTCCTCTGCTTCTTCCTCTACCTCGATCTTGGCCTTTTCGACTATGGAGACTACAAGAGAATCTTCAGGCACTAATACTTCCACTTTGTCTCTGTTTGGGATATTTAAATCTGAAACCAGGGCTTGGAAACCTGCTTCCTTTCCTTCCAAATCTATTTCTACTCTTGTAAATATATCCTCGACTCCTGCTTTATAGTGAAGCTCATAAAGAGATTGCAGTACTGTATCTCTTACCATCTCTTGATTTAGAAGAACTATTTGAGCAGAGCTGTTTACCTTCTCTCCCTTTACCAAGGCCTGAAAGCTTACGTGCTCAATTTTATTTACTACAGGTGTAAATGTCAGCTCTTTAACTAAAGCCAAATGTGCTACACCTTCCACCTCAACTTCTACTTTATAGCCTACGGAATTCTTTCTTAAGAATCTCTCCAGCTCCAATTGTGGAAACATTAGGCTTATTGATTCATCCATACTTTTACCGTACAGCACCCCGGGAATAAGGCCCTTGCTTCTTAGTTGCTTAGCCTTAGACTTGGGCTCTCTGACTGTTCCTGTAATCTTGTCCATAAATACTCCTTCTTATATAGAAAGGTCTGTACCCTTTCATTATTTTTTTATTATTATACCAAAAGTTGCCTATAATCACAAGAAAAGTTATAGTTATTGAGTATGATAATGAAAAATTACGGGTATATAAATAAATCAAAGATTTATGGGAGGTAAGAAATTGGATTCAAGAATTATTAAACTGGCACAGCTTCTTACAGGTTACTCTGTACAGGTAAACAAGGGTGAGAAGGTTCTTATAGATTATGAGGGAGAAGCCACAAAGCCTTTGGTAAGACAGCTTATTAAAGAGGTTTACAAGCAAGGCGGTCTTCCTTACATTACAAGCCGTGACAGCTCCATACAAAGAGAAATCCTTCTTTCTGCAACAGAAGATCAGCTTTCATCACTAAATAATCAGAAGCTTTATGAGATGAAGGAAATGGACTGCTACATTGCAATCCGCGGCTCTGAAAATACGGCTGAGCTTTCCGACGTACCAAGCTCACAAATAAATATGTATCTTAATGCATTGAAACCTGTGCTTGATTATAGAGTGAACAACACTAAATGGGTAGTTTTAAGGTATCCCAATCCTTCCATGGCTCAATTAGCTAACATGAGTTTAGAAGGGTTTTCGGACTTTTATTTTGATGTTTGTACCATGGATTATAAAAGGATGGCTTATGCCATGGACAGCCTTGTAGAGCTGATGGAGAAGACTGACAAGGTGAGAATTATTCAGAAGGATACTGATCTTACCTTTTCAATTAAGGGTATGAAAGCCATTAAGTGTTCCGGGGAAAGAAATATTCCGGATGGAGAAGTCTATACTGCTCCTATTAGGGATTCTGTAAACGGCACCATAGCCTTTAATACTAAATCAGAGGAAATGGGCTTCACCTATGAGGACATCAAGTTCACCTTTAAGGACGGAAAAATAGTTGAGGCGACTGCCAATGACACTGAAAAAATTAATCAGCTTCTCGATACAGATGAAGGTGCAAGATATATAGGAGAGTTTGCCATCGGCTTAAACCCCTACGTTTTAGAGCCTATGAAGGATACTTTATTTGATGAAAAGATTGCAGGTTCCTTCCATTTTACTCCGGGGAATTGTTATGAGGATGCAGATAACGGCAATAAATCTTCTCTTCACTGGGACCTTGTAAGCATTCAAAGGCAGGAGTACGGCGGCGGGGAGATTTGGTTTGACGATGTGCTCATAAGAAAAGACGGGCTTTTTGTGCCCGACTATCTTAAGTGTTTAAATCCAGAAAATTTAAAGTAATTATTTAATAACCTTTAACACCACAGATTTTTTAGAAGGAGCAGTGGGGCCCAGAGTAAAGGCCTTGGCTGCTTCTTTTGCTGCTTCTTGAACCTTTTTCAAATTGTTGCCGTAACATACTCCAAAGGGTTCGCCTTTTTTACAGAAGTCACCGGTTTTTTTATGTAATATTATTCCTGCAGATAAATCTATGTCCTCTTCCTTGGTCATTCTGCCTGCCCCTGACATTTGGGAGGCTATACCTATTGTCTTAGCATGGCATGAATAAACATAACCATCCTCTAAAGGTCCTTCTATTTCAACATCATAAGCAGGTGTAGGAAGCAGTGAGAAATCCTCTATAACCTTTGGATTGCCTCCTTGGGCTTCAATAAATTCCTTCATCTTGCTTAATGCTTTACCGCTTTTCACAGCATCCTCACATATGGTGCGGCCTTCTTCGTAGGATATGTTCTTATCTGAAAGGTGAACCATATAGGCAGAAAGTGATAAGGACAAGTCTAAAAGGTCCTCCGGTCCTTCACCTTTTAAGGTCATAATACTCTCCATCACTTCAAGGCCGTTACCTATGTAATGGCCTAAGGGTTCCTCCATATCTGTAATCAAAGCTATGGTTTCCTTACCTGCTTTCTTTCCTATGAGAACCATAAGCTCTGCAAGCTTTACGGCTTCTTCCAGGCTTTCCATAAAAGCGCCGTCGCCGTTCTTCACATCAAGGACTATTTTGTCGCTGCCGCTTGCCAGCTTTTTGCTCATTACGCTTGATGCAATTAAGGATATGTTATCCACAGTTTGAGTAACATCTCTTAGGGCGTATATCTTTTTATCTGCCGGAACCACTTTTTTTGTTTGTCCTATTATGGCAAGGCCCACTCTGTTAACAATATCTATAAATTCATCTTCATCTATTTCAGTTCTGAACCCCGGAATTGATTCCAATTTGTCTACAGTACCACCTGTAAAGCCTAGGCCGCGGCCTGACATCTTTGGAACCTTTACACCTACTGATGCTGCAATAGGGCCTATTATCATGGAGGTTTTATCTCCCACTCCTCCTGTGCTGTGCTTATCAACCTTTATGCCTTTTATGGCTGAAAGATCTATAACATCGCCTGAAAACCTCATGGCATCAGTTAAATCAACGGTTTCTTCCAAGCTCATCCCATTAAACCACACTGCCATTAAAAAAGCCGATACCTGATAATCAGGTATTTCATCGGCTGTATATCCTTTAATGAGAAAGGATATTTCTTCTTTTGAAAGGACTTCTCCCCTTTTCTTTTTTTCAATAAGTGAAGTCATATTCATGGCAATTACCTCTTAAATTATTTTATCCAGGAAGCTCTTTCCCAAGTCAAGGTCTTCTGTTTCAAGATATGAAGCTATGGTTGCTCCTATATTTGCAAAGGTTTCTCCTGTACCTAGGTTTATCCCCGGTTTTACCTTTGCTCCATATACTAATAGCGGTATGTATTCCCTTGTGTGGTCAAAGCCTTCATGGTCAGGATCGTTTCCATGGTCTGCGCAAATAAATAGAATGTCATCCTCCTTTAAGGCTTCATATATTTCAGGCAGCCTTTCATCAAAGTCTTTAAGAGCCCTGCCGTAGCCCGAGGCATCTCTTCTGTGGCCAAATTTAGCATCAAAGTCTACAAGGTTAACGAAAAGCAAGCCTTCAAAGTCTTCTCTTAAAGCGTCTAAGGTTTTATCCACTCCATCCATATTGCTGTCTGTATGAACTGTCTTAGTAACGCCTTTTCCATTAAATATATCGTTTATCTTTCCAACAGCATAAACAGTCTGTCCTTTATCCTTTACCTTATCTAAAAGAGTAGCTGAAGGAGGAGATACCGAATAGTCTTTTCTGTCAGATGTTCTCACACGTTTCCCATCTATTATTTTATATGGTCTTGCTATAACTCTTCCGCAGGCCCAATCACCCACCAACATTTCTCTTGCAATTTCACAAAGCTCATACAGTTTTTCAAGGGGGATAACATCTACATTTGCTGCAATCTGAAATACACTGTCAGCTGAAGTATAGACTATGGGCTGTGCCGTTTTCTCATGAAGGGGGCCTAAATCCTCTATGATGACAGTTCCTGATTCTGCATAGTTTCCTAAAACCTTTGTGCCTATCCTTTCTTCAAAAGCTTTGATGAATTCTTGAGGGAAACCTTCCGGGTAAGTCTTAAAAGGCTCTGTAGTAAGGAGACCTGCGATTTCCCAGTGGCCTGTTGTGGTGTCCTTTCCTTTCGATGCTTCCTTCATTCTGCCGTAGGAACCCACAGGGTTATCTTCTTTCAGAGAGGGGATCTTTACACCCTCAATATTGCCTAAACCCAAACGGCTTAAATTTCTAAGATTTAAGTCGGGATTTTCTTTCATTATATTGCCCAAAGTGTTTGAACCTTCGTCCTTGTAGAGGTGGGCATCAGGTAAGGCTCCTATGCCCAGACTGTCAAGAACAATAATTATTCCTCTTTTCATATTATTTTCTCCAGTTTTCCTTCCACGTAATCAAAGGACACAAGGCTGTATGAAATGCCTTCCTTTTCTCCCTTTAGGCTTTTACTGTGATTCATCATTCCGTGAATATGGCCATAGACAACCTTCTTTACTCCGTATTCATGAAAAAGCTCTGTGAATCCCGAGTCTTCAAGAAACTCGTTGGTAGGAGGGTAATGCATCATTACAATTATTTCCGCTCCCTTATTTTTTCCATAGCCTGCCAGAAAGGCAGCCTGCAGGGAGGACTCCATTCTCATAAGCTCACGCTCATATATCTTCATGTCCTGCTTTGTGAACTCCTCTCCTCCGGGACAAAGCCAGCCCCGTGATCCTGCTATGGCCACAGAGCCAAGGGGATAAAAGTCATTTTGCAAAAAATACATATCCTCATAAAGTGCGTTCAGCTTTTTAATGGATGTCCACCATAAATCGTGATTGCCTTTGATTATAATTTTTTTACCCGGTCTGTCATGAATGAAATCTAAATCATCCATAGCCTCGGGGAGCTTCAGTGCCCAGGATAAATCACCGCACAAAAGCACCACATCTTCTTCCCTTACTGTTTGATCCCAGTGTTCCTTCATAACTTCCACATGGTTTTCCCATACAAGTCCGAAGATGTCCATAGGTTTATCCACCTTGCCGTTTAATGAAAGGTGCAGGTCACCGATGGCATAAATGTTCAATTTAAAGCTCCTTAAATCTCTTCGTAACCTTCTACATATTCTTCCGGCTCTGTAAGGCCCAAGGTCTCTTCGGCACTTACATCTTCAAGCTTATCTATATCTCTAAGTTTGGTTTGAATCTTTCTCGTCCTTACTCCCACAAGCTTATCAAGTTCCTGGTTTGCTTCATTCAACTTATCACGGGTTTTTAGAAGCACATCCTGAAATTTATCAAATTCAGTCTTTACGGCACTTAAAAGGGTAATGATTTCAGAGGACCTTTTTTCTATGGCCAAGGTCCTGAATCCCATCTGCAGACTGTTTAATAGGGCGGCAAAAGTTGTAGGCCCTGCAATTGTAACTTTATAGTCTCTTTGCAAAACCTCAATAAGGCCTCTTCTCACAACTTCTGCATAAAGGCCTTCCACAGGAAGAAACATCACACCGAAGTCTGTAGTGTAGGGTGGCTCTATGTATTTATCTCTAATATCCTTGGCGCCGGCCTTAACAGCTCTTTCCAGCTCTTTAGCGCTTATATCCACAGCTATCTGGTCCTGGTCTTCATAAGCCTTTATAAGGCGTAAATAGGGCTCCTGAGGGAATTTGGCATCTATTGGAAGATACATAGGCCCTCGGTCATTTCCCGGCAGTTTTATGGCGAATTCCACCCTTTCCTTTTTATCAGGAATAACAGCCACATTCTCTTCATACTGTTCCTTTGATAAAATCTGTTCAAGTATGGCCTTTAGCTGAATCTCCCCCAGTATTCCTCTCGTTTTAACGTTGGATAAAACCTTTTGAAGATCTCCCACTCCTGTTGCAAGGGTGCTCATTTCGCCAAGGCCTTCGCTTACTTTTGCCAAGCTCTCCTGAACAAGTGAAAAGGATTTGGCAATTCTTTCCTCCAGGGTTTTTTGAAGCTTTTCATCTACAGTTGTTCTTATTTCCGTAAGACTTTTATTCTGGTCATCCTGCATTCTGTTAAGTTTGTCTTCCAGGGTGTTTCTAATATTATCCAGTTTTTGTTCCTGCTCCATGGAAACGCCTGTCAGCTTCTCCTGCATGAAGGAAACTATTTCTTTCCTGTTTTCCCTTTGTTCTTTCTTGGATTGAACAAGCTGAAAGGCCTGGAAAATTATAATTGCCAGAATAGCGAAAAAAGTTAAAATCAATATTGCCTCAGGCATTGAAACACCTCCTTTTATTTCAATCTTTTTAGGATGTTGTTTTCCTTAATGTAGTAATTGATTTTTTCTGTGCCCTTGGTCTTTTGGAATGTTTTTAAATCCTCACCTTCTATGAGAAAACCTTTAACACAATTTGCATCTATAAACTGCTCAAGGTCCTTGCCCTTAAGTCCTAATCTCTCAGGGCTGATTATAAAGGAATGATACCCTATATACTCAAGCTTTGGAAAGTCATATGTATTATTTTCCATTAATATAACTATACGATTCCTTTTATCTACAAATTTTTTATTAGTGGTGCCCTCCACATACTGAATTGAACCTACCTCGCCTACTCTTCCTGAATATAAATCTTCATATAATCGTAACACTCTGAAGATTTCATTTGAGCTGACAGCAATGACTTCTTCACCGTTCTTTGTAAGCCACCGATCAAGCAGTTCAAGTTCCTCGGGGCTGTTATCGGAAAAAGTAAATACGGTTATAGCATCACTTAGCTCCCTAATATTTTCTGATGAGCCGTAAATAGAAGCCAGATCCTTTCCTTCAAGAATCATACTTCCTGTGGCATCATTTGTAAGGCAGTATTCCGAAGTTTCCACCATGGTTTTTGCCAGCTTATAATCATTATAGTATAAGTCTATGTCAAGAGGTTCAAGAGTCTTTCTGTTCCACGCTTTGGAATTTTTGAATACGCCGTCCTTGCTCATTTCGAAAACTATATCGTCCTTGATAAAAGAACCTTTAATCATGTGCATCTGTATAGGTACAAAGCCTGATTCTGCCGTTAATAGGTTTTGGCCCAGATATACTGTAGGTAAAGTCTTTTCACCCATTAAGTAGCTTATGGTAGGCAGAAGATCAAGCTGCCCTCCCGATATGGAAACCCTTTCATTTTCAGAAAAGCCAGGAATATGTATTATGAGAGGTACTCTGTTCATTTCATCATAGGTGTAGGGTTTTGCTAAAAACTCAGACACTGTCTTTGAGGTCGTTATGTCTGCCACAGATATACCGAAGTGATCCCCGTATAGTATTATTATACTGTTTTCGTACAGGCCCTCTTCTTTCAAGTCGGAAAAAAGCTGGCCTATAGCTTTGTCCAAATAATGGACTGCATTTAAATAGTCTCCAAAAAGTCCCTCATCATTTTTTTCTATTATGATGCCTTTCATGGTCTCCGGTACATGAAAGGGGTGATGAGAAGACAGGGTGATTAAAAAGCTGTAAAAGGGCTGCTTTAGCTCCTTCATCTTTTCCACACTCTGTTCAAAGAAAGCAATATCACTTATTCCTGTTATTCTGCCTCCTCCCAGTCCCTTAATATTATCGCTTTTATAGTCTTCCGAACTATAGAAATAATTAAAGCCCAGCACGGGATAAATTTTTTCTCTGTTCCAAAACTCCTTAAGATATCCGTGAAAAGCTGCTGTATCGTAGCCTTCCTCCTTTAAAATTTTAGGCAGGCCATGAAAGTAATTATTTTCAAACAGTTGATATGTATAGCTGTCAGTCACACCAAAAAGAGATTGATTAACGGCGAACTCAGCATCGGAAGTATTGCCTGCACCAAGCTGACTGTAAAAATTATCAAAATAGAGGGTGCCTTTGGAGGCTATTATGGAGTTTAAACAGGGAGTAATCTCTTGACCCATATACTCTTCTCCGATTACCATGTTCTGCATGGATTCCATCTGTACCAGGATTAAGTTTCTGTCTTTGGCTTTTCCAAAAAGCTCGCCTGAAATCTCGGTCTCATAGGATTTTGGAATGTAATAGCCCTCAGTCTGATTCTTCGATTTCGAATCCCTGGCGTAATTGATTAAATCCTTGGTATGGTAAATAAAGAATTCCTGATTCTTAAGGGAAGCTGTGCTTACAGAATTGAAGGGCAACAGGAACAGCAACAAAAGTGCCACAAATATAAGGGCGCTTTTCTTGGCACTCTCCGGAGTCCTGAAGATAAAAACCTTCTCCCCCAGAGTGCCCTTAACTCTTCTAAAGATTATGGCTCTGTGAATCCTGATCTTGGCCAGACTAATATGCAAATAGACTCTGTATTTCCTGTAATGCCCTCGCCTTACAAATATTAAGTTTTCTAAAATTTTCTTAATATAAGCTATCATAATAAATTTACCTGTTCCTGCAGTATTCCTTCATACCGTTTTCTTTCAGCAGGCTTTCACAAAACTCCACCTGCATAAGGCTTTTCAAGTGACCCTGCTTTGCACGGGATAAATCAACCTTCTTTCTATCGCTGAAGGTAAATGCTTCACCGTGTTCAAAAACTCCGTCTCTGCTCATAATATATACTATATCATCGCTTATAAATGAACCTTTTGGCATAAATGTTTGCTCAGCCACAAAACCTGATTTCACATTGTAGATATTATGTCCCAGATAAAAAGTGTTAAGCTCAGAAAATCCCATTAAATAGGCTACTGTAGGAAAAACATCCAGCTGCCCCGATACTGTCTTTACCTCCTTTGGAAGAAAATCCTCCGAAGACGGTATATGGATAATAAGGGGGACATTTAACATATCCATGTAAGAGTATTCCCTGCCCAACAGCCTTTTCATATCCTTCAGATTGTCCTTCTCATTGGTTATCCCCAAGTGATCCCCATAGATTACGAATATGGTGCTATCGTAAAGGCCTTCTTCCTTCAGGAGATCCATAAAAAGGCCTATTGAATAATCAGTATAGGCTACGCTGTTTAAATAATTCCCCACAATAGTTCCTTCATCCTCTTTTAAAAGATTAATGAAATCGTAATGGGGAAGCATTTCAAAAGGATGGTGGTTGCTTAAGGTTATAACAAAGGAATAGAAGGGCTCCTTTAAACTTTTCATCTGAGGAATCACCTGTTTGAAAAATTCCGAATCTGTAAGTCCCCAGCCCATCCATTCTGTCATTTCATAATCTCCGGTTCTTCCCTGATCGTTTAAGCCTCCATAAAACTTGTCGAAGCCAAGCTTTGGATAAACTGTTTCCCTGTTCCAAAAGTTCCTGCCTTCATATGCATGAAAAACAGCAGTTGCGTATCCTTTATCCTTTAAAAGCCAGGGCAAACCGTTAAAGCAATTATCCTCATAGATTTTGTAGGTAAAGTAATCCAAGGTTCCGATTATGGAGTTGTTGACGGCAAGCTCTGCGTCAGATGTATTTCCGGAGCCTATCTGCTGGAAAAAATTAGGGAAGTAGGTTGTGTTTTCCTTCAGTAATTTGTTTAAGTTTGGGGTGATTTCCTGACCGTTATAGGTTCTGTTTATCACAAAATTCTGAAATGACTCCACCTGGATTATTACTAGGTTTTTACCTTGGGCAGTGCCAAAGAGCTGCCCTCTTTTTTCTTTGTTATAAGTGTCTACAAAGGAATCAGCATTAAAGGCTGTATGCCTTGTAAACAATTCCTTAAAAACATCTGACAGGTGATAGGAAAAAAACTCCTGATTATTTATAGACTTTGCCATAACTGAATTTAAGGGATTTCCTATTAAAAACAGGAGAAGCAAAAAGGTTATAACAAGCAGGCCCGGTTTCTTAAATCTCTTCATTTTGTTTTACTTCACTTTTTATCTTGTTCCCCACATAAAGCAAAATGCCAATATAAATTACATCTACAAACAGCAAAAAGAATCCCGGTCTTAATACGGCTTTTATACTTTCACCTATTGCGCCCAACATTTCGAAGGAGCCCATAAGGTTCACAGAAAGATACCTGTTAAAGAAGCTGGAATAGGAAACATCGGCAAACATTAAAATGGTAACAAGGGTATATATGGATAAGGGTATCCACTTAATTTTAAATATATAGAACAGTACAAAAATAAAAAACAGAGTAATCAATACTACAAGAAATCCATTGGATGCAATACCTATGAAATGATAGAACAACAGTACCTTTAACAGAACTAAAAAAGCCCCCAAATATGTAAATATGTTAAACCAGGTCTTGTCGAAAATACAAACCTTGTTTAAAAAATCCAATACCGGAAAGCTTTCTTTCTCTAATGCCTCTTTTTTTCTCATAATAGATACATTATATATAATTTTACAAGATAAATAAAGGCAGTTTATTTATTGAGCATCATATCTATATATCTATAAATATGGGAAGGTGTTTCAAAGGATATATCAGTATATCCCTTTTCATTTACAAGGTATCTGGCAGAGTCTCCTTTTTTTAGATCATCAAGGTCATTTGCCAGTATATAATCCACACGGTTTTTTATGGCAAGGCCCTTAGCCGTTTCAAACAGCTCCTCCTTATCCACCTTATCAAGAAGCTTGCAGCCTATTATAAGTGAATCGGGGAACCAGTCTCTAAGCTCCTTAATGATCTTTTTTGTTAAAGCCAGCTTTACAGAAAGATTGTCCTGGTAGCTGCTGATTTTAGACTCGTTGGAAATTCTGTACTCTCCTTTTTTTAAAAGAGCAAGAACTTCCTCTTCTGTTTTAAGGTTGTTTTTCTCTATATTCTTAAAAAGCAGACTCGCTAAGTCCTCCATTAAAAACGTAAAATCAGCCTTGTAGTCCCCCACTGCCGCAGCATGAATTATTAGAGAATACTTATCTCCTTCCTTGCTCAAACGATGAATTTCCTCAAGCATATCATCTGTGGTTTCAACTCTGAATATCCTTAAGGGATAGCCTTCTTCATATCCTTTCAAGGTGTCAGCGTTTACTCCCTTATTAAGTACCAGGTCTACTGAATACCCGCCTTTTATAAACAGTTCACTTAGAGATAGGCTTAAAGAACCTGTTGACATATTGGTAATTTTCATCACCTCATCTATGGGCTCGTTAGTAGGGCCTCCCGTTATTAAAACTCTTTTCATTTCATCAATCCTTATAATTTTTCTCCATAACATTTATAACCTTTATTATTTCTTCTCTTAAACCGGGAGGCTCCAACACCTCCACATTTTCTCCAAATTGGAGAGCCCAGAATTTTATTGCTTTTTCATTTGTTCTCGTTGAAACCGTAACATAATCGCTGTCCTTATCTTCCTCTATCTCAATATCTTTCCCTAACCAGTCTATTACATTATCAATTATTCCTTTGTTTACTCTCATCTTCACTAAAGCTACGGGGCCGTCATACATGTAGACTCTTTCCACAAGATGCTTTGGTAAATCAAGTCCGTTCTTGAAGTCAGGGAGTTTGTTTACAGGCTTTCTTTTGCTGTCCTTTATTGTAATATCGGTAATCCTGTCTATTCTAAAGTGTGTAGGATTATCATATTTATCCACATTGCCTAGTAGGTAGTACCTTCCGTTTGCCACTAAAAGCTGATAAGGATTAACAAGATGCTTTGTGTCGGAGGTGGCAGTTAATTTCTTTTCTGTATCGTATTTCTTATAGAAGAATTCCACCTGTCTATTATTGGAAATAGCTTCACAAAGAATATCCACGGAATAAAACAGCTGGTTGTTGTTATGATGGTCCATATTCTTAATAGCATTTAAATGTTTTACGCTGTTTTTAAAATATACAGTTGAAAGATTTGTCAATTTTTTGGACATCTCAAGGGCATCCCCCTTTGATATATGCTTTGAGGCCATAATGATATCGATTAACACTCTCAGCTGACAGTCTTCAAATTCTCTTTCCACTAGATAAAAACCGTTGTTGTATAAAATTTCGTAACCTAAATCCCGCAAATTATCAATGTTTCTTCCCACAGCCTTCCTTTCACAGCAGGAACCGTATTCCCTCTCCATAAGATTAATAATATCCTGCTGTGTCAGAGGGTGCCGGCTGTCAGAATACTTCTTTAAAATTTCCAGGATTTGAATTATAAACAGTTTTTTAATTTGACCCGATGCCATTCCTAAAGCTCCTCTATTTCCTCCAGAAAATCAGTATATATTATGTCCATTCTATGCAATGCCCTTTGCATGATATCGTGAGACTTCCTCACATTTTCCATTACCCTTGTGTATTCCTTCACCGGTACTTTTTTCTCCCTGGTGGCTTTCATTTTCAAGGTTTCCTGCAGCTTAATCTGGTCTTCACAAAGGTCTGTAAGCCTAGCCTTTGCTATTTTAAAGGCTTCAACTATGTCCTGTTCTATTTCAGTATTTGTGTCATCTGTTTCCAGATTTAATTTTCGCAAGGCAAGAATAACCCTGCTGAAGTCCTTAATTCTGCCATCGTAATCTGCTTTTTTAAACATGGTCACAACTCTGGATTGGCTCATTACAGCCCTTTGTGCCATTTTATAGTTTTCTATTATAGTTCCGTAAAAGACTTCCAATCCTTCTCTTATTTTCTTTGTAGAGGCCATTAATCAATCTTCCTTTCATTAAACAGCTCATCTCTCCATAAAATAACCAGGCCTGAAACTGCCATTGCCATTAGCAGCACACATATAACATCCATCTTTTTTAGTCTCCTTTTGACATCAGGATATCATTTTATATGTACTGTTTATGGTACATTTCATGCTCTGAAAAGCACCACCGTAACTCCTTTATTCTCATGGATATACCTTTGAAAATCCTTTAATTGATTAGTATGGTTAAGAAATTTTTCCTTTTTGTCGCCCCAGTTTTCGCCTGACACATAATCTAAAACTATGCCTCTTAGGCTTTGGTCCTGAAGCTTTCTTATGACCGCTTCCTTAATGGCTCCTCCTTCTCCTGTGGAACCGTATCCGTGAATGAGAATGCAGGCTTTATAGCCCTCCATCTTTGCGGTGGTCATACCGTTCACCATATTCCTTAAAGCTTCAGGAACTTGGGGAGAACCTTTTTCCAAATTTATTTCCTTAACCTTTACTCTTTTCATACTAAGAATCCATAACCTGCCCAAGAATATTATAGATTATGTCCTGGTCATAGCCTTGTGCTTCCAGTTTCCTGGCCACTTTGGAGAGAAGCCTTTTATCTATTTCTTTACCTTCTATCATGGCTTTTGCCAGCTTTTCACCCCGCTCAAACTCTTCCTTGTATTCAAAAGATATGCTTTCCTCTTTGTAGAGAAGGGCTAAAGCTTTGTTAAAATCGATTTTCCCCACACCCTTTGAATAAAGCTCCAGGCAAATTCTGTTTTTGCCCTTTCCTTTATAGTAGCCTTCCCTTACGTAATTCACTGCATATTTTAAATCATCCACATAGCTTAACTCACTTAGCTTTTTTATTGTTTCCTTTACATCACTTTCATCTATTTCCTTTGATAAAAGGTGTTCCTTTACTTCTTTAACCGTATGGCTTTTGCCCCTTAAGTATTTTACCGCAATGTTAAATCCATCCAATTATAAAATCTCCTTTAATAAATCTCTGACTACTATGGAAGCTAAAGCCAAGCCGCAGGAATTAGGTACAAATGCCATGGTGCCCGGAGGATGCATTTTAATACACTCTTCCTTTGAGTATACAACCTTAAGAGATAATATTCCAAGGTCTCTTAAGCCCTTTCTTACAGACTTCGCAAGCGGACAGTATTGGGTTTCATAAATATCCGCTTCATAAAGCATCAGAGGGTTCATCCTGTTGCCCATTCCCATGGCGCTGACTATGGGGATCTTCATATTGAAGGAATCCTTGATTAAAGCAATTTTACCCTTGATGTCATCTATGGCATCTACTACATAGTCATACCCCGAAATTAATTTTTCTCTTTCCGAAAGGTCCTGGTAAAAGCAGTCATAGCTTTGGATTTTAGCTTGGGGATTTATTTTGGCAAGCCTTTCTTCCGCAGCTTTAACCTTGCTCATGCCTAATGTATCCTCGGTTGCAAATATCTGTCTGTTTAAATTTGAGGGTTCTATTATATCCTTATCTATTATTCCTATAGTGCCGATTCCCGACCTTGCCAAAGCTTCAACACAGCTGCCCCCTACTCCCCCAATACCTGCCACCAGAACTTTCTTCCCCTTTAGGTGCATAATCCCTTCCTGACCTATGAGCTGTTCAGTTCTTTCCTGCCATTCTTTGTTCATTTTATCTTCCCGGAAGCCTTTCTGAGCTCAGGCAGACTTAGGCCTAAAACTCCTGCCACTATGAGAAGAGTACATACTATATGATAGAAGTATAAAGGCTCTCTTAAAATAATTATTCCTGCAGTAATGGATATTGCAGTAGAAAGGTTTCCAAAAATTGTAGCATTCACAGCCGGCATTCTCTGAAGCATATAGGCCATTAAATGTGCCGATAAAACTATGCAGGCAGTTCCCAGATAAAAGGTGGCGATTAAAAATTCATGGTGGGAAACAGGGTCCATATAATGAGGAAGTCCCCCCGATAGAATGTAGGCACCGTTGAAAACGAAACAGCCCATAAAGCATATGGTGGCGCTTATTTCAAAAGGCATATATTCCTGCCTTACATATCTCATATATACATTGCTTATGGCCATGGACAGACTGCTCAATATGAGAATCGTAAGGCCTAAAGCGCTGGCCTTCACCACATTGGAACCCATTAAAATCATGACCACTAAAGCCGATATGGACAACATCATAAAGAAGGTGTCCCTTAAATTACCTCTTTCCTTTAATACAATGGAAGCGATGATCCTTGTGAATATGGGAATGATTGCAAAAATAATGCCGCTTTCTATGGATGTGGAGAATATCAGTCCTGCCGTTTGGAGTATCATGAAGCCTATGTAAAAGCCTGCCGTTAATAACAGGTTCTTCTTTGGTTTTTCCCTGATATTTATTTTAACCACTTTTGTGATTATCAAAAGAAACATAACCAGTGCCGCAAAGTTGTATCTCCATACCAGTATCTGTAATGTTGACGCCAATGGCACACAAGTTTTTACTCCCAGAAATGAAAAACCTACTACTATGGAGAATACAACTGCCGCTAAATAAGCTTTTCTAATTTCAATTCTTTGATCCATAATTCTCCCTTAACTTTTGAGGCCGTTGCGCCATATATTTTTTCATCGATCATAAATTCCTTGAAAAACACATCTTCTCCTTCGTAATCCTTTATGAAAAAGCCTTCTCCTGTCAGCTTGCCTTTAGCTTCTCGTTTAACCCAGTTTCTATAAAACTTCTCCTCATGAACGTTCTTAAGCTTTGGGAAAAACCTTTTGGATATCCTTATTATATCTGCCCTCTCGTTTACCTCTTGGATATCCAGTCCAACAGCAAAATCCCATAAAACACAGGCGAAATACTGCCCCGAATGACTTATGGATAAAAAAGCTGAATCCTGGCAAAAATAAGGTTTGTTTCTGAAATCCCTGGAAATTTCCGGCATAGGTGATGAGGGCCTGTAATCCTCCCAGGCCTTTAAAAGAAGCTCCTGCCTTATATCTTTATAATTTCCTTTGTAATAATATACATTCATCTTATAAACTTTAAAAAACCTTCCTCCTTCACTTCTAAAGGAGAAAGGTGTTTCGGTTTTAGTTTATTATAAAACTCTTTCTTCTTCCTTTCCTCTTGCCAGTATCCTTTGATATCCTTCAGCGCCGTAAACTAAGCACTTGTTTACCCTGCTTATGGTGGCAGTAGATGCTCCTGTTATCTCTTCAATCTCGCTGTAAGTCTTTTTGGCTGCCAAAAGCTTCGCCACCTGCCACCTTTGAGCCATGGAGTTAATTTCATTTATTGTGAGCAGGTCTTCAAAAAATCTGTAACAGTCCTCTTCATCTTCAAGAAGCAGTACAGCTTTAAAAAGCTCATCAATATCGGTTCTTTTAAACTTGGAATCGTATGACATAGCAGACTCCTTTCACTGCGCTTTAACCCTTTACAGTATGATTATATTCTTAAAACTATTTTGAGTCAATCCTTCAAAATCACAGATTCGACAGTTCTTCCACGGCTCTTTCCAAAACAATATCTTCACCTTCTCCTTCTTCCTCTATTATTTCAATATCAGGAGTAACGCCTTTTTTATGGATGGTTTCTCCATTAGGTGCAAAAAATTGCATTACAGTAAGTTTTACCCCATCGCCATCGGGAAGGCTTTTCACAGTTTGAACCACGCCCTTTCCAAAAGTCTTCTCTCCCAGTATCAGGCCGCCTTTGTTTGATTTAACAGAAGCCGCCAGTATCTCTGATGTGCTTGCAGTCCACCTGTTGACTAAAAGACAATAAGGAGTCACATATGCCCTGTTATCGGAATTATAGTACTCCCTGTTTTTGTTTCTGTCCTCAGAATATGTGATGACACACTGCTTAAGAAGAAGGTCTGCTATCTTTACCCCGGGATCTAAAAGGCCGCCTCCATTGCTTCTTAAGTCAATCACTATACCTTTTACGCCCTTCTCTTCAAGGTTTATGAATTCTCTTTCAAACTCCGAAGATGTATTCTTTTCGAACTGGGCAATCCTTATATAACCTATATTCTGGGAGAGCACCTTTCCGTAGACTGTAATTGTGTTTATAGTCCCTCTCACCAAGGTCACTTCCATGGGAGTTTTATCCCTGAGAATAGATAAGGTTACGTTGGTGCCTTTTTCCCCTCTCAATGCTCTTGCGGCTTTGTCGATTTCGTTACCCGAATAAAAAACCTTGTCTATGGCAGTAATAATATCTCCCGGCATAATATTCTTTTCATAAGCGGGGCTTCCCAGAATCGTGCTTGACACTACGATACTGCCATCCTCATGTGTTGTTATATAGACACCGATCCCTTCGAACTCGCCTATAGTGTCTATCATCAGTTCCTCGTATTCCTCCTTTGTGAGATACTCAGAATAGGGGTCCTTAAGCCCTGAAAACAGTCCTTTGTTAATCCCTTCAATTAAATCGGTTTTATCCACCTTCAAGTAATACTCTTCATCAATAAGTCTTCTTAAATACTCTGTTTTACCATAAGTGTCATAAATTTCTTTAAGCTGGTCGTACCTGTCCTTGGAAACCATAACACTTCCATTTTGCAAAATGAAACCATAGGAGAGAGCCAAGGTTAAAACCATGCCCAAAATAACCAGTGTTACCATAAGGATTACAAATTTCTTCTTTTTCATAACTATCATTTTATGTTAATCCTCTCTTTGAACGGCTTCCATATTAAACTGCAGCGCTTTAGAGCTGTTAAACTCATTTATTTCAATCGCTCCTGTAACGGTGAACCTATCTTCCTGATTAATGGTATTCAACAATAGTTCCGCATTTCTAAAACAGACTCCTCTTAAGACACCGCCTTTGCCATCCCGCATTTTAAATCTGAAGTACCGGCCTCTCATACCCATTCTATATACATCGGAGAAAGAAATGTTATGTATTTTAATGCTGGGTTTCCGCCATCCTTCTCCAAAGGGTCCCAGTCTGTTTAATTCATCTATAAAATCCATGTCTATTTCATTTATCTCCATATTAAGATCTTCTTTGTCATCCCTAATAAAGGTTTCGGGAAATTCATCCAAAAACTCCTCTAAATCCTCGTTCAGCTTTTCCTTCAGAGCCTCTATATCTTCCTTTTCCATAGTAAATCCGCAGGCCATGGCATGGCCGCCGAACTTCTTGAAAAAGCCTTCGTTCTTTTTTAAGAGATTGTAAAGATTTATACCCTTAACTGATCTGGCAGTCCCCTTAACTCCCTCTTCAAAGGGAGTTATTACGCAGACCGGCCTTTCGTACATATCCTTTAATTTACCTGCAATAATTCCTGCCACTCCTTCGTGGACTGTTTCATCGTAAACAAGATGGATTAGATTATCAGGTTCCACTTCAATCTTTGAAACCAGCTTTTTAACTCCCTCCTCCTGAAGTTCCTTTCGCAGCCTGTTAAGGGCTAACAGCCGGGCTACTTTCTCTTTAAGAAGGACTTCATCATCCAGGACTAAAACCTCATAGGCAGTTTTTGCATCTTCAAGTCTGCCTGCTGAATTTATAAGAGGCGCAATGATGAAGGATATATGCTCCGCTAAAATCTCTCTTTCATTTATGCAGGCAGCCTCTCTGATAGCGACTATGCTTTTTCTTCCGTTTTCGTTTATTTTCTGAAGTCCATACTTAACAAAGGTCCTGTTTTCATCTAAAAGCGGTACAATATCCCCCACCGTTCCAATACATAAAACATCCAAAAGCTCGTTAATGACGCTTTTGGGCAGATCGCTCTTCCTTTGAAGGCCTTGAGCCAGCTTGTAGGCCACTCCGCAACCTGCAAGATACTTAAAGGGATAAGTGCAGTCCTCCTGCTTGGGATTAATAAAAATACATCCTAAGTCCGTTGATTCTGCAGTATGGTGGTCTGTTATAAGAAACTCCAGACCCAGGGTTTTCCCGTACTCTATTTCTTTATGAGAGGTGCTGCCTAAATCTACAGTCAGTATTACATCCACCCCTTTTCCTCTAAGCTTCTTAAGGCTTTCTTTGTTTAAGCCGTATCCTTCATTGAATCTTGAGGGGATGTAATAGGTGAGGTTATCTGTCAACCTTGACAAAATGCTGTACAAAATTGCAATTGAAGTGATGCCGTCTGCATCGTAATCTCCATAAATGCATATTTTCTTGTTTTCTCCAATCCTTTCCAGTAAAAAATCCACTCCTTCTTTCATACCTTTCATAAGGAATGGATCATAGGTTTTTTGCGGTTTGGAAGAAAGAAGCTCCTTTATATCATCTTCTTTTTCAATACCTCTTTCTTTCAAAAGCGCTCTGATTTTTGGATGAAGTAACATGGGCATCATCTTAACCTTATATCCAATTTCTGGGGTTTTGATATTCCCCGTTAACTCTTACTTCAAAGTGGAGGTGAGGACCTGTGGACGATCCTGTAGATCCTGATTTTGCAATGGTTTGGCCTCTTGAAACCACATCTCCCACCTTTGCCACAAGACTGCTGTTATGGGCATATAAAGTGACTATACTGCCGCCGTGATCCACCATAATCATATATCCATAGCTGTTGTTCCATTCTGCTTTGATTACAGTTCCAAAGTTTGCAGCCACCACATTTGTTCCTGTAGGGCACGCTATATCAAGGCCTGTATGAAGCTTGTTCACCTTCAATATGGGGTGAAGCCTGTATCCGAATTCAGAGGTGATTCTTGTCTGCCCCGGTACAGGCCATGCCATAATACCGCCTGCATAAGCCTGGTCTCCCTGTAATTTCCTGATTTCTGCAATAAGTCTGTTGGCTTCCTGATTTAAAGCATCTATTTCTTTTTCCAGCTGTTTGTTTTCAGCGGATACTTGGTTCTTCTCCTGAGCCACAGCATTTTTGTCTCGTCCAAGAATGTTTTTCTTCGTTTCCACATCAGCCACATTTAATTTTAGTTCTTCCTGAAGAGATGCTAAATAAAGCCTTTGAGAGTTAACAAGCTTATGCTGAACATCAAGGTAAATCATCACTTCCTGATCAGCCTTGAAGATTCTTTTAACCCTTTCAATATTTACCATCATGTCGCTTATACCTTTTGAGCCTAAAAGCACATCTATATAGGACACAGTGCCGTTTTTGTACATGGTCCTAAGACGACTGTTTAAGGCTTCATTCTGCTTTGCCATATCATGTTCCAGCTGCTCCAGCTCCTGATATGCTTGTGCAATTTTCCCTTCCACAGAAGAAATATTACCTAAAAGCTTGTTTATATCATTTTGAGTAGCATTAATACTTTTCTGCAGTTCGTTAATTTTCTTTGAAAGCTGTGTCTCTTGGCTTTTGCCTTGAACAAGCTTTACCTGCAAATCCTTAATCTGCTCTGTCAAATTATTAAGCTGTGTCTGAGTATTTGCACCAAAAGCAAAGGGTGCAGAAAAAAGCCCCAAAAGCAGTGTCATTATTAATGTGGCTGTAATTACTTTTCTCATTTTATGTGTCCAAATACTTTCTCATAGAAATAATACTGCCTGAGGCGCCTACTGAAATACCTAAGGCTATGAATATAATAGCAAGATTAAAAGCTAAGTACTTTACAGGCACCATAGGGATACCTACTATTAAGAGAATCTCTGCACCTACTAAACCCATGGCCTTGCTGTAAATCAATGATACTATGCCAAAGGCTATAAGTGCTGATATTAAGCCTATGAAAATTCCTTCTAACAGGAAAGGCCCCCTTATAAACCAGTTGGTTGCCCCTACATACTTCATAATCTCTATTTCTTTTCCTCTTGAGTTAACAGTGAGTTTAATGGTGTTTGTTACAACTACTACTGAAACTGCAATAAGAAAGATCATCATTACAAGCGTTGCAATCTTTACCGACTTTGTTATGGAAATAAGCTTTTCTACAGTATCCTTATAATACAGAATATCTTCAATCCCTGAAAAGGTCTTTACCTTTTGAACTACCGCATCTGCTCCTTCAAGGGTTGCCACATCTATTTCTATGGCATTGGGCAGTGGATTTTCCTCTAAGGATTCAAGAAGATAGCCGCTTTCCCCCCACTGAACCTTCCATGCTATCAAAGCTTCCTCCTTCGATATGTACCTGGCCTTAATCACTTCATCCATATCGTTTAAGTCTTTTACCATTCTGGCAGCCGCCTCTTTATCTGTAGTTTCAAGGAGAAAGACTTGAACCGTATCATAATCCTGCTTTGCAGCTTCCATGGCCACATCAAGGTTCACAATAAAGGAAAAGAATACCCCTAAGATGAGCATCATGGCAACAATTGAAAAAATAGATGCCAGACTCATGCCCTTATTTCTGAAAAGCTGCTTGGCCCCTTCCCTGAAGGCGCAAATAATGCTAATCCCCATAGTTGCCAAAAGCTCCTTCCTCAGGCACACATTTCTGGCTTTCTTTGTACCCGTAGCTTCCCACATCATCTCTGATTATGTGGCCGTTTTCTATTGCTATTACTCTTTTATTCATTCTGTCCACAATTTCTTTTGCATGAGTAACCATAATTACAGTTGTGCCTCTGTTGTTAATCCTCTCTAAAACCCGCATTATCCCCCAGGCTGTATCAGGGTCCAGGTTGCCTGTAGGCTCATCTGCAATTAAAACTGTAGGATTGTTTACAATGGCTCTTGCAACTGCAACCCGCTGCTGTTCTCCTGCAGAAAGCTCATGGGGATATTTATCTCCTTTGTCAGGAATTCCCACAAGGTCTAGAACCTGAGGGACCTGCCTTTTTATAGTTCTTTTAGTAGATCTGACTATTTCCATGGCGAAAGCTACATTTTCAAATGCAGTCTTTTTTGGAAGAAGACGAAAATCCTGAAAAACTATACCTATGCCTCTTCTTAAAAGAGGTATTTCCCTGTTAGAAAGATTTCCCACCTCCATGTCGCCAAAGCGTATAACTCCGCTGTCAGCTTCAAGCTCCTTAAGCATCAGCTTCACAAATGTTGATTTACCTGCGCCGCTGGGGCCTACAAGAAAAACGAAATCCCCCATCTTTATGGAAACGGAAACATTTTCAAGACCCACTTGTTCTTTGTAGTACTTGGTAACATTTTCAAATTCAATCATATGTTTTTTTGTCCTTTTCCTATATCTAGTCTTAAGAACCGGTTCTTTCCTATTATATAACAACATATGGGCTTATTAAAGACTTAATTTATTCTTTATTCAGACCATCTTAATGTTTTTTAAAAACTCAAGTATGGAAGTCTTAAAAGGCTCTATGGAATCGGGAAATGTCATGGCATACTCTATGTTATAGAATTCTCTCTGATCTATTAAGGGAATGGTCAAATCAGGTTTTACCTTTAGAAAGTCAAATAATTCCCTTTTATTTACACCTTCGTTCATCTTGTTCAATATGTAATACAAAGGTGTGCCTTTTCCCTCAAGGCTTTTTAGATAATCAAGCAAATCTTTTCCAAAAATCAGTTTGGAGGGAGCAGGGTCTATTACCACAATAATTTTGCTCATTTCCTTCAGCAGCGTATTAAGCTCCTGAAAAGAATTTACATCAAAATCAGCCACTATAAATCCCGAATCAATATTATGCAGAAGGTGCAGCTTTTCAATTAAAGTTAAATTCCTGTTGTACCTCTTAAAATCCTCTGTCATCAGCACCCATCCAATGCCTTCCTCTCTGTTAACCTTTGTTTTCACGCTGTTTCCTTCAGCTGTCTCCTTGTAAAAATCTGTAAACTCCCTGCCTAAAAAGCGCATATCCATACCGTAGGTGTGATATATTAAAGGCTTTTTACAATTTAAGTCTCTCATTTCCACATACTGTACCAGCTCATCCTTGGCCCTTGAAACAAGCCTTGCTATGGTTGTCCCAACGGAGGTGACGCCTGACTGCCTTCCTATGCCCACAACACCTACCTTTAAGGATAAGTACCTGGGATTGTTGCTTTCCTTTACCTGTTCCCTGAACAGAAACCTTTTCATATCATTTTCCTTCCTTCTTTACGTATTTACAGGGAAATTATATATGGCTGCATATGGATTCCCCCGGTCTTTGTAATAAAAAAACGGAAGTTGTCTTCCGCTTTCGTTAAATTCTAATTTAAAGCCGTAATAAATAATTATAATACTTCTGTGGTCCAGGAATACCGGTCCTCTAAAGCTCCTGTTTGAACGCCGTATATATAGTCGTAAAGCTTTTGGGATAGTTTTCCGATTTCTCCATTATTAATTATAATTCTTTTGTCTTTCCACATAAGCTCTCCCACAGGAGATATTACTGCGGCAGTACCTGTAGCCCACATTTCCTTCAAAGTGCCTTTCTTTTCCCCATCAAATACCTCATCAATGGTGATCCTTCTTTCAGAAACCTTGTAGCCCCAATCTTTAAGCAGCGTTAAAACAGAATTCCTTGTTATTCCGGGAAGTATGGTGCCCAGAAGAGGAGGTGTAATAACTTCATCACCTATTAAAAAGAATGCGTTTGAAGTGCCTATTTCCTCCACATACTTTCTTTCCATACCGTCAAGCCAAAGCACCTGTTCAAAGCCTTTTTCCTGAGCTTCCACCTGAGCTTTCAGACTAATAGCATAATTAGCGCCTATTTTTGCATCTCCTGTGCCTCCAAGTGCCGCTCTTACGTATTTGTCCTCCACATAAATTTTCGTAGGTGTAAGACCTTTCGCATAATACAACCCCACAGGGGACAGGATTATCATAAAGAGGTAATTATTTGCAGGACGCACTCCTAAAAATCCTTCATTTGCAAAGATGAATGGCCTTATATATAAAGAGGTCCCAGGTTTATCAGGCACCCATTCTCTATCTAAGCCAACTAAAGCTTTTATGGCTTCCACCATAAGGCCCTCGGGAAGGGGGGGAATACACAGCCTTTCCAGAGTTCTTTCCGTCCTTTTTTCATTCATTTCAGGCCTGAACAGCAAAATCCTTCCGTCCTTTGCTTTATAGGCCTTTAAACCCTCAAACATCTCTTGGGCATAGTGAAGGACTACGGCTGCAGGCTCCAGCATAATCGGTCCGTAGGGAAGAATTCTTCCGTTGTGCCATCCCTTTGTAATGTGGTAATCCATCATAAACATGTGGTCCGAAAAAACAGTTCCAAACTTCAACCCTTCCGTGTCAGGTTTTACTTTTGGATTTACAGTCTTTGTAATTGTAAATTTCTGTGACATCAGCTCTCCCTCCTTTGTAGCTTAACTTGCCCTCTCCTTTAAAAGCTTAACCAGGACGGCCTTCCAAACAATTTCACTTTAAAAAGAGACAGGTTTTCAGTATTATCTTTTGTGAACCGGGACAACACCTTATCTTGAACCATGTCATAAACCAAAGGAATGCCCCTTTCTTTCTCCACTTCTTTTAAAAGATTATGGCCTTCTATAATATTATTCATAGCAGTCTCTTCCAAAAGATTTGAGTTGTTAACAAGGCCTTTAATCTTCAGTCCCGTTTTTTCTTCAATCCTGTTTATTTGGCTTATAATCCCTTTGAGGTCACAGGTTTCTTTTCTGTAGATGTTAACCACTAAAAGCAGCAGCCCATCCTCCTCCACCAGCTCTTTTTTTATTTGAGCCAGAATAATAGAGCCTGTGTCATCTCCTCCCAGATCATAAACACCAATGTAGTCTTTGTTCTGTAAAGGAATCTTTATTTTAGCAGATACTGCAGGAAGCTCCTCCGATATATCATAACCAAAGGTGTTTGCAATAACCCTTATGCCTAAATCCGTTAATTCCTTCTGCTGTTCTCTGGACCTGAAGTAAGGATTGATAATATCCAAATCGCAAATAGCGACTTTTTTATGAGTTTCCCTTGATTTAACAGAGTAATTCAATGCAAACTCTGTTTTCCCCGATCCTGCGTGGCCAAGCACAACGGTAATTCTGTTTAAAGGCGGTGTTTTTCCTTCTCCCATAAGGAAATGGCCTCCTTGTTCAAGGAAATTATATCATCTGACTTTCCCTGAAATATATATTCCAGAATATCGTCCATGTTTCCCCTTTCCATTATATTGATTTCGGAAAGAACCGCTCCCAGCATTACCACATTGGCCACCTTTTCGTTTCCCAAGGCCTGGGCCATCTTTTTAGGGTCCAGATAAACAGATTTTACAGAAGGCTTTATGAAAGGTTCTTTAATCATTCCGGAATTTATGAATATGAATCCTCCGGGAACCACATCCTTTGAGAATTTTTCAAGAGAAGAGCCGTTCATGGCACAAAGAACGTCAATACTGTCTGTAATAGGCGATGCAATCTTTTTATCTGACACTATTACAGTGCTGTTTGCGGTGCCGCCTCTCATTTCAGGTCCATAGCTTGGCATGAAACTGACTTCAAAACCTCTTCTCATAGCAATTAAAGCCAGTATTTGCCCCATGGAGATAACTCCCTGACCTCCAAATCCGGCAAAAATAAATTTAGTTACCACGGTTATTTCACCTCCAGAGGATTCTTAAACTGTTTTACGGGGAATACCTCCATCATGTTTTCAGCAAGCCATTTCATGGCGTCAGAAGGTGCCAACCCCCAGTTAATGGGACATATGGATAAAAACTCCACAAAGGCAAACCCCAGCTTCTTCTCCTGGACTTCGAAAGCTCTGCTCACAGCCTTTTTTGCCTTCCTAATATTTGCAGGACTGTTAAGAGCAACTCTTTCCACATAAACTGCTCCCTTTAATTGTGACAGCATCTCACACATAACGGCCGGATTTCCCGAAACAGCAGGGTCCCTTCCCATTACGGTTGTGGTGGTCTTTTGCCCTTCCAAAGTGGTGGGAGCCATCTGCCCGCCCGTCATTCCATAAATAGCATTATTTATGAAAAAAGTACAAAACTTTTCTCCCCTTAAAGCAGCATGGACTATTTCCGCCATACCTATAGATGCCAAATCACCGTCTCCTTGATAAGTAAACACATATGCATCAGGGTGGACTCTCTTTATGCCCGTGGCTACTGCAGGCGCCCTTCCATGGGCGGCCTCAACCATATCCACATCCATGTATTGATGGGCTAAAATAGAACATCCTACGGGAGATATTCCAATGGCTTCCCCCAGTTTGCCCTTTTCCTCAAGAACTTCCATAATAAGTCTGTGAGCAATTCCGTGGGTACAACCGGGGCAATAATGAGTTTCCTGATCTCTCATGCCCTTGGTATATTCAAAAATGGCTCTCATATCTCTTCCTTTCTATAAAAGCTTTAAGGTTCTTTCCACTATTTCTCCGGGAGTAAGCAGCATGCCTCCCGTTCTGTTAATAAGGCTTACAGGGAGCCTGCCCTTTAGGCTTAGCTTTACATCATCAATCATTTGACCCATGGACAATTCACATGAAACTACCATTTTGGTGGATTTATCAATACCATCGAAAGCTTCACGGGGAAAAGGCCACAAGGTCTTTGGTCTTATGAGTCCCGTCTTAACACCTTTTTCTTTCAAAAGCTCCATAGCCTCCTTTACCATTCTTGATGTGGTGCCAAAGGCCACATAAACAATTTCAGCATCTTTTAGATCCACTTCTTCAAAGGAAGGCAGTTCCTTTACGGCTTTGTCGTACTTCTCGAAAATTTTAAGAACGTGTTCCTCCAGCAATTCCTGTTTCAAGTAAACTGATTTAATCACATTTCTTTCTCTCTTGTTTTTATGCCCCGTCAAAGCCCAGGGCTTTGTTTTTAGGATTTTCTCCAGGGAATACTCTTTATCCATGGAGGGCAATGTAACAGGCTCCATCATCTGTCCCAGCATTCCGTCCGCCGCAATAAGCACAGGGTTTGTATACCGGTCTGCAATTTCAAAGCCTTCGACAATCATATCCATGGCTTCCTGTATTGAAGCGGGAGCAAATACTATTAAATGATAGTCTCCGTTGCCCCCGCCTCTTGTTACCTGATAATAATCTGCCTGGCCGGGCTGAATATTTCCTATTCCCGGACCTCCTCTCATAACGTTTAAAACTACTACAGGTGCCTCGATGGAAGCTAAACCGGACAACCCCTCCTGCATGAGAGCAAGGCCCGGGGATGAAGTGGAAATAAATACTCTTCCGCCTGCAGCCGATGCACCGTAAGCCATATTTATTGCCGCCAGTTCACTTTCTGCCTGCAAAAAGAAGCCTCCGTAGTTTGGCAGCTCTCTGCTCATAAACTCGGTCACCTCATTTTGAGGTGTAATGGGATATCCAAAATAGTATCGGGCACCGCCCAGGATAGCTGCCAATCCAAAGGCCTCGTTGCCCTTCATTAATCTTCTTTCTTCCATTCTAATCCTCCTTGATGTAAACGTTGATTACGCCATCAGGGCAAATTGTCGCACAGCTTGCACAACCTGTGCATTTGTCTTCATCTATAATTCCAACAGGATGATAATCTCTTATATTTACTTCTTCAAGATCAAGAGCAAGAATCCCTTCAGGGCAGACCTCTACACAGAGCTGGCAGCCCTTACATCTGTCTTTTCTAAAAACCAGTTTCCCTTTTGCCAATATTATTCACCTGCACTTCCCCTTATTATTTTAGAAGCCTTAAGGCTTCCCCAACAATATCTTGTGCCTGCATATGGTATTTTTCTTTAAGCTCTTCAGGCTTTCCCGATTCTCCAAAGGTATCCTGTTGACCTACAAAGCCCATTCTCACAGGATACTTCTCAGATAACACCTGGGATACACAGGACCCCAGTCCCCCAATAATACTGTGCTCCTCCGCTGTTATTATTCCTTTAGTTTCCTTAGCTGCCTTTAAGACAAGCTCCTCATCAAGAGGCTTGATGGTATGCATATCGATTACTCTTAAAGAGACTCCTTCTTCTTTTAAAATGTTGTGAGCGATTATTGCCTCGTTTACCATAATACCTGTGGCTATAACAGCAAGGTCATCTCCTTCTCTTACGGTGTTGCCCTTTCCCAGCTTTATATCTTCCGTATTTTCATAGATCATAGGAACTTTTGCTCTTCCCAGCCTCACATAACAAGGTCCCTTGTAGGCACATACCTGCCTCATAAGTTCCATGGTGGAATTTCCGTCAGAAGGATTTACAACTACCATGCCCGGAATAGTTCTCATAAGAGCGATGTCTTCAAAGGTCTGATGGGATGCTCCATCCTCTCCCACTGTAATACCTGCATGAGTGGCACAAATTTTCACATTTGCCCCCGTATACCCAATAGAATTTCTAATAATTTCAAAAGCCCTTCCCGTGGCAAATATTGCGAAGGTGGATGCACAAACGATTTTTCCCGATAAAGCAAGACCTGCCGAAGTCCCATACAAATTTTGCTCCGCAATCCCCATATTGAAAAATCTTTTGGGATACTCTTTGGAAAAATCATAGGTCATAGTTGACTTTGACAAGTCTCCGTCAAGAACTACAAGATTACCGTAAGTTTCACCAAGCTCAAGAAGTACCTTTCCGTAAGCCTGCCTGGTGGCCATTGTCTCTGCCATTACCATTCACCTCCCACTTCCGATAATGCTTTTTCAAGCTCCCGGTCATTTGGAGCTTTCCCGTGCCAGCCTGCCTGATTTTCCATAAAGGATACGCCCTTTCCCTTAACGGTTTTTGCAATTATACAGGTTGGCTTTCCTAAAACGTTTTTGCTTTCATTTAAGCCGTCGATTATTTCCTTCAGGTTGTGTCCGTCTATGGATATTACATTAAACCCAAAGGCCTCAAATTTTTTGTCGATTGGCGTAACTGTCATTACATCTTCATTTTTGCCGTCGATCTGCAAACCGTTAAAGTCAATTATGACTGTAAGGTTATCAAGGCCGTAATGACCTGCCGCCATGGCGCTTTCCCATACGAGGCCCTCCTGAAGTTCTCCGTCTCCCAGAAGCACATAAGTTCTGGCGCTGTTGCCGTCAATTCTGTCGGCAAGGGCCATACCTATGGATGCGGAAAAGCCTTGGCCAAGAGAGCCTGTAGATGTTTCCACTCCGGGAACCAGCTTATGGTCAGGATGACCTTGAAACTTGCTGTTCAATTTTCTTAAGGTTAAAACTTCGCTTTTATCATAGTACCCTCTTTCAGCCAAAACACAGTATAAAGCCGGCGCTCCATGGCCCTTTGACATAACAAACCTGTCTCTTCCTTGCATATCAGGGTATTCAGGGTTAATATTCATTTCGTGAAAGTAAAGCACCGTCAAAATATCCGTACAGGAAAGAGAGCCGCCGGGATGACCTGAGCCGGCCTCATGAGTAGCAAGAAGTATACCCCTTCTTATATTTCTCCCTTGCCTTTCCAATTCCAATAAATCCATTTTCCGCTCCTTTAATTAATTTTTGTCCTTATTACCTTCGCCATAAAAGCAGGCAATCTCAAGATTCTTGAAAATCTTTTAGGTTCCTTTATCACTCTATAAAACCATTCTAAACCATATTTTTGAAAGAACAAGGGCGCCCTTTTTATGTCGCCTGCCCATACGTCAAGACTGCCTCCCACTCCCATGGCACACCTTACTTTATCAAATTCCTTTTCATACTTTTTTACAAATAATTCCTGCCTCGGTGATCCCATGGCAACGCAGAGGAACAAGGCATTGCTTTCATTTATGTCCTTGATTATTTCATCTGCTTCATCCATGTTAAAGTATCCGTTGTGGGTACCTTTTATTTCAATATCAGGATAAACTTTTTTAATGTTTAAGGAGGCTCTTTCGGAAACACCCTTCTGGCCCCCAAGGAGGTAGCAGGACAGTTTGTTTTCGTTAAGATAGGAAAAAATCATATTAAGAAAGTCTATTCCTGTAACCCTTTCTTTAAGGGGGTTTTTGAGAATCCTAGAAGCATACAGAATGCCTGTACCGTCGGGGATTACCAAGGATGCACTTTGTATAATTTTTTTAAGCTCTTCATTTCCCGTTGCCATAAGCAGGATTTCAGAATTGGGAGTCACTATTAAATCCAAGCCATCCTGAGAAATCATGGTTTTAAATTTATTGAGAGCCTCTTCATATGTTATGTTGTCTATGGGCATATCCCAAAGATAAAATCTGTCCTTCATGATCCTTTGCTTTTTTCAAGTATTTCAATAATCAATGCTTCGTTTACAGAAAGGCTTTCCACCAACTTTTCAACTTTTTTGGACACTTTTTCCTGTACTTCCTCATAAGAAGGTTTAAGCAGACTCTCGACCTCTTCCACAAAAAATTCATTATGAAAATCGATGGTGGATGAATGAGCCTTCAAACCTATGGAGCTTAAAAATCTGTTAACCTTGGGGTCATAACTTATGCCAATCATTTTCACACCCATTATGGCAGCATGGATAAGTGAATGAAGTCTGACACCTGCCAAAAGATCCATATTGCCTATTATAGAAAGCATTTCCTCTGTCAAGTATTTGTTGTCAATAGTATAAACAAGAGGCCCCAATCTATGCTTCAGCTCATTTATCACAGCCACATCCTCATCAAAGTGAAAGGGTATTAAGACTATTTGGCAGTTTTTCTCAAGGCTTAAGGTTTTCACCGCCAATTCCAGCTGGTCCACAAAGGGAGAGGTTATATCTCTTTCTTTAATAGCAAAACCTATTACAGTTTTTCCCGCTTCCCTTACAAAGCCTTCTGTTCTTAATATTTTCAAACCCTCCTGAAGGTCCACTCTCGGTATCCTTAAAACAGGATCTGCCGCCACCTTAATCCTGTCCTCCTTTAATCCTATTTCAATTAAAAAGTCCTTTGACAGCTCATCTCTGACTACTATGCCCTTGGCTTTTTTTAATGTACATGCAGTCAGTCTTCTGTTAATCCCCGTCTTGATGGGGCCTATACCTTGACTGTATATGAACACAGGCTTTCTAAAAAACATGGCACCCCACATTATCATGAGATAGTACAGGATACTTCTTTTGCTGGTCACATCCTGAAGCAGACTGCCTCCTCCCGATATTAATAGATCAGTTTTGCTTAAAGCCTTTAAGACCTTAAAAGGAGATTTTCTGTCAACAGATTTCACCTTGAATTTTTCAGATGTCAGTAAGGGTGTTTTTGATAAAACAGTAATCAATGCCTCAGGGATCTCTTTTTTCAAAGCATCCACTACAGCCTTTAAAATAGATTCATCTCCGATATTGTTAAACCCGTAATAGCCCGATATGAGAATCCTGGTCATAAACCCATGAACCCCTTCTTTAGATATTTGTTATAAAGCTTGTTCAAAATTTCAATTACGAAAATCCAGATCAGTCCTAAAATAAGGCCGAATAAAAGTCCTATAAATGTTCTGTAAAGTCCCAGGTAAAGAGGTGTCCTTATGTGCTGAAATGTGTTGGCGACAGAAGTCATGCCTATGACTCCCAAAAGGCCTGAAATCATACTGATAATTTTCAGTCTTCTCACTGAAGCGTAAACCATTACAGATATTGCAGGAAATGCAATTAGAAATTCCTTGCTCCTAGGTCTTGCCAAAAGGATATCCTCCAGATGGTTTCTGAAAATCATCTCAAGGCTGCTCACCTTTAAGGTGGAGCTGTGGCCCGTCCTTATTATATAATAAACACCCATACCTAAAATTATGACCGCTATAACTGCCATCCAAATTTTAATCTGAGTGTTCAGCATCTTCTTTATATCTTTTCCCTCTAAAATCCCGAATGTGGCTTTTTCCTCATGGCATCCGAAAAATGCAAGATAGGAAAAGACAAAGACTAACAGAGGAATAAGCTGAGCTGCCTTCACACCTCTGAAGATATCTATTTCCAGCATATAGGAAATGGATGATATAGGCGCCGCAGACATAAGACCTCCAAGAAGGGCCACCATAACAGACACCACCAATGTAAGGGATGCAATTACCATTATGCTTAAGGTTCGGCTGTCTTCAGATAGTCTTAATGAAGCCTGCTTACTCATGGCCACAAAGTAGCTTAAGGCGATGCTTGAAAATATTACAGCTCCTGAAAAAGCACACAGAAGTTCGTACATATGAGGCATTTTAAGAGCCATGAAAATAACTCCCAGGGAACCTGCGAGAGCCAGCACCGTTTTCACCCTTCTGTTCATTCTGAAAAGTGTGGACAAGAGAATTAAAGCTCCAAAAATGCTGCCTAACCCTACCATTATTTTTAATAGGAGGCTTACTTCATAGGGGATATACTTTTCCGCCTCCCCCATATAAAATCCGTGTTTCTCCAGTCTTTCCTCAAGGCCTGTAAAAAGCGCCTCATACTCATGAGGATCTGTTACATAAGTGTGCAGATCTTCATTCTCAAAAATTGGTCTGTAATATATTACTCTGATATTTCTTTCCACTATAGCTCTGTACAAGGTGTTCTCTATTTCCTCAGAACCCTGGTAGCCGTAGTACTGATATCTGTTTTGTATATAAGGCCATACAGTAAATACTCTTACGTTTTGGTAAGATGTCAGTTGGGAAACCTCCAGCAAGCCGAATTGCATTATGTTTTGCCTCTGATTTGTATTTTCAATAAGGCCCAGCTTTATATTATTTTTGGTAATATAGTTCTCTATAAAATCCGTACCCTCATCAAAACCTAAAACGGCCTGTCCTCCAATAATGATGTAATCCGGCATAATGCCGTTTTCTTCATACCCTTTTGTAACTGCCCGGGCAAATTCATTGGAATTATATCCTGAATAGCTCATGGTTCTGGGCACTATAACGAAGCCTGCATCACGGCACTTCTCAACCTTTTCTTTAAGAAAGCCCAAGCTTATATACATAATTTTCGAGCTTACCACATCTATTCGCTCCTGATATCCTCTGTTGTTGGCATTCTGATACTTATACTTTTCTGAATAAAGAGCTACATCTGAGGTCCCGTCTATAAAAATGTACAGGCTGTCCCCCTCTTCAAAGAGAATATACAGGTCCTTGTCAATACGTTCCTCTATACCTTTTTTTAAGAAATTCGCTATTTCTTTCCCCTTGGCTTCTGCTATAACATCGAAGGAATCGTATCCTCTTTCAAGAATTCTGTCAGTAAACCCTTCAGGGTACTTTTCCTGCCATCTGGCATTTTCTGTAGCCCTTGCCATAACCTCCGCCTGGACATTATAGTCTGTTTCCTCCATAAGTGTAATAAGGCTTTCTTCTGTCAACCCTACTTTATTGATGCCCAAAGATTTAAATTTTTGAAACCAGAAGTCCATATCATAATCTGATTGAGAAGCCATGGCCTCAATCTCGTTATAATCAAGAACTACATCGTATGCTTTATTATTATTTTCAGCTATAAGTCTGCCTGAAAGAATAATCATTGCACAAAGGATTGTAATCCCTGTAAGTATAAGGAGGACTCTGTTTTCTTTAATAAATGTGGCCATGATTTGCTCCTTACTCCAAGGTATAGTCACCGCGAATCATTACATAGCTTTCTGTTAAAGCTTTAATTCCTCTTCCGTCACTTCTTGGTATTATGAGGAAATGATTGGCTTTGCACTTTGTTCCCGTCATCAGGTCTGTCCCTTGGGTAATATCGGAAACGCCGTTTGCCCCATTGTCGATGGCAGTTATTTCACCGCTTCTTATAATAATTTCAGTGCCTTCCTTTCCTATGAGCGTCTGGCCTTCCTTAAGATTTAAAACCTTAAATGCAAGACTTGAATCCACATAGGACTTTGTTACAACAGGATCATCAGGACCCCCCGGAATCAAAGTATCTCCAAAGGCTGTGAACAACGAAAACATAAGAACTGCTACAAAAAATACTGCTATTGCGAAACGCCCTCTCATCTTACTTTCTCCTTTTCTATCATCATAAAACCGGTGGGAAGATCATCTAAAATATCTGTTGCCATAAGGCTTCTCATGCCTTTCTTTTTCGCTGCCATATCGCCGGAAAGCCCATGGACATAAACTCCTAAACAGGCAGCTTCAAAGGTGGGAATTCCCGTGCTTATTAAGCCTGTAATGACTCCTGTAAGCACATCCCCCGAGCCTGCCGTTGCCATGCCGGGATTTCCCGTTCTGTTAATATAATACCTTTCTCTGCCGTCTGTCACAATGGTGTTATGGCCCTTTAAGACCACTGTGGTTTCAGACAGCCTGGCGAGCTCCATAGCTACTTTTTCCCTGCCCATAGTTATATATTCTTCGGAACTGATTCCTAACAGCCTTTCAGCTTCCTTAGGATGAGGTGTTAAGACTTTTCCCCCGCCGTAGGCTTTTAATTCTCCTCTTAAATCATGCTCCGAAATAATATTCAAACCATCTGCATCGATTACTAAAGGTCCCTCATAAGTATTAAGGATTCCTAAAATCAGTCTCCTGTTATTTCCTTTTGTTGACAGCCCGGGGCCTATGCCAAGAACTGAATACTTCTCCATCCTGTCAAGGGTGCTGTCTCTGTCAACTGTCATAGCTTCCCAAATGCTCTGTTGGATTACGGGGAAAAGCCCTTTCTCAATGGAAAGGCTTACAAGGCCCGCACCTGAAAGAAGAGCCGCCTTTGTGCAGAGCATAGCTGCGCCAAGCATACCTTCAGATCCCGCTATTATTAAGGCGTGTCCGAAATCACCTTTGTGAGAATCCTCTTTTCTGTCCTTTACACTTTCTGCCAATAGATCAATGTTTTCAATAATTTTCATTGTTTTATAACCCCAGTATTAAAGTGGCCAGTGCAAAATATGTGACCACGGAGAACATATCTGTTATGGAGGCAATCATAGGATTTGCCATTAAGGCAGGGTCTATCTTCACCTTTTTTGCAATGAGAGGCAACATGCTTCCCACCACCTTTGCAAAGGTAACGATACAGAGCATGCTTACCGCTATGGTTAAAGCAATGAGAAAGCCTCGATGATCAATTAGAAGCACTTTTAAAAAGTTAAAACCGGAAAGTACAATGCCAATGGTTATGCTTATTCTTAATTCCTTCCATAAAACCTTCATGGCATCTCTAGTCTCAATGTCTCCTGTGGCAATTCCTCTTATGACCAGGGTGGCAGCCTGAGAACCGCTGTTTCCTCCTGTTCCCATAAGAAGAGGCATATAGGATACTAAGACCAGCACCTTTGAAAGCATGTCCTCAAAGTGATTTATAATAAGCCCTGTAAACATGTAGGACACCATAAGAAAAATCAGCCAAGGCAGACGGCTCTTAAAATGGGTCCACACGCTTGCATCAAGATACTCCAGTTTTGAAGAGTCCAATACTCCTGCCATACGCTCTATATCTTCTGTGGCCTCCATCTCTATAACCTCGAAGATATCATCTACGGTGATGATTCCCACAAGCCTTCCTTCGTTGTCCACAACGGGCACAGCTAAATAACCATACTTTTTAAATACCTCGGAAACCTCCTCCTGGTCTTGATGAACATTAACAGCTATATAATCCTCCTGCATAATGTTCTCTACAACTTCTTCATCCTTTGCTACAAGCAAAGCCCTCAGAGAAATTATTCCCACCAGCTTTCTGCCCTTATCCTTTACATAACAGGTGTATATGGTCTCAGAATCATAGGCTTCTTTTTTAATGTATTCCAAAGCTTCGCTGGCTGTCATATCCTTGCGAAGGCTGATGTATTCAGGCGTCATCAAAGTGCCTGCCACACCGTCGGGATAATTAAGGAAGGTGTTTATTTCATGTCTTTTTTCTTTTGGAGTTTTCTCCAGAATTTTATCTACAAGATTTGCCGGCAGCTCCTCTAAAACGTCAATAAAATCGTCAAAAGCCAGCTGTTCAAGGATGGAGGTAATCTCTTTTTCCGTAATTGCGTTAATTATAGCAAGTTGATCTTCCACAGGAAGAAATGAAAAAACCTCAACAGAAAGCTCCTTTGGCAAACTTCTAAAAAGCAACACTGCTTCCTTAATGCCTGCCTCCTGAATAACATCTTCCAGAATTTCGGCCACGTCAACAGCGTTGTTTATTTCAACTAAAATATCTCTGGCCAGAATGCATTTATTATCGATCATAAGCTTAATAACTTCATCCTGGTATTCCAAAAGTGTCTTTTCAGTTTCCATTCTGCCGCCCTCCTTTCTTTAAGTCATAAGTCATCAATCTAAGGGTAAACAGACATTTGATTATACCATTTATATATTATGTGCCGCAACTTATAAAAGGCCCTTAGATGTTTACAAAAAAAATACAAGGCCCTTTCAAAGAGCCTTGTTTAAGGGTAATGCTGTTTAGTAAATTAAGAACTATATTCCTTGATCCATCATGGCCTTTGCCACCTTTAGGAAGCCTGCAATATTTGCGCCTGCCACCAGGTTATAGCCAAAGCCATAATCCTTTGAAGCCTTTTCGCAGGCATCATGGATACCAAGCATAATGGTCTTAAGCTGAGCATGAACCTGCTCCGGTGAAAATACTGTGTGGCCTGCGTTCTGGCTCATCTCTATGGTAGAGCATGCAACTCCGCCGGCATTGGCAGCCTTTGACGGTCCCACAATTACGCCATTGTCCATCATGTAAGCTATTGCCTCATTTGAGCAAGGCATGTTGGAGCCTTCACAGAGGAATTTCGTGCCGTTTGCAACGATTTTTTTCGCCTCATCAATCAGGATTTCGTTCTGAGTAGCGCAAGGAATATACAAGTCTGCCTTGACTGCCCATGGCTTCTCACCCTTGAAGAACTTTGAGCCGGGGAATTTGTCAGCATAAGGTGCACAGATATTCTTTCCGGAATTTCTAAGCTCAAGCATGAAATCTATCTTCTCCCCTGATATTCCTGCCTCATCCAGAATGTATCCGTCGGGGCCTGAAATGGTAATAACCTTTCCTCCAAGCTCTGTAGCCTTTGCCACAGTACCCCAAGAAACGTTACCAAAACCTGATACTACCACAGTTTTACCTTTCATGGATTCGCCGTTTGCTTCAAGCATTGCATTTGCATAATATACTATGCCGTAGCCTGTTGCTTCCGTTCTTCCATAAAGTCCGCCCCACATAAGGCCTTTACCTGTGAATACGCCTTCAAATCTGTTAACAATTTTTCTGTACTGGCCATACATGTAGCCGATTTCCCTTGCACCTACGCCTAAATCTCCTGCAGGTACATCTGTGTAAGGCCCAATATGTCTGTAAAGTTCTGTAACAAATGCCTGACAGAAACGCATAACCTCTCCATCAGATTTTCCTGTAGGGTCGAAGTCGGCTCCGCCTTTTCCTCCTCCTATCGGAAGACCTGTAAGGCTGTTTTTGAAAATCTGCTCAAATCCCAGAAACTTGATTATTCCGCTGTATACGTTTGGTGCAAACCTTATACCGCCTTTATAAGGTCCTATTGCTCCGTTAAACTGATATCGGTAGCCTCTGTTTACCTGAACTTTACCTGCATCATCTACCCATGCAACTCTAAAGCTTATGCCTCTTTCAGGCTCAATAAGCCTTTCCAGAATGCCGGCTTTTTCATATTCCGGATGCTGCTCCATTACAGGTTTCAACGATGTAAGAACCTCTTCAACGGTCTGCTGAAACTCCGGCTCTCCCGGATTCTTGTCCTTGCATAACTGTATGCAACGATCAACGTAATTCGACATATTATCCCTCCTGTTAATATAATAATGTATTTTTGTAGAACGCTTAAAAATTTAGTAGATACACAATAAATATATCATTTGTTTTTTTTCTGTCAAGCCGTGAAACTTTTATATTTACATCAGCTTCATGGCTTTAAGAAACCTTAAAATCACATTTCCTTTAGGGAAAGCTGCCAGTTCTTTTTCAGTGATTCCTTTTATCTTTACTAAAACTGCCGTGTATATTAAAGCCCCAAGAAGAACAGCCAGTAAAACAGAAGGGGCGTTGCCGATTATTCCGTCAAAGACATTGTAGAAAATGCCGGCGGCTATAAACATGGCAATACCTGAAATAATAGGTTTAACTGCCGATACCCTCCACTCAAAGGCAAAGCCCGAAATTCTTTTCACCATATAATAATTCAGAATGCCTACGGTAAAAAAAGCCAGGGAGCTTCCTAAAGCAGCGCCTTCAATATTTAAGGTTTCTACGCCTGTCAGAATCCAGGTAAAAATTATTTTTACTAAAAAGCTTACACCTAAAGTAAATACGGCTGTTCCCGGTCTGCCAAGGCCCTGTAGAATTCCTGCCATGGTCTGGGCAACGCAGAGAAAAATCACACCGGCTGCAAGAAATGCCAGACTGCCCGATGCATAAATCGCACTTTCCTTTTCCATGGGATAAAGGAGAAGCATTATGGGTTCTGCCAGCAATATAAGTCCCAGACTTGTGGGAACGCCAACAATCATGGCGGTTCTAAAGCCAAGCCCTATATTTTTGGACAGAAGCTCCTTATCTCCTGCCGCAGAAGCTGACGCCACTGCAGGAACTATTGCAAGAGCCATTGATAAAGCCATGGCCATGGGGATATTAATAATTGGACCGGCCATTCCTGTAAGCTGGCCATACATCATATTGGCCTGCTCCATAGTAAAGCCTATAGCCTTTAACCTGTTCATCACAATTAGGAGGTCGCCTATATTTATTATAGGGATTATTGATATCCCTATGGTTACGGGCACCGATATTTTTAACAGTGTCAGTATTATTCTGCCCTTTGATTCTGTAATCCTCTCCTCACTATCAATTACAGGGTGCTTCAGCTGATAAAGAATCATAAGGAAAAGAACTCCTGCCACAGGTCCTACTGAGGTTCCAAGGGTAGCTCCTGCCGCCGCCCATGAAATGCTTTTATTAACCAGTATTATGGCCAAGGAAAGACCTACAATCACCCTTACTCCCTGCTCTATAAGTTGAGAGCTTGCAGTAGGCACCATGTTCTGCATACCTTGAAAATATCCGCGGTATACGCTCATGATGGGTACAAAAAGCAGGGCGGGGGAAATAGCCTTCATGGCAAGAACAGCGCCCTTGTCCCCTACCTGTGAAACTATTCCTTCTGCAAAAAAGAATATAAGGAGAAAGGCCACAGCGCCTATTATGGCCATAAGAATAAAACTGCTTTTAAATACCAGATGAGCCTCTCGTTTTTTACCCAAAGCAAGTCTTTCCGCCGTCATTTTTGAAATGGCGGCAGGTGCACCGTTAGTTGAGAATACCAGCAGAAAAACGTAAATAGGATAGGCAGTCTGAAAGTATCCCATCCCTTTGGGCCCGATGATATTGGCTAAAGGAATGCGGAAAACAGCGCCCATTATTTGAACTATTAGGCCTGCAATTCCCAGAATTACAGCGCCTTTAACAAAGGTTTTCTTCTCCATCCTGCTCACTTACTAATCCATAAACAGTGATCTTCCCGTCATCTCAACAGGTTTTTCTATATCTAAAAGTTCCAATATCATAGGGGCTATATCACAGAGCAAGCCCTCACCCCTTAAGTGCCGTGGGTTTTTGGCTATATGCACCAGTGGAACCGGGTTTTTTGAATGGGCGGTGACGGGGCTTCCGTCCTCTTCCAGCATCTGCTCAGCATTGCCGTGATCTGCAGTTAACAGCACTTGACCATCAAGGGACAAAACCTTATCTACAATTTGGGGGACACAGTTTTCCAAGGCTTCTATGGCCTTAATGGCTGCCTCCAAGTTTCCCGAATGGCCTACCATATCTGCATTTGCAAAGTTTAATACCATAAAGAAATACTTATCCTCTGATAATTCCAAAAGCACTCTTTCCGTTACAAGATAAGCGCTCATCTCCGGCTTTAAATCATAGGTTTTAACTTTTGGAGAAGGGATTAACACTCTGTCCTCCAGCAAATAGGGCTTTTCTATGCCCCCGTTAAAGAAGAAGGTCACATGAGCATACTTTTCAGTCTCTGCAATTCTAAGCTGGCTTAAACCTTTGTTTGAAACGCACTCTCCAAGAGTGTTCACTATTGTAACAGGCATAAAAGCTACCTTTACCAAAGGCATGGTTACATCGTATTCACAGAGAGTAACAAAGTCAGGGTTTTCAAAAATTCTTCTTCTTTCAAAGCCTGTAAATTCGGAATCTACAAAGCATCTTGTAAGCTCCCTTGCCCTGTCAGGCCTGAAATTAAAAAATATTATTCCATCCTCATCCATTACAGGCTCTGCACCCTTTATTATGGTAGGCTTTACAAACTCATCATCCTCTCCTCTTTCGTAAGCCATCTTCACTGCTTCCTCATAGGAATCTGCAAAGATACCTTCATTTAAGGTAAGGGCATCGTAGCACAATGAAATTCTTTCCCATCTTTTATCTCTGTCCATGGCGTAGTACCTGCCGCTTATGAGACTTATGGTTCCAATTTTTAAAAGGTCCATATACTTTTTCAGCTCATTTAAATAAGTAAGAGCAGATCTTGGGGGTACATCCCTGCCGTCTAAAAAGCAGGCGACCTGTACATCCTCAATTCCTCTTTCTACAGCCATTCTCAGCAAAGCCTTTAAATGGTCCAGATGACTGTGAACTCCCCCATCAGAAACAAGACCAAAAAGGTGAAGGGTTCCTTCCCTTTCCTTTACTCTTTCCATAATTTGACTTAGCTCTTCATTTTTAAAGAAGGTTCCGTCTTCAATTGTTTTAGAAATCCTGGTTAAGTCCTGGTATACGATTCTGCCTGCTCCTATATTCAAGTGGCCCACCTCAGAATTTCCCATCTGACCTTCAGGAAGTCCTACTGCTTCTCCTGATGTCTTTAAGGTAGTGTGGGGATAAGCTTCCAAAAGAGCCTTAAGCCTTGGGGCGTTTGCCTGTTTAACAGCATTTCCATAAGGGTTTTCACGTAAGCCATAGCCGTCCAATATCATCAGCATAACCGGTTTTTTCATGTTATGATTCCTCTTTTATCCAAAAGATTTTTTATGCCAGGGCGGTTTGAAAAAGTCTAAAAAAGCTTTAAAGGTTTCGGCGTTTTCATCCAAGGTATAATTTCTTGCCACCTTGCCGCCGTCATAATCCTTTCCGTCCCACCAAATAGCCACCTTAATTCCGGGATAGGAGTAAATGTTACTGAACATATCCTCTATCCATTTAGGTTTATCTCCGCCGGAACTTGATGATGCAAATTCAGTGATCATCAAAGGCTGAGAAAACGCTTCTATATATTCATAGTATAAGTCATTGTACAATTCCTTAAATGTCTTCCATGTTTCACCTATATAACTGTAATAGGTTCCTGTATTATATGCAGTCATGCCTACCACGTCTACATAATCATTCCCCGGGTAATACATATAGGAATGATTCCATTTGAAGTTGGGGAAGGACACAGAGTTGGGGTTGAAAACCCAAATGGTATTTTCATTGGCGCCTTGCTCTTCAAAAATCTTATAAACGTATAAGTAAAGTTCTCTGAACACTTCAGGGTCTCTTGATGTTTCATATCCTGAGTAGGGACACCAGTCCCCGTTCATCTCATTTCCCAGTCTGAACAAAACGGGATGATTGAAATCGGAAATGGTTTTACCGTAGTCTCTTAAAAACTCATCATACTCACCCTTCAGTATTTTATATACCTGGTTTCCCGCAGAAGAATTTGAAGTCTGAAGTGTAAGCTCCAGAACTTTGCCTTCACCATAGGCCTGGGAAAGCCTTTCCTTTAAATCAGGATGTTTGTAAGTATTATCAAATTCCGAATAATTTACAATTATGGGGAATTTGTAATCCAAGGAGCTTTCATATCCTTTTATCTTACTGAAATTGTAAGTCTGTCCTCCCATTTTGTAATTGGTGTTGGGCTCATACAGTCCAAAGGTTAAAAGATCTTCTGTGAGAAAGTAATCCACAAAAAACTTTTCTGTTTCCCTGTTCCAGTTTCTTTCAGAAACAGCTTTCCCTTCCATCTTCATAACTTTCCCTTCTGTGGCCCTGTAACCGGGATTAAAGCTTCCTAAAATTTCCTTATAAAGCTCCGTCTCCTCCTTCTCTTTTATAACCAACGTATAGCAGTAATTGTCAAAGGGAATATTGCCCACAGTGTAATAGTTTTTGTCGTTGTCAGCTCTTTCGAGAAAAGGTCTTGTCCATCTTGTAATATGAACATAATTGCCTAAAAGTTGTTCATATCCTAAGGACATAAGCTTATGGTCCCATGTATTTTTTAAAAATCCATTGGAATAGTTTATGTAAGAATTGGGATTGTAGCCCGTATGCTCTTTAAAAATATCTATGGCAATGTCTTCATTTTCAAGCCTTGCATATATAGAAGAAAAGTCCATATTCACTTCCATGTTATGAGGCACCCTTAAGGTAAACCCGTCTACGTAATTTGTGAAAAGGGAGTATTCCCCTCTGTTGTCAAGCTTATAAGTATTATCCCTTGTTTCCTCACCGTAGGCAGGGCTTAATGCCACTAAAAATGCTATGAACATAAATAATAAAGATAATAAATTTTTTCTAATCACTTCCGGTCCCCTTTTCTGTTTTTAATTTTCAATTCCTCTTCTTGAAGGTACACCTTTTTGATAATAATGCTTAATCTCCTTCATCTCCGTCACAAGATCCGCCTTTTCAATTATTTCATCCTTTCCATAGCGTCCTGTGAGCACCAATTCCATTTTTTCAGGTTTTGCGTCTAAAATCTTCAACACATCCTCTGTCTTTAAAAGATTAAAATGCAAGGCAGTATTGATTTCATCCATGATCACCACATCGTATTCACCGGAGCTTATAACCTCCATAATTTTCTTAAGGCCATTTTCAGCTCTCTCATAATCCTTTTCCGTAGGTTCCCCCGTTAAAAATTCAGGGCTTCCATACTGCTCCAGAGTGAACCCCGGAAGCAGGCTTGGTGCCATAAGTTCGCTGTAGTCCCGGCCTTTCATAAACTGGCCCATGTAAACTTTATATCCTGCACATACCGCCCTTAAAGCGAGGCCCAGGGAAGCCGTAGTCTTTCCTTTGCCGTTTCCTGTATAAACCTGAATATATCCTTTGTCCAACATTTCTCTACCTCTTTTCTTTAACACTTTCAACTATATGGTTTCCCGCCTGAATTCCCGTTTTAAAAGCGTGATGGAGATTGTATCCACCACAAGGGCCTGCATAATCAAGGAGCTCACCTGTTATATACAGCCCCTTGTATCTTTTACTCTCACAAGTATCCATGTTTATTTCAGAATCCAAAACGCCGCCTACAGTAATTTGAGCGTCTTTATAGCCTCCAAGGTCTGATATATAATAGTCCATTGACTTCAGTTCCGAAGCTATTTTCAAAAGCCTGCCTTCACCCAGCGTTATGGAAGGGTGATTTAACTCCTCCTCCTTAATGCCTGCCCTTTTCAGAATAACCATTCCCAATTCGTAAGGAACTACTGTTAAAAGCATTTCTCTTATTTTGAGATTATGAATCAAAGCTCTGTCCTTCAATAGTTCCAAAACACCACGGCGATTAAATCCCTCCATAAAATCTAATGACAAGCTGTAATCATGGATTTCATCCTCCTGTTTAAGATATGTGAGGGAGCTTAAGTTCATTATGGCTATCCCAGATATACCTTTTTTGCTGAATTGTATCTCCCCTGATTCTTCCGCCTCAATATTTCCTTTAAACTTTAGAATTGCTTTACCCTTTGCCCTGATGCCCACAAGGCTCGTGTCATAATCCTTTACGGAAAAATGGGTAAGGCCGGGATACACAGGTCCTATGGATATGCCTAAATCCTTTGCCATCTTAAATCCGTCTCCTGTAGCTCCAAGCTGAGGCATAGCTTTTCCCCCGGATGCCAGAATAACAAAATCAGCCTCCAGCTCTTCGCCTTCCCTGCTTTTCACAATAAACCGTGAGCCTGAAGCCATAACTTCCATGGCCGAAAATTTCGTTTTAATAATTACATCCCAAGAAATCAGGGCTTCCTTCAACATAAGAACCACATCCTTTGCTCTGCCGGAAAAAGGATATATTCTTCCTTCCTCCTCCTGTCTTGTAAGTATCCCCAGTGAATTTATAAAGCCTGTTACAAGGTGCCCTTGGGGAATATTATTGTTGGACAAGTTGCATCGCCCATTCCCTGTGGCTTTTAGTTTCTTAAGAAGCTCTTCGTTCTTCTCCAGGATGGTCACTCTTATGGTTTTATCGGCTGTTTTAATTTTCAAAGCAGCTAAAGTGCCTGAGGCGCCGCCGCCGATGATTACAACAGATGTCACGTAAAGAATCTCCTTTGTAAGTATTAACACATTATAACATGCCACAATAATAAAACCGCCTGTGAGGCGGCCTTTATAAGGGGAAAGGAATCACTCCTTCTCCTCTTTACTCTGTTTCTTGCCTACGACCTGATAGTCTACTTTAAATGCTGTCATTAAAAATATAAATACAGGTACACCGATCAATAAGCCCCATACTCCCATATAATGCTCTCCAATTAACAAAATCAGAAATACAAAGGATATGGGAAGCTTTGTCTTTCTGGACATAAGTTTGGGGTTTAAAAAATAGGCTTCAAAGGCGTGAAGTAAAATAATAAAGATCACAACCTTCAATACAGTGGCAAGACCGCCTACGGTAAAGCCTATAACAGATAAGGGAATAAAAGAAATTATTACTCCCGCCACAGGAATAAGGCCTAAAAGAAATACCATAAGACCCAGGCCTCCTACTGCCGGGTATCCCAGAAGACTTAAAGCTATTGTGGTAATAATTGCGTTTATAAAGGCTATGGTAATCTGAACCTTCATCACCTGTCCGAAGGTTACACAGAAACCTCCTCCGTAAGTTATGAAGTATTCATAGAGGAAGGGCACACTGCTCTTCTTCACATTATTTCCAAATTGGGCGATCTTGGATTTCTCGGCAATAATTGCAAAGCTTAAAATCAACGCTATAAACACCTTAAGGAGAAACCCACTAAGTGTGGTTACAATATTCGCCAAAGCAAAGCCGGCCTTGCCTATATATTCATTGAAATCAATTCCTGAAAGCATATTTTGACTGTAAGGGCCTAATGCCAGTCTGACGGATTCTATATCAAAGTTTGCAAAAGCATTGGCAATTATATTTATCTGATAGAGAAGCTTGGGGAAAATATAAACGCTTACAATTGCAATGAGGCAAAAGAAGAGAATATAAAGGGCCAAAAGTACCACAGGGTCAGGCAACCTCTGGCCAAGATACTTAACATATCTTTTCTGTACTATTTCCAGACAGTGATAAAAGACAAAGGTAAGTATAAAGGTCAACAAAACCAGATCCAACATATACCAGACTGTAAGAAGGAGACCCAGCAGCACTATTAAGGATATTATTCTTTCCTTTTTGTTTTCAGGTAAAAGGCCCTCGCCTATGTTTTTAGCCATCAGCCTGCACTTTCCTGGGAAGCACTAAAATACAGCATATTTATGCCCTGCAATAAAAACACCAAACTTAGAAGCAATATTATGGGAATATCGAATACTGACTGGTTAATGAGAAGGTATGCTCCCACCAAACTTGAGATTGAGCCGAAGAATATGAGCCACTTAAAATCCCCCAGCCACTTTTCATTAATTCCGCTTACAATCCTAAAAATACCTGAGGAAAGAATCCAAAGTCCAAAGAAAACAGGAACCACCACATCGGCTGTAAGCATATTGAAAAGCACCAGCAATGCAAGAATAATTGTAGTTATTCCATCGCCTAAAAGCCAGGAAGGTCCTATCTTCCTGGTTTTTTTTATGATTAAAAAACTGGTAAACAAGGATGTTCCTTGAAGTAGCATCATTACACCTAATAAAAAAGCCAATGACAAGTAAGTTGCCCCTGAGTGAGCAAAGCACCAAACGCTGGTAAATACCAATAATACTCCTGTCAAAGTTGCTCCTACTCTCATTAAATACCTCCTAGAATAACCATTAAATTATATCTTTTTATCTGTTCTCAGTCAATGTCTTATGGTTTTGGCAAAAGTACATTCCTAAGAGGGAATTACAATAATTTCAGTCTTTTTAGACAGTCTTCCCTTTAGCATATTAACCATGTTGGAGCCTTCTTCAGTTTCCTGGGATTGGCCTAATATGAGATGGGATATGTTGTTTTTATCCACTAAATCCAAAAGGGTGTCAAGAACATGGTTAGATCTTACAACTGTAAGATTTGCGCCGTATTCCAGAGCCTTTTCGTAGAGGTAATCAAGGGCCTCCCCTTCTTCAGTATTGCCTAAAAATTTAAATTCATAATGTGCTACATGGATTATATAAAGTTCTCCTTTTATATCCTCCTTTAATTCATGACCGTACCTTATAAGTCTGTCACAGGTCTTCTGTTGAGTTACTGCCACCATTATGTTTTTTGCCATTACATTTCTCCAATCTTATCAATTATTTCCATAATCTTTTTTTCAAGAGGTTTCCCCTTTGAATAATCGGCTTTGAAAATATAGTCTACTCTATCCTGGGAAAGCATTTTCCTTGCCAACCCATCATCTTCTCCATATACAGCAATGGAATGACCGCCTTGAGTTTTAACAATTTTCATACAAGGTATGTCCGTCATTCCGTCTCCCAGATAAATCATATTTTTAAAGGGTACTCTTCGGTCCTCCTCCTTAACAAACTCATTTATCCCATCATGGTTTGTTACATCCATTTCACCTTTGTTAATCCTGAATAAAAACTGTGTTTTGGAAGTATAGTTTACTGCCATGGCAGGCCATACGGGCACGCCCCTTTCGTTATAGACGAATTCTGCGGCAAAAATCTTAGTAAATTCTTTTGCGATTTTCGTACCTTCAATAATTTCCTTTAGACCTGAGGAAATTATATAGTGCTCTACCGTAATTCCTTTCTTAAGACCATATTCATTAATCCTTTGAAACCATGATAAAACTCCGGGGAAGACAGATACCTTTTCGCCCATCTTCTTGAATACATCCTTTGTAAGAAGCATTTTCCCTTCAGCTTCCATAAGCATCACCATCATGTACCCAAGAATCATATCCATCTTGTTCTGCTTCACGGTTTTCGTACACAAGGACCAGAAATTCTCCGCTTCCATGCCTATGCCGGGAATGAACCCGTAATTCTGCATGTCTTGGGGAGAAAGGGTTTTATCAAAATCATAAGCCAGCGCAACAATTTTTTCTTTCATATTCTTCACTCTTAAAAAGGGACTAAACAATTATACCATGTACCCATGGGTATTTAAGTGAAAGTTGTGTGAACTTTTCTTCTATCATAAACACAGGTAAGATTATATAATGATTTTATGGATAAAGTAATACTTCACTGCGATATGAATGGTTTTTTTGCATCTGTTGAACTTCTTGATTACCCTGAGCTTAAAGACGGCCCCATGGCTGTATGCGGTAATCCTGAGGATCGAAGAGGTATAATATTGGCAAAAAACCAGTTAGCCAAGGAAAAGGGGATAGTTACCGCCGAAACCTTGTTCAGCGCTTTAAAAAAGTGCCCTGATTTAAAGGTTGTGCCTCCCCACCATGAAAAGTACAGTCATTACTCCAAACTTATTAATGAAATCTATTACAGGTATACAGATTTGGTTGAACCTTTCAGCATAGATGAGTCCTGGCTTGATGTAACAAAGAGCCGGAAGCTCTTTGGTGAAGGAAAAGAGATTGCCGACAGTATCCGTGAAACAGTAAAGGAAACCTTAGGTCTCACCTTATCTGTAGGTGTATCCTTCAATAAAATATTTGCAAAGCTGGGCTCGGAATACAAAAAGCCTGATGCCACCACTGTCATCACAAGGGAAAACTTCAGGGAAATATTATGGCCTCTGCCTGCAAAAGACATGCTTTATGTAGGCAGAGTTATGTCTTTAGAATTACAGAAGTTGGGCATTCATACCATTGGGGATCTGGCTTTGGCGGACAAGGGTTTGTTGGAATCTACCTTTGGGAAAACAGGCCTTATGGTTCACCTTTACGCCAAGGGCTTTGCTGATGACACAGTTTCTCCCATGACAGAGAAGAGGAAAATAAAATCTGTGGGAAACGGTATAACCTTCAGAAGAAATCTAAAAACCGACGAGGACATTACAGCGGCAATCATGGGTCTTTCTGACAATGTAGCCGCCAGATTAAGGCAATACGGCCTCAAAGCCAAGGGCGTTAAGGTGGATATAAAAAACAAGGATTTTCTGACAATTTCAAGACAGGTTCAGCTCGGTTCGTCTTCCGACTCCTCCTTTGAAATCTGGGAAGCCGCCAAAGCTTTAGCCTTACCTGTATCAAAAACCCATGGGCCCGTAAGACTTATTACTGTAACGGCCATAAATCTGGCAGAGGGGGAAACAGACATGCAGCTAAGCTTCTTTAATGGGGAAAGCAAGGATAAAGAAACTTACGAAAGGCTGGATAAAACCTTCGACCATATAAGAAGTAAATACGGCCCCAGTGCCATCACCTTCGCAAGTCTTGTTAATAACGAAATCGGAATTGATTTGGATGAAATGAAAGAGGAGGATTAAACCTCCTCTTTTTTAAATAGATAAAATATCGGCTAATTCCAGGAAAGTTTTATCCAGGTCTCTTTTCATTCTGATTGCATCAAGAAGGTCATAGGCCACAATTTCATTTCCGTTTATTCCCACAGCCTTGCTGGTGCTGTCCTCCTTTAAAAGCTCCACTGCCTTAAATGCCGTCCTGCTGGCCAAAAGCCTGTCCCTTGCAGTAGGTGAACCGCCTCTTTGAACGTAGCTTAAAACTACAATCTTTGTATCTACTCCCGTTCTTTCCTTAATAATTTCAGCCAACTCCTGGGAACGGATTTCCACACCTTCAGCCTTTACTATTATATTGTGAAGCTTTCCTCTGTTTCTGCCTTGAATTATCTTTCTTGCCACTCTATTTATATCTACAGGCACCTCGGGAATCAATATAGTTTCAGCACCTCCCGTAACCCCTGAGTAAAGGGCTATATCACCGCACTGTCTGCCCATAACCTCTATTACCGTACTTCTTTCATGAGAGGATGAAGTGTCCCTAATATTGCTTATGGAAGAAAGAACTGTGTTTACAGCAGTATCAAAGCCTACGGAAAAATCAGTATAAGCTAAATCGTTATCGATGGTCCCCGGGACTATCATAACTGTTATTCCTGCCTCTGACAGCCTTTGACCTCCTATCATAGAGCCGTCACCTCCGATGATAACAAGGCCTTCTATGGCAAAATTTTCCAGCATGTTTAAAGCTCTTTTGAAGCCTTCCTCTGTCAGGAATCTGTCCGATCTTGCAGTCCTTAAAACTGTGCCTCCTCTATGGAGGATATCGGATACAGAAGACACATCCATCTCCTTAATCTCTCCTTCTATTAAGCCTTCAAAGCCTCTTTCGATGCCGTGAACCTTCATGCCCATATAAATTCCCGTTCTAACACAAGCTCTGATTGCTGCGTTCATGCCGGGGGAGTCTCCTCCGCTTGTCAGTACTCCTATGGTTTTCATCTTTAATCCTCACAATACTTTAAATTATTTTCACCTGCCAAAAGCTTAAGCTCCTCTAAAAGCTCTTTGGTAACCTCCACATAAAGGCTTTTATCAACTCCGACGCGTCCCCCCTTTTCCCCTTTGTACATTACCACGGGGGTGGCGCCTTTATTCCTTTTAAAGACTTCCTTGTAGGCTTCCATCTCTTCAACGGAAATGTTCTCCCCTACCAGGATTTTCAATATTCCTTCTTTTTCAGAGCACTCCTCCTCACCTAAAAATTCAACGGTGGATGCAAGAATTTTCGGCTCTTCATCTTCCTTAAGGTCTATTTTACCACGAATTATTAAAATGCTGTCATTTGTGAAGCAATGACTTGAACTTTCATAAGTGTTGGGGAATACCACAACCTCAATGGTTCCGTAAAAGTCTTCTACCGTAAGAAATGCCATAAGCTTTCCGTTCTTTGTTACAAGAGTCCTTTTGTTTACCAGAATGCCGGCCACCGTTACATCCATGCCGTCTCTTATTACTCCCATAGTTGTCTGGTTTTCTTCATCCTTCAGTGCCTTGCTTGTAAGGGTAACCTTTTTTTCAATCTCATCCTTTCTCCTGTTCAAGGGATGATCCGATATATAGACTCCCAGGTTTTCCTTTTCAAAGGCTAGTTTAGTTTTTGTGTCAAAATCATTTACATCTCTAAACCCGTAATCACTTATCCCTGTTATATGGCTGTTATCCAAAGCGCCTTGAAACAGCGAGATTTGGCCTTCTATATTCTTTCTTGAATCCTTTTGTGCATTATCCATAAGCCTTTCCGCTTCTAAAAGCGCTCTTGCCCTGTTGTCCATAATGGAGTCAAAGGCTCCTGCCTTTATAAGGCTTTCCACAGCTTTTTTGTTAAGTTCCTTTGTCTCAACGGTGTTAAAGAAGTTTTGAATATCCGTAAACCTTCCCTTTCTGTCCCTTGCATCAATTATGGCCTCAATGGTCTGGCCTCCCACGTTTTTTACACCTGCAAGTCCAAATCTAATGTCACCGTCCTTTGTGGAAAAGCACTTTTCCGAATAATTAACATCGGGAGGCAACACTTTAATATTCATTTCTTGGCAATTCTTAATATATTTTGCCACCTGGGTTCCGTCTCCCATAACGGAGGTTATAAGAGCTGCCATAAATTCCACGGGATAGTGGGCTTTCAGATATCCTGTCTGATATGCTATTACGGCGTAAGCTGCGGCATGGGACTTGTTAAAGGCATATTCTGCAAAGCTTACCATCTGCTGAAATATTTCCTCTGCAATATCTACGGGAATACCGTTTTTCTCACAGCCCCTTACCTCCTCATTTCCGTAAACGAAAATATCCTGTTCCTTCAGCATAACATCCATCTTCTTTTTGCCCATGGCTCTTCTCACTATGTCGCTTCGACCGTAGGAGTAACCTGCCAGCTTTCTTACTATCTCCATCACCTGTTCCTGATATATGAGACAGCCATAGGTAACGGAAAGAATAGGTATCAGGGATTCATGGAGATATTCTATGTTTTCAGGGTTCTTTTTATTTTCAATGTAGGTGGGAATAGACGCCATGGGTCCCGGTCTGTAAAGAGATATTCCAGCCACAATATCCTCAAAGTTATCAGGTTTCTGATTCTTCATAAACTGAGTCATGCCTTCTGATTCCAGCTGGAAGAGCCCGTCTGTGTTTCCCGAAGAAATAAGCTCATACACCTTTTTATCATCGTATTCCATGGTGGAAAAATCTATGTCCACATCTTTGTTCTCTTTAATGATTGCAAGAGCATCTCTTATGACCGTTAAGTTCCTGAGGCCCAAAAAGTCCATTTTTAAAAGGCCCAGCTCTTCAATGGTAGTCATGGGAAATTGAGTTGCCACCCCTTTATCTCCAAGGTACAAGGGTACGTATTCCACTATGGGTTCCTTTGATATAACTACTCCTGCTGCATGGGTTGATGCATGCCTTACAAGGCCTTCCACTGCCATGGCCATATCTATCAGCTTCTTTACCTTGGGGCTGTCCTCATAGCTTTCTTTAAGCTCTGGACTTATCTCCAATGCCCTTTCCAAGGTCATACCTAAATCGTTGGGAACGGCTTTTGCGATTCTGTCCACCTCCTGGTATGCCATATTCAAGGCTCTTCCCACATCTCTGATGGCTGCCTTTGCCTTCATTGTGCCAAAGGTGATTATTTGAGTTACCCTGTCTTTTCCGTATTTTTCAATTACGTAATCTATTACTTCCTGCCTTCTCTCATAGCAAAAATCAATATCTATATCAGGCATTGAAATTCTTTCCGGATTAAGAAACCTTTCAAATATCAAGGAATACTTAATAGGGTCGATATCGGTTATTCCCAAGGAATAGGCTACAAGAGAGCCTGCAGCTGAGCCTCTCCCCGGCCCTACCATAATATTTTGAGATTTTGCATATCTGATGAAATCCCAGACTATGAGAAAGTATTCCACATACTGCATATCCGCAATGACTTCAAGCTCGTAATCAAGGCGTTCCTTATGGCTCTCCCAGTCTTTTCCGTATCTTTTCATCAAGCCTTCTTCACAAAGCTTTCTTAAGTAAACATGATTTTCCATTGAATCGGGAGCTGTAAAGTCAGGCAGATGAAGAGTGCACAAATCGAAGTCCACATTACATCTCTCACTTATTCTAACTGTATTTTCAAGGGCTTGGGGAATATGGGAAAAAAGCTTCTCCATCTCTTTTCCGGATTTCAGATAGAAGTGATCGTTGGGAAAGCGCATTCTGTCTTCCCTGTCCTGAGTAGTCTGTGTCTGAATGCAGAGCAAGATATCGTGGGCTTCCGCATCCTCCTTATTTATATAATGAACATCATTTGTGGCAACAAAAGGTATTCCTGTTTCCTCTCCCAGCTTTACCATAAGAGGGAATATTTTTTCTTCCTCAGGCAATCCTTGGTCCTGAAGCTCCAAAAAGAAGTTGTCTTCCCCGAAGATTTCCCTCATTTCCAAAGCTTCTTTTTTAGCCCCTTCATAATCATTATCTAAGAGCCGTGATTGAACCTCCCCTGCAAGACAGGCGGATAAAGCAATAATTCCCTTGCTGTTTTCTCTTAAAAGCTCTTTATCCACCCTAGGCTTATAATAAAAGCCTTCAATGTAGCCTTTAGACACGATTTTTAAAAGGTTCCTGTACCCTTCCTGTGTTTCTGCCAGCAAAATTAAATGGCCTTGATTCTTATCGTATTCAGGCCCCTTTTGAAACCTCGTTCTTTTTGCAGTATAAACCTCGCAGCCCAGAACAGGTTTAATACCTTCCTTTTTACATTCATTATAAAACTCCATAACGCCAAACATGGCGCCATGGTCTGTAATGGCAAGGGCTTCCATTGAAAGCTCCTTGGCCTTTTTAACCAGGTCCTTTATTTTACAGGCCCCATCCAAAAGGCTGTATTCCGTATGTACGTGTAAGTGGGTAAAAGCCATTTTACTCTCTCTTTAAAAAAGCGCCGGCTAAGCGGCGCCTTCTCTATTTCTTTTTGGACCCAAATCGTATCAGTTGAAATCCCACATATAGCAAGGTACCCACCACAAGCACCATAATCATAGTGCTTCTGTGCTCCGCAAAGCCGAGAAATTTTGCCATAAACAGAATCCCTAATATGAATATCCAAAAATATATCAATTTCCCAATGAATCCGGAACCCATAGTGCCTCCTTGTTAAACCACAAAATTATATCATGTAATCCCGGTTTTTGTCTACCAGCCTCCGCCTCCGCCGCCGCCCATTCCACCGCCCGAGAAGCCGCCGCCTCCGGAAAAACCTCCGCCTCCCGAACGGCCTCCTCCATGGGAGGAGCTGCCCCCTCTTAGCTCTGAGCTTGGTATGGCAACGTTTGCAAAGGTGTTATTAACACCTGACATCATATTTGAAAGCCAATATGCAGGCAGAAAGGATTGATTTACTATGGAGGGGTCTGCAAATGAAGGCGGTTCAATTGATATTTCTTCAAACTTCTTAATCCACTGATTCGTAAGGCCAAAGGCATAAGCAAAAGGTAAAACGTGGTAGAAGTACTGAGGGTCCTCTTCAAGCAGGACCTTAATTCTATCAAGCTCTGCTTTTTTAATAAAATCTCTGAACCCCAGTACCTTTCCTAAGAGCTCATTTCCTTTTGCAGTCCTCTTTTTCATAATGACTGAAAGAATAAGAATTATTACCGTGGAAAAAGGTATGGCAGCCACAAGATAAGCAGGAAGCCCTATGGACAGCAATGCCCCTATGGGTATTAGCAAGCCTATTGTAAGAAGAAGTAAACTGAAAATATTTCCCGCAAACAAGCTATGCTTTTTTCTCGCCTCTTTTCTATCGAAATTCTTGGTAAAGCCTCTTGCTCCCAAAAGTATCAATATTATTGTAGGCAACCCTAAAGCAGCAAGTTCCCCTGAGCCTGTTAAGTACACAGAACCAAAGGCCAAGGAAAATACAGAAGGCACAAGGAGAAGCACTTTAGAAAATCTTCTTGCGCCCTTGGAGCTGGGCTCAAAAAGCCTGTTTTCCTCTCTTAAAGTATAAAGAGCATCAAGCTGTGATCTTGCACCTGTATAGTGACTATAAAAGCTGCCTTTTAAGTCTTTCATATTCATCTCTGCTACAGATGTCCCATTCTCGCCGGTAAAAAGTCCCTTGAAGAAGGTTTGTAAATATACTTTTGCGTTTTGCGGAAGATCCTTGACCTTGTGAAGTATAATATTTTTCCCTTCTTCATCTCCTTTTATGGTCAAATACCCTTGATCTGCCAAATATACTACAAGGCTTACCATATCCTGCCTGTCAATATTACCGTCAATTATGTAGCCTGCTTCTGCCGAGGAAATTCCGGGCGGTGAATAAAACTCCACCGTCTTTACAAGGAAAGGATCTCTGCCATATCTGAACCACAAAAGAAAAGCCAGAACAGGAGAGAGTATAAGACCTAAAAGCAAAGCCTTCAAAGCCCAATCAAAGTCCTTTGCTCCCGTAAAATACCCTTCATCAAAAGCGCCTCTTACAGTTACAGCCCACTGATACTCTAAATCCGTAAAAGATACAGACAGAGCTCTTCCGTCCCCGCTTAACTCATAGTCGCTGATTCTTGTATCAGCGTAATTACCGTAAAGGATTTCCACCTCTTCCCTCTTTACGGGTTTAGGAAATGTTACGGTGATGTGGGCATTCTCTATGGGTGTTGACCATCCGTCAGGTATTAAATTGTAATAGAAGTGATCAAAATCCCTGTTTTTTTGTTCCCGCACCTCTACCCTATAATCTATTTCGTAAGTGGTAGGCCCTTCCAGATAATGGTTGGCAGAGCCTATCTGCATTACGTAAAACTCTCCTTCAGAATAAGTGTTAAGGTCATAGCCATTTACTTTTACATCCCGGATTTTGTTATTATACACAGCATCATAAACCTGACCTTTATACTCTTCCTCAGTTTTACCTTTATATACGATGTTCCTGAAAATCCCGTGATGAGGGCTTAAGAAATCCACTGTAATGGTTTCCTTAACATCCATGGTGTGATCTTCATATAAAACCACACTGACATCGAAGTTGGTGGTTTTCATGCTTTCATCGTATCCAAAAGCTTCTCCCATGGAAAATGGAAGAAGCATCACTGATAATAAAAGTATAAGAAGGAGGTTTACTGCCCTCTTCTTAAAATTCAACCTTAACATTTTGTCTTTCTGCCTCTTCAACCTCAAACATAGGCTTCCTCTTAAATCCAAAAATGTTGGCGATGATATTTGACGGGAACATCTCTGTCTTGGTGTTATATTCCTTAACTGTAGCATTGTAGTATTTTCTTGAATTTGCAATATCCACCTCTACAGTTTGAAGCTGACCTTGCAGGTCCATAAAGTTTTCATTTGCCTTAAGCTCAGGATAAGCTTCTGCCACTGCAAAAAGCGTTCTCAAGGTTCCTGTGAGCATGTTTTCTGCTTCCATTCTGTCTTCTACAGTACTTGCTTCCTGAATGGCTGTCCTTGCCTTGGTCACACTTTCAAAGGTTCCCTTTTCATGGGATGCATATCCCTTTACTGTTTCAACCAGATTCGGTATAAGGTCGAATCTCTTCTTCATATAAACATCCATGGTGGAGAAAGCTTCTTCAACAATATTCCTAAGCTTGACAAATCTGTTGAAGGCTCCTATTACCCATAATGCTATTACGACTAAAACAATAATTAATCCAATCAATACTTTCATTTTTCCCCTCCGTTTAAATTCATTTTTACAAACTCCAATCGATCATTCTGCCGGTCTTTTCCAAAAATTCATTGGTTTTGCTGAAATACCTTCCTCCAAAAAACCCGTTATAAGCAGATAAAGGACTGGGGTGAGCACCTTTTAAAATCAGATGATGGCTGTTTTTAATGAGTTTCCCCTTTGCTTCTGCATCCTTACCCCAGAGAATAAATACCATAGGATCCTCTCTCTCATTTAAAAGCTCCATCACCTTGTCCGTAAAGATTTCCCAGCCTTTGTTTTTGTGAGAATTAGGCTCGCCTCTTCTCACAGTAAGCACTGCGTTTATAAGCAGCACCCCCTGCTCTGCCCAAGGTATTAAAGAGCCCCCCTCCTTAGCTTTTATTCCCAAATCATCATAAAGCTCTTTGAGGATATTTATAAGAGAAGGGGGTTTACTCATCCCCTCCCTCACAGAAAAACAAAGGCCATGAGCCTGTCCCGGCCGATGGTAAGGATCCTGGCCTATTATAACAGCTTTTACATCCTTATAGTCAGTATACTTAAAGGCATTAAAGATGTTATGCATATCAGGATAAACAGTTTCCTTCAAATATTCTTCTTTCAAAAAGGCTCTGAGTTTCAAGTAATAGTCTTTTTGAAATTCCTCGAAAAGAAGTTTATCCCAGTAATTTCCCAAAGTAACCATATCCTTATCATAATACTATAAATAAGGAGATAAACAAACTGAAATTCAGTTATTAAGATGGCAGAACAGTGAATTTTATTGTACAATTATTTTTATGAGAATAGTATTATGATTAGGAGAATCTTATGAGAGCAGTTATAACGGTAATAGGTAGAGATATGGTAGGCATTTTGGCAAGAGTGAGCACAGAATGTGCCAATGCCAATGCCAATGTAATTGAAGTGACTCAATCAGTTCTACAGGAATTTTTTGCCATGGTAATGCTGATTGACATCTCTTCTCTTAATATGGAGCTGGAGCAGTTAAAGATTAACCTTCAGGAGAAATGTCCTGACATGACCATTCATGTAATGCATGAAAATATCTTTAATTCCATGCACAGAATTTAGGGGGAGTATGGCAATGCTTAACATGAAGGACATCATGGAAACCATAACCATGATACAGGAGGACAATCTTGATATTAGAACTATTACTATGGGGATTTCCCTTCTTGATTGTGCATCAGACAATATAGATGTGGCTATAAGAAAAATCTACGACAAAATCCTGTTCAAAGGGGAGAACTTGGTTAAGACAGGAGAGGAAATAGAAAAGAAGTACGGCATTCCCATTGTGAACAAAAGGATTTCCGTCACTCCTGTTTCCATGGTCTTTGCAGCTTCAGGCGGTGATCCTGTAAAGTATGCTGAAATTCTGGATAAAGCCGCGAAGGAGGTAGGAGTTAACTTTATAGGAGGCTACTCAAGCCTTGTCCACAAAGGCTTTTCAAAGGGCGATATTGAATTGATAAACTCTATCCCTCTTGCTTTATCCACTACTGATTACGTATGCTCTTCAGTTAATATAGGCTCAACCAAATCAGGTATAAATATGGATGCTGTAAAAATTATGGGCCGCATAATTAAAAAGACTGCAGAAATGACCAAGGAAAAACAGTGCATAGGAGCTGCCAAGCTTGTAGTCTTCTGCAACGCTCCTGAGGACAACCCCTTTATGGCAGGTGCCTTCCACGGCCCCGGGGAACCTGACTGCGTTATAAATGTAGGTGTTTCAGGTCCCGGTGTAGTGAGAGCCGCATTATCAAAGCTTCCTAAGGATGCACCTATAGATCTGGTTTCAGAAGTTATAAAGAAGACCGCCTTTAAAATTACGAGAATGGGTCAGCTTGTGGGTGTTGAGGCATCGGAAAAGCTGGGCGTTCCCTTTGGAATAATCGATCTGTCTCTTGCGCCCACTCCCAAGGTGGGAGACTCTGTAGCTCATATCCTGGAAGAGATAGGCCTTGAAACTGCAGGAGGCCCCGGGACTACTGCAGCTTTAGCCCTTCTAAACGATGCCGTTAAAAAAGGCGGCGTTATGGCATCTTCAAATGTAGGCGGCCTTTCCGGTGCCTTTATACCCGTTACAGAGGATCAAGGTATGATAGATGCCGCAAGAAAAGGCGTTCTCACCATAGAGAAACTTGAAGCCATGACGGCAGTCTGTTCAGTAGGTCTTGATATGATAGTAATTCCTGAAGACACGAAAGAGGAAACTATTTCTGCCATCATCGCTGATGAAGCGGCAATCGGCATGGTAAACTCTAAAACTACTGCCGTAAGAGTAATCCCCGCCATTGGAATAAAGGAGGGTGAAGAGTTAAACTTCGGCGGTCTTTTGGGACAAGGACCTGTGATGAAAGTGAATAAATCATCACCTGAGATTATGATAAAAAGAGGAGGCAGAATCCCCGCCCCCATACAAAGTCTTAAAAATTAGAGGCATATGCCTCTTTTTTTTACATGAACTGACATAAAACAAGGGGGATGAAAATTGCCGGCATTAAATTCATCACTTTGATTTTTGTAACACCCAACATATTTAATCCTATGGCTAATATAAGAAGACTTCCCACACAGGTCATTTCAGAAATTACATAATCTGAAAGAAAGGGAGCTGCCAGGGAAGACAAAAGAACTATGCTCCCCTGGTACAGGACTAGAGGAATTGCAGACAACAGGACTCCCGCTCCAAGAGCCGCCGCAAAAATCACTGCTGATATACCGTCAATTAAAGATTTAGTGAAGAGCATTTCATAATCTTGGGAAAGGCCTGCCTGAAGGGAGCCCACTATGGCTAAAGCCCCTATGCAGAATAAAAGAGTTGTGGTGATAAAGCCTTCTGCAATTTTGGAACCTTCCTCCTGCCCTTCCTTTTTAAATCTCTTCTCTATTTTTTCGCCTAGGTTGTTTAATCTGTGGTCAAGCTTAAGAAGGTGACCTGTTACGGCACCAATCATCATGGATAAAATTGCGATTAAAGTATTTTCTCCGGAAAAAGATCCAGATATACCTATATAAATTACGCAAAGAGCTATACCCTTCATAATGAGGGCACTCATATCTAAAGGTATTCCCCTCTTTAGAATCAACCCCAGGAGCCCTCCGAAAATTACCGCTCCTCCGTTAACAAAAACTGCTATCATCTTTAAAACCTTTCTTCTTTGAACTTGCTAAGGTATAATACCACAGTAATAAAATCTTTGCATTGATTTTTATAAGGTGTTAAAATGTTTGAAAGGTTTATCAGTTTAAACAAGAAAAGGAGATAGTATTATGTTATTCAGATGTACTGTATGCGGTTACCTGCACCAGGGTGACGATGCTCCGGATTTCTGCCCTAAATGCGGTGCACCAAAAGACAAGTTTGTAAAGCTGTCAGACGAAGACGCAAAGAAAGTTTTTGATTCAGATAGAACAAATGATATTCATATGGAAATAGTAGAGTTGGCTATGAGAATAAAGGACCTTGCCAAGGAAGGAATCGATTTGAACCTAGACCCTCCATGTGTAGACTTATTCCAAAAGGCACACAAAGAAGCCTGGGTCATTAAACAAAGATCAAAGGCCGAGATGCAGGGCCATATGAACAAAGGAAAGTGGTAGAATAAAAGAGAGCCGGTTTTATGCCGGCTCTTCTTTATTTCTATAAGACAAATATATGGGTACTGCCCCAATAATTAAAAGGTACCAGTAATTAATATCAATTGTAGGATACATGAAAAGAGGGATTACGTTATATAAAATAACACTGCCCACCATTATGAAGCCTCCCACCCTTTCTTTTCCCAAAGAAACATAAAGTCCTATCCCATAAAGAACAGGCACTATCATAAACATTAATCTTCCAAGACCAAAAAACCCGGGAAGTCGACAAAACCCTCCCGATACTCCAAAATACACAAGGAACAGAGCCAAATATAGAAGCCCTGCCCCCTGATATCCTTTTCTTAAAATACTGTCAATTTTCATGGTTTCTCCTTAAATATATGTTACTATTATATACCCCTAAAAGTTCACAGTAAACCTGTTAATACTTGTGGATGAATTGTGGATAAATTATTAACGAACTATGGACTGTGTTTATAAATAATTCATTAATTGAAATACTTCATTCATATACAGTGTTGAAATTTCAATCATTTTTGACTTATGTTATTAACTGTGTTCAATTTAAAGGATAATACTTGTTATGTTAATAATTTATTGAAATCTTATTGACTTTTAATGTACAATTTGAGAAAATTGTACATATTTTCCTGAAGGAGGATGGAATGAAAAATAAAATTGTAATCGTTGGTGCCGGGTATGGCGGTGTACTGACGGCCAAGAAACTGGCTAAACGTTTCAAGCATAATGATGATGTCTCCATCACCATAATCGATAAAAGCGCCTATCACGTAATGCTGACAGAGCTCCATGAGGTGGCTGCTTTTCGTGTTGATGAAGATGCCATAAGGGCAAATCTAAAGAAGATATTCGCAGGCAGAAAAGTTACTGTGGTCCTTGACACAATTGAAGACATCGATTTTGAAAACAAAACAGCACTTGGTATCCATGACAACTATGAGTATGATTATCTGATTATATCTACAGGATCAAAGCCTACATTTTTTGGTGTTAAAGGTGCGGACAAAAATTCCCACACTCTCTGGTCCTATGATGATGCATTAAAAATACGCCATAGACTTGAAACCATGTTTAGAGAAGCAAGCTCTCTTCCTCTTAAGGAGGAAAGAAGAAAGCTTCTGAACTTCTTTGTTGTAGGTGCAGGGTTCACAGGAGTTGAAATGGCCGGTGAGCTGGCGGAATACGTTCCTTATGCCTGTGACAAGTTTAATATTGACAGAGAAGATGTGAGCATTTCAATAATCGACATCCTCGAGAGAACTATTCCTAATCTACCGAGCAAACTTTCTGAAAAGGTGGAAAAAAGGCTGGTGAAGATGGGAGTCAATGTAATTCTCAAAACTTCAGTAGTATCTATCGGCCCTGATTATATAGAGACCGTCTGCAATGAAAAGCATTGCCAGACTCCTGCCGGCATGATTATTTGGGCGGCGGGTATTGAGAGCTCCGACCTTGCAGGTGAAGCGGCAAAGTACCTTGAAACTGCAGGAAGAAACAGGCTTAAGACTGACCATTATCTTCGTTCACTCACTGATGAAGGTGTATATGTTATAGGGGACAATATGCTTTACACGCCAAAAGGTTCAGAGACACCTGTCCCTCAAGTTGTGGAGAACTGCGAACACAGCGCGGCAACATGTGCCAAAAATATTGATGTTACAATAACAGGAAAAGGTGAAATGGAGGAGTATACTCCTGAATTCCACGGATTTATGGTATGTGTGGGGGGCCGCTATGGCGTTGCGCGAGTAGGGTTCCCTAATTTCATGGTCAACCTTCCCTCTTTCCTAGCCATGCTTTCAAAGCATATGATAAACATTGTCTACTTCATTCAAATACTTGGCTGGAACAAAGTATGGACCTACATGAAACATGAGTTTTTCAATATTAGAAACAAGAGAAGCTTTGTTGGAGGGCACTTCTCAAACAGAACTGCCAGCTTCCTTTTATTCCCCTTAAGAGTCTGGTTGGGTGTTATTTGGCTCTTTGAGGGTATACATAAAGCTATGGAGGGCTGGTTCTCATCACCTAATCTTGCGGGCTTCTTTGGAGGAGCCAACGCATGGTATAACAGCATTTTAGGAATAGGCGCCTCAGATGGAGAGACAGCTGCAACAGGTGCGGAAGAAGCAGCCGCAGAAGCACTGGATGCTTTAACTGCCGCCACAGGAGAAGTGGCAGAGGGAGTACAGGCTATAGGCACTGTCCTTATGGACTTTAATATCCTGGGACTGTTCCATACTATTCTTGTAAGCGGAAAGGATTTAGCTTCATCAGTTCTTGCGGATTTCGCATTTAAGCTTGATGTACCTCTTATGAACTGGTTTGTAGATACTTTTATTCTTGCAAATGATTCGGTTCAAATAGTAATGCAGTCCATCATAGTAGTAACGGAAATTATTATAGGCCTGGCTTTAATCGGAGGTTTGTTCACTACTCCATCAGCAATTGTTTCCCTGGTGCTGCAGTTTATGTTCGTGTGCACTACAGGACTTTATTTGTCTACTTTCTGGATGGTATTCGCAGGAGTTGCCGTTTTAGTAGGCGGCGGGACTACTTTCGGCCTAGATTACTGGGTAATGCCTGCTTTGAAAAAGCGATGGAAGAAAATTGGTTTTGTAAGAAAGTTGTATATATATAATGATTAACAGTCCTAAATATATCTATAATGATGCCCTGTTAAAATTAGAGGAAGAGGTGGACAGAGTTCTGTCCTCCTCCCCTCCTTTGATTCAAAAGTACACATCCCACCTTGGTAAGACTAAGGGAAAAATGATCAGGGCAAAGGCTCTTCTTGCCTGTGCAATGAATGAAGATAGTTTAATAGACAAGGATGCTGTTTATCTGGGTGCTGCTGTTGAACTGATTCATCTTGCCACTTTGGTACACGACGATGTGATGGATAATGCAGATACAAGAAGAGGTGAAGAATCCTTACAGAAAAAGTTTGGCAAAAGAACTGCCGTAATATGCGGTGATTACCTCCTGTGCGAAGCCTTAATGATGGCATCCCTCATGGAGAATAAAGAAAACAAAGTCCGTGATACCATACCTGATTACATGAGCAAGGTCTGTCTGGGGGAATTAAGGCAACATGTTAACAACTGGAATTTCAATCTGACAGTTTTGGAATATCTGCGAACTATTCAAGGGAAAACAGCAGGCCTTTTTGAAGCCTCATTTTATGGCGGTGCTCTTTTAATGGCTCCTGATGTGCCCCTTTCCGTAATAAAGGAATATGCGAAACTGGGCAGATACATAGGAATGATTTTTCAGTTAACAGATGACTGTATGGACTACGAGGCCACTGAAAATCAAGCGCTGAAACCGGTGAAATCCGACTACGAACAAGGCGTTGTCACCTTGCCTCTAATCCACGCTTTAGCAGAAGTTCCCCACTTAAAGGAAAAGGCCCTTAAGGGCATGGTGGATGAGGAAACTCTGGACAGGATAGTCCTTTCTTCAGGAGGAATTAAAAGGACGAGGCAGCTGGCTAAAAAGTACTTTGATAAGTCAATACTCATACTGGATAAGCTGTCCTTAACTGAAGAGAAGAAAGCGCTTTTAAGCAAGCTCCTTTCAAAGTCATACAGGGAGTTCTAAGGTGAAAAAGTTTTTTAAATTCATAGAGATCAAAACGAAGATCACCAGTATCTTTCCTTTCTTTATGACTCTTTTGTACCTTATATATTTGGGAGAAGGTATTTCACCTTTAAAAACGGCTGTGTTCTTCACTGCCATGTTCTTGTTTGATCTAACCACCACTGCCATTAACAACTATGAAGATACAAAGAAGAACACACAGGTGCTGCCTTATGAAAGGGAGAAGGCAAAGGCTATTATGCTCAGCCTGTTTTTTACAAGCACCATCCTGGGCCTTTGGCTCTTCCTTCTTACAGATATGGTAATTCTCCTAACAGGTGCACTGTGCTTTTTTATAGGAGTGATATATACTTTCGGTCCGGTCCCATTAAATGCAGGCCCTACAGGGGAGTTTTTATCAGGTTTGTTTTACGGGTTTTTCATTCCCTTTATAATCCTGTATATAAATCTTCCAAAAGGTTCCCTGGTGGAACTGGCTTTATCGATAGAGGCTGTAAGGTTCGTCATAATAGTGCCTTCCATGGTGAACTTGATTCTCCTTTCAATGGCGCCCTTTATGAGCACAAGCAATATAATGCTGGCAAATAATATTTGCGATGTGGAAAAAGATGTGGCAGTGGGGAGATATACTCTTGGCTATTACATGAAAGACAAAGCATTAATCCTATTCAAGGTGCTTTATATAATACCTTACCTTGCCCAAACAGCTATGGTTTTGTTTAACATTTTACCTGTAATAAGTCTTGTTTCTCTCATAACAGCCATTCCAGTCTTTAAAAATGTTTCGGTATTTGTTAAAAATCCTCATAAGGAGACTACCTTTAATACAAGCATTAAAAACTATATTTTGATTATGACAGGTACTATTGTGGGTATAACAGTATCTGTACTATTTTAAACAGATATTTACCGTGAAAACGGAGATATAAATAAATTAAAAAATAATATACGGAGGGATTTTATGAAAAAGAAGTTATCTTTACTGTTAGTACTGCTTCTCGTAGTTACTGCCCTTGCAGCCTGCGGCGGCAACACTGACACTGAAGGTCCGGAATCCGATGCTGTTAAGACAGGTCTTGCAATTCTTACTACTGTTGCAAGCTCTACTGACGCAGGAGAGGATTTAGGGCTGGCACAGGGATATTCCAACATCGTGGCAGTTATAGTTGATGAAGACGGTGTTATTGCAAACTGCGCAATCGATGCCATTCAGACTAATGTAAACTTTGATGCTCAAGGCCATATCACATCGGACTTATCCATGGTAACTGTGGGGAAGCAGGAGCTAGGCGATAGTTACGGCATGAAAAAAGCATCTACAATTGGGAAAGAATGGTTTGAACAGGCAAATTTCCTGGCAGAATACGTTATTGGTATGACTAGGGCTGAAGTTTTAGCTATTCCTATGGATCAGGGCTTGGCTTCCGATTCCGACCTATCATCGGGAGTTACAATGCACGTTAATGACTACGTAGCTACCATTGTAGCTGCCATGGATGCTGCACAGGACCTTGGTGCAAACAGCACCGATACCCTTGGTATCGGCACCTACAGCCTTATTGACGGATCAGTGGATGCAACTGCTGATGAGCCCGGAAATGTTCAGGTTTATGCACACTTTGCAGCTGTAACCTTTGATGAGGATGGTGTTATAACAAGCGCTGTTCTTGATGCTTCCCAGGCTGACATAGGCTTTGGTCTTGATGGCGTTATCACAACAGATCTTGCTACAGTTTATCCCAGCAAGGATGTTATTAAAGACGGATACGGCATGAAGAAGGCTTCCTCTATCGGTAAGGAATGGTATGAGCAGGCCGCTTTCTTTGCAAGCTATGTGGTAGGCAAAACTGTTGATGAAGTAAAGGGCATAGCAATGGACAAGGGCTTGGTTACAGATGCTGACTTAGCTTCAGGTGTAACAATGCATGCAAACATGTTCGTCACTAACATTGCCAAGGCTTTTGACTTTGCAAAATAGTTTCTAAAACAATTATTAAATGAAGTATAATGTGTGGGAGGTATGAATTGCCTCTCACACTTTATTAAGAAGGAAAAACATGAAGAAAATAATTTCCACACTGCTTATAATACTGCTCATAGCCCTTCCCCTTTCTTCCTGTAAGAAACAGTTAAACAGGTATCAGGCGGAATTTTTAGAGCTTTTTGATACTGCCACCATTATCTTAGGCTACTCTTACGAAGAAGACGAGTTTATGAAAAAGGCAGAGCTTTTAAAGGAAGAGCTTACAAAGTATCATAAGCTTTATGATATTTATAATGAGTATGAGGGATTAGTTAATCTAAAAATAATTAACGACCTTGCAGGAACAGGTCCTGTTAAGGTGGATAAGGAAATCATAGATCTTCTCGTTTTTTCAAAACAGATATATGAAATTACAGAAGGCAAAGTAAATATAGCCATGGGCTCTGTTCTTTCAATATGGCATGACTACAGAACTAAAGGTATAAGAGACCCTGAACATGCAGAGCTTCCCCCTATGAATATACTCCTTAGTGCCAACGAACATACAGACATTAACAACTTAATAATTGATGAAGAAAACATGGCCGTAGAGCTTAAAGACCCTTATATGAGCTTAGATGTGGGAGCAATAGCAAAAGGCTTTGCTGTGGAAAGATTGGCTGAATACGCAAAGACCATAGGCTTTAACGACGGCCTAATAAGTGTAGGGGGGAATTTACGAGCCCTAGGTTTAAAGGGTGAAAAACAGGAACTGTGGAATCTGGGAATTCAGAATCCCGACCTTGAAAGCGCCAAGACCGATCTTTTCATTTTAAAGGGAACGGATATCTCTTTAGTTACAAGCGGTGATTACCAAAGATATTATACTGTAGACGGAAAACAGTATCACCATATTATCGACCCTGAAACTTTAATGCCCTCTACAAAGTTTAAATCGGTGACTATTATTACAAAGGATTCAGGCTTTGCAGACGGCCTTTCCACAGGGGTATATCTAATGGACTATGAACAGGGCAAGGCTCTTATTGAAAGCATTAAAGATACGGAAGCCTTGTGGGTCTTTTATGATGGCAGCGTAAAATACACAAGCGGTTTTGAAGCCATGATTAAATAACAACATCTGCTTTTTCTTTTATTCCTTCCATAAGGAAGTACTTGTTTTCCAAGGGGATCCAGACTTTATTGAATCTTTCAAAGCTGTAATCATCTTCTCTGATTTTAAGCCTCTTCCTCTGTTCTTCATTGCTTATATCCAGAAATATTGTAAGGCCATAATACTTTCTTAATACTTCTTTATGGCTGTAGGCCCCTTCTACTATTAGAAGGTTTTCATTTTTATAAACTAAAGGATCTTGGAACTCCCCTCTTTTACAATCATATTTTTTTATAGTTATAGGTTCTCCCTTAAGACCTGGTAAAAGGGCTTCCTTCAAAAGTCTTCCATAATCTATATTGCTGCCGGGCGTAATATCCTCATGGTCATTGATTATTAATCCGGGAAGAAAAAAGGAGTCCATAGGTATTATGACTCCTCCTAATTCTTTTTGAAGCTTTTTAGCACAGGTTGATTTTCCCGAACAGGCCGGTCCGTCAATTCCAATTACAACTACTTTATCTTTTCCAATATTAGAAATTCTTTCAACTATCAAATTGTCCATTTTACAAAATTCTTGCCTTCTTAAACAGTGCTATAAGCGGCGGAATTAATATAAGCTGAATGACAATCCCGGGGATTGCGTTAAGAAATGCTCCTGCCATAAACATCTCCATGGTAAAGGCGCTGTTCTTAATACCGTAGAGAAAATAGGAGACCGCTCCCCATACCGCCCTTCCCATTACCATGGCTATTATAAGGGAGAAATAAGTGTTAAAGGTGCTTCTTTTTAAGGCCTTAAACAGCGTGCCTGTTACAAAGCCGTAGGTAGCAAGTTCAAAGGCCATTCCCACAGCCTGAGGCATCATAGGTGGCATTCCTATAATGATACTTCTCATCAAAGGCATTATAAAGCCTGCTGCAAGGCCGTAAAAAGGCCCCGCCAAGTATCCTGTAAGCAGGGCAGGAATATGCATAGGTAAAAGCTTATTTCCTATTTGCGGAACATTGCCTGTAAGAAAAGGCAGAACCATGGCTAATGCAATCATCAGCCCGGAAATAACAAGCTTATATGTTTTTGAGTTTCTCACTATTCTTTAACCTCTTCAGTCTCAACCTTTTCAGTTTCTGCCGCATTGAATTTAATCTGGTTTCTCAGCTTCTCATTTTCTTTATGAAGTGACTTCACATCGCTTGAAAGCTTTAATATTTTCACCATGTTTAAAATGGCTGCAATAATCGCTCCAAGAGCGGCAGACAGAATTACAACGAGAGCCTGGGAAGCCTTAAAGGTGGTGAACAACAGATTGATCTCCACAGGAGATGCGTTGAACATTGCAAATACCATTAAAATCACCGCTACTATTAATCCCAGAATAAAGAAAAACTGTTTCTTTGGCATATTTATACGCTCCTTTAGTTTTTATTAATTATACTATATAGTTCATGACTGACAACCATAATTCTCCACTAAATACTTAACAGCATCTTTATACCCCTGAAAGCCCCTTCCTAAAACACTTAGGACACAGGCATCCTTCACATAGGAAACCTTTCTGAAGGGCTCCCTCTTTGAAGGGTCTGTAAGATGTACTTCAACGGCAGGCAGGTTAACGGCTTTCAAGGCATCATATATAGCGATGCTGGTATGAGTGTAGGCTGCAGGATTAATTACTATGCCCTCTGCATTTTCCCCCGCTTCCTGGATTATGTCTATAAGCTTCCCTTCATGATTGGACTGAAAGCACATAAGCTCTGCCCCCAAAGCCTCAGCCTCCTTTAATAGATATGATATTAAATCCTCGTAAGTTCTGTGGCCATAAATCTCCGGTTCTCTTAATCCCAGAAGATTTAAGTTGGGTCCGTTTATTATATATATTTTCATCTTATTCATCATAGCACCCCAAAAACTGAAAGTTAGGATACATTTCTTTCAATGTTCCCATTAAGTTTACGGCCATTTCCGACGTGACGCCGGCCTCCAGATCAAAATAAAAAATAAATTCAAAATCAGTGCCGGGAAGCGGTCTTGATTCAATTTTCGAAACATTTATATCAAGGGCGGCAAACTTGGACAGAAGATCGTAAAGAGCGCCCGGAGTATGGGGGACTGACAGCATAAGGCTTATTTTATTTCCGCTGCCGTAAAACTCCATGTCCTTTGTAACGCAAATAAACCTGGTATAGTTGTTGCCTTGATTTTCCACACCCTGCTTTAAAGTCTTTAAATTATACAGGGCTCCGCAGGTTGAGGAGGCAATTGCGCCAATGTGACTTCTTTCATCGCCTGCCACCTGCCTTGCTGCCACAGCAGTGTTTTCTGCCAGGTGAACCTTTACGGAAGGCAGACTTGCGAGAAAAACAGAACACTGTTCTATGGCTTGAGGATGGGACCATATCTCCTTAATGTCTGAAAGCTGCTCTTTCTCTTTTGCAAGGAGGCAGTGACTTATTCTTACTCTAATACTTTTTGCAATATGAAAATTATGTTCCTTCATAAGATCATAAACCTGAACCACGGAACCTGAGTTGCTGTTTTCAATAGGCAGGATTCCGAAGTGACACATACCTTTTTCCACTGCGTTTATCACATTTTCAAAAGTATCAAAGTACAAAAGCCTTGGCAAGGAAAATAATTTATCTGTCGCTATCTGTGAATAAGAGCCTTCAGTCCCCTGGCAGGCCACAGTAGCTTTGGAAGGCAGCTTCTCTTTTTTCAAAGCCAACGCCTTTTTTATTTCTTCAGCCAATCCGTTCTCATTTTCATTTAGCAAAGTCTGGTGGGTTCTGCTCAAGGAAAAAATTGTCTGATACAAGGTCTTTATATATGTAGTCCACTTTTCATCAGAAAGCTCCGTCACCTTGTTCAGCACTTCCCTTTCTCTTTTGCTGTCCCTTACACCTAAATTTTCTATTTTCTTTTCTGTGGCAATCAAACCTGTGGTTTCCATTCTCTTAACAAAGAGGGGAACCAGGTTTTCATCTATTATATCTATTGCTTCTCGTAGCTCCGTAATTTTCATAACAACCCCTCATATCTCATTTCATCATAAAGACAGATTGCGCAAGCAGCCTCAACCACACTTGCCGCCCTTGGCACAATGCAAGGGTCATGTCTGCCCTCTACTCTTATAACTGTTTCCTTCATAGTCTTTAAGTTTACTGTTTTCTGTTCTCGGCCAATTGATGCCACAGGCTTAAAGGCCACTCTGAAAAGTAACGGCATGCCTGTGCTTAAGCCTCCCAAAACACCGCCTGCGTTATTTTTTAAAGCTACAACCCTTCCTTCTTTTATTCTATACTGGTCATTGTTTCTGCTTCCTCTAAATGCTGTGCCTCTGAAGCCTGAACCAAACTCAACGCCCTTTACACCGGGAATAGAAAACATAACAGCACCTATTAAGCTGTCCAGTCCCATAAATCGGGGAGAACCAAGACCCGGTGACAGCCCTGTAACTCCGCATTCAATAATACCGCCCAAGGAATCCTTATCCTCTTTTACAGATTTTATAAGTTCCTTCATCTCCTTCTCTTTGCCCTTGTCAACAAGAGGGAAGAACTCTCTATTTAAAAGGGAAAGCTGCTCCTTAGTAAGGGTTACAGGATCAAAAGCTTTGTCTTTAATCTTTTCTATAGAGTATATATGAGAGCCTATGGTAATCCCTTCTCTTTTTAAAAGCTCATAACATATGGCGCCGCAGATCACCAAGGGAGCTGTCATCCTTCCTGAGAAGAAGCTGCCTCCTCTTTCGTCGTAGCCTTCCTTATACTTAACCATGGCAGGATAGTCTGCATGGCCCGGCCTGGGAGTGAATTTCAGATTGCCGTAATCACCGCTTCTTATATCTTTGTTTCTTATAAATACTGTAATGGGACTGCCGTCTGTGATATTCCCTTTTATTCCCGATAGAATTTCAAAGGAGTCATCCTCCTTCCTCCCTGTGGAAATATCTGAAGACTGGGGCTTCCTTCTCTCTAAAGCTTTCTTAATCTCTTCAAGGTCAATTGAAGTTCCCGGAGGTATCCCTTCCATGGTCATTCCCACACCTAAACCGTGAGATGAACCAAAAACAGTAACCCTCATCTTCCTTCCTGTATTAAACCACACTCCAGTCACCTCCCAGTTTTTTAAAATCATTAAAGAATTCAGGATATGATTTATTTACCGCCTCTTCATCTGTAATGAGAATCGGGGAAATACTTTTAACAGAAGCCGTTGTCATAGCCATAACAATTCTGTGATCATTTTCACCTATAACCGCTCCTCCTTTAAAGCTGTCTGCACCTTTAATGAGAAGACCGTCCTCCTCTTCAATTACATGAATACCCAGCTCTTTAAGGTTCTTTGCAATTGTGCTGATTCTGTCACTTTCCTTTAACCTTACTCTTTTGCCTCCATATATTTTTGAATCACCCTTTGCCTGTGCCATAACTGCAGCAAGGGCGGGCAATAAATCAGGGCACTGGGAAACATCCACATCAACTCCTGAAAGTTGGCTTTTCTTAATATGGAGACTCCTGTTCTTAAAAGCTGCGTCCGCTCCCATACTTTTAAGTATATTTAAGAAAGCTCTGTCAGGCTGAAGGGAATCTTCTCTAAGGCCTTCTATTGTCACGTCGCCGTTTAATGCACCCATGGCCATGAAAAAGGCTGCATTTGACCAGTCTCCTTCTACCTCTAAAGTTTCCGGACTCTTAAATTTCTGGTTGCCTTTTATTTTATATCCCCTTTTCGTCTTTCCCACTTCTATATTAAACTCTTTTAAAACAGAAAGAGTAATATCCACATAACCCTTGGACTCAAGGGGGCCTTTAATCTCAATCAGGCTGTCCTTTTCCAATAAGGGTAACGCAAAGAGAAGCCCTGTTAAGTACTGGGAAGTAACATTCCCCGGTATTGTATATTTCCCCGGCTTTAAGGTTCCCCCTATTGTAAAGGGCAATTTCTTTGATGAAAAAACGCAGCCGTTTTTTGTCATCTCCTGAATTAAATCATCAACAGGCCTTTCCGGCAGCTTTCCTGTTCCTCTGAACTCCGCCTCTTTCGTCAAAACAGCTGCCAAAGGTAGCAGAAACCTTAAGGTTGATCCGCTTTCCCCCACATTAAGAAGGGCGGTAACAGGCGGATCCTTAATGGGGCTTACAATTATTGAAGCTTCCTTCCTTACAAAGGAAGCGCCCAGTGCTTCCAGACATTCCATGGTAGAAACAAGGTCCAAGGATAATTCTTTAAGCCTGATTACAGTCTCTTTATCCGAAAGACAGGCGCCCATTAAAACTCTGTGGCCCAAGGTTTTGGAATCTACGGCTTTAATATTTCCTTTTATGAAATTCGGATAAACCATTACTGCCATAATCTACTCCAGTCTTTCTCTCTGTCTGTGACCTTCGGAAAGAAGGCTGAACATCTTTTCCTTATCCTCATCCTTTAGAGCATCGCTGTATTCAGCAAGCCTAAATATAAGAGAATCGATTTCTGATACAAGGTTTTCTTTATTGCCGTAAAACAACTGGCTCCAAAGCTCCTCATTTAATCTTGCCACTCTGGTCATATCGTGAAAGCTTCCTGCTGAAAAACCCCTATGCATAGGTGCCTGAGGACTTTTTATATATGCGCTGGAAACGATATGAGCAAGCTGAGATGAAAGTGCTATAATCTTATCATGCTTTTCATAGGTTGATATCTCAATATGAGAAAATCCAATATTTAAAAATAAATCCTTTAAGCCCTCCAGCCTTCCTATGGGAATGTCAGGTGGGGGAACTAAAATCATGGAAGCCTTTTCAAACAAGGATGTGGTCGAAACATCGAAGCCTGAAAACTCCAGACCTGCCATGGGATGACCGCCCACAAAGATAAAGCCCTTTTCCTTTGCTATGGGAAAAGCCTCTTCACATATAATTGTTTTAATACCGCAAGTATCCATTACTATGCTACCTACACTTATATCATCGGAAATATCCTTTAAGAAAGGTATTACCACTTTAGGATAAAGAGCAAGAATCAAAAGATCCAAGGTCTTTATATCTTCTTTTTTCAGCTCTTTGTCTATTGCTCCCACCATTTTTGCTTTTGCCAGCGTAACGGGGTCCTTGTCCATACCGTATACTTCATGGTCCGAATTTTTTCTTATGGATTTTGCAATGGAACCGCCAATAAGACCTAATCCCACTATTCCTATTCTCATAACTTATCACCTCTTCTAAAAGCAAACCCCTTAATTTCATTTATTCTCTTTGCCAGGGATTGAAAAACTTCAGGTGTTAAGGACTGTGGTCCGTCACACAGTGCATGAGCAGGATCGTTATGAACCTCTATGAGAAGGCCGTCTGCCCCTGCTATGGTTGCCGCCATGGCCATGGGAGGAACAAGATGGGCACTGCCTGTACCGTGGCTAGGGTCTACTATAACAGGTAAATGGGTAAGGGATTTTAAAACAGGAACCGCAGATATATCAAGGGTATTCCTGGTGGCCGTTTCAAATGTCCTTATTCCTCTCTCACAGAGCACTATATTTTCATTTCCCTCATTCATTATATATTCCGCACTCATAAGCAGCTCCTGTATGGTGTTGGCCAGGCCTCTTTTTAATAGTACAGGCTTGTCAACTCTGCCCAAAGTTTTTAAGAGCTCGAAGTTCTGCATGTTTCTTGCGCCTACCTGAATCATATCCACATGCTCAAACATCATGATATGGGATGCATCCATTATCTCTGTTACTATGGGAAGGCCTGTTTCTTCCTTTGCCTTTAACATAAGCCTTAAGCCTTCCTCCTTCAAACCTTGAAAGTCATAGGGTGATGTTCTTGGCTTAAAGGCACCTCCTCTTAAAATGGTGGCACCTGCCTCCTTCACAAGTCTTGCAATCTTAAGGATCTGGTCCTCTGATTCAATGCTGCAGGGGCCTGCAATAAGCTGAAAATTTTCCCCTCCAATCTTTAAGCCCTTTACATCTACCATGGAATCCTCCTCATGGAATTTCCTGTTGGCCTTCTTATAGGGTTCCTGAATCCTTCTTACATCTTCCACAATGTCCAAAGCCTGAATTAAGCTGGGGTCAATTACAGTGGTGTCACCCACCAGGCCTAAAATAGTATGTTCCACGCCCTGGCTGAAGTGTATTCTTATGTCCTTTGCCTTTAACCAGGCTACCAGGTCTTGAAACTGTTCCTCATCATAGCCCTTCTTCAACATCACAATCATTTTGCTCATTCCTCCTTAACAAAAGAAAACCCTGCAGATGAGTTTCACTGCAGGGTCTAAAAAAAACAATTATACAGATGACCTTAAATTTGCAGCAAACTCAATAAACCTTACCCTTGGTAAAGTAAAAGTAGTAACCGTAATAGTTAACTGCCGCAAAACTTCTTGACATCTCTTTCTCCTTTTCAGATTATGATAAATTATTACATAATTTTTTGTGTATGTCAACAAAGATTTTAGATAAATTGACCTGTAATTTGTTTCGTACATAAATCTATTCTATTATATAACCTGTATCTGTAATGGCCTCCTTAATTTTTTCCAAACTCACCTTATCCTCCTCATACTGAATATGAACGGTACCTCTCTCCAGACTTACATCCACCTCCTTCATTCCCCCAAGGTCCATTAGCGCCTGAGTAATTGCACTGACACAGTGCTGACAACTCATTCCCCCTACTTTTAATGTTACATCTTCCATTTTTATCTCCTTCCTACGATGGCTTAAATCTCTTAAGCCTTAATGCATTTGATACTACAGAAACTGAGCTTAAGGACATGGCTAAAGCTGCAAACATAGGATTCAACAAAGGCCCTCCGAAAACATATAACAGACCTGAAGCTATAGGAATGCCCACCACATTATAGGCAAAAGCCCAAAACAGGTTTTGCTTAATATTTCTTATGGTAGCCTTTGAAAGTCTTATGGCAGTTATTACACCTGTTAAGCTCTCCTTCATTAAAACCACATCGGAGGATTCCACGGCTATATCAGTTCCCGAGCCTATGGATATTCCCAAATCTGCCTGAACAAGGGCAGGGGCATCGTTTATTCCGTCTCCTACCATTGCAACCTTATGGCCTTCATCCATATATTTCTTTACGGCTTCAGCCTTTTTATCAGGCATCACCTCCGCCATAATTTCCTCTATGCCGGCTCTTTTCCCTATTGCCTCGGCAGTTTTTTTATGGTCACCTGTAATCATGGCTACGGCAATACCCATGGATTTAAGATCTCTTACTACTTTATTGCTCTCTTCTTTAATGGTATCTGCAATACCAATAATTCCAATAACGTTGTTTTCAAAGCTTACGAAAACAGGAGTCTTCCCCTCCTGGGCCAGCTTATATGCCTTTGCTCTGTGATCTTCCTTCAGAACTCCCAAAGCCTCCATCAACTTTTCATTTCCCAAAGCAACAACCTTGTCTTCCATAAACCCTTGAATACCGTTTCCCGGAAGAGCTTTGAAATCCCGTATTTCGGTTAACTCCAGCTTTCTCGCCATAGCTTCCCTAACTATAGCCTCTCCCAAGGGATGTTCGGACTTAACTTCCATGGAAGCTGCTATCCTTAATACTTCTGCTTCCTTAAGTTTTCCCAGAGGAAGTATGTCTGTAACGGCGGGAGCACCTTCTGTTATGGTCCCGGTTTTATCAAAGATCACCATATCTATTTTATGGGATGCTTCCAAGGCCTCTCCATTTTTAAATAAAACACCTGCCTCTGCACCTTTACCTGTACCCACCATTATGGCAGTAGGTGTAGCAAGCCCAAGAGCGCAGGGACATGCAATCACAAGGACCGATATAAGCACCGTGAGAGAAAACTCCAAAGACTCTCCCCTTATAAGCCAGACAGAAAACGAGATAATGGAAACAGCAAACACAAGGGGAACAAAGTACAGCGCCACCTTATCTGCAAGTCTTGCAATGGGCGCCTTTGACCCTTGAGCTTCCTTTACCATAAGAATTATCTGTGCCAAAACAGTGTCTTTTCCTATTTTCTCGGCTCTCATCCTGAAGCTGCCGTGTTTATTTATGGTGGCCGCGTAAACGTAATCCCCCTCATCCTTGTTAACAGGCATGCTTTCTCCTGTAAGCATGGATTCATCAATTGAGGAATTTCCTTCCACTAAAATGCCGTCTACGGGAATGCCCTCCCCCGGTTTTACAAGTATAATATCGCCTCTTTCCACCTTGGAAACAGGAATCAGAATAAACTCTTTATCTCTCAAAACATTTGCCATTTTCGGTGCCAGATTTATCAGCTTCTTTAAAGCCTCCGAAGTTTTCCCCATGGTTTTTGACTCTAAATACCTTCCCAAAAGAATGAGGGTAATTATTACGCCTGCAGTTTCAAAATAGTAATGGAACATCTCCGAACTATTTATATTTTTAAATAAAGCGTAAAGGCTGTACACCACGGCGGCAGAGGTTCCCATGGCAACAAGAGAATCCATGTTGGGACTGAGATGAAATATATTTTTAAAGCCCAGGGTATAAAACCTGTATCCTGAAATGATTACAGGGACGGTTAAAAGAAGCTGAACCATTCCATAAGTAACAGGTGCATATACAGGGTCCATAAAGGAAGGCAGAACATGGGTAAAACCCTTAATCATGGGCACCATTGCAAGGATTAACAAAGGAAAGGAAAACACACAGGCTATGAGGAATCTTCTTAAAGCCCTTTTAACTTCCAGCTCCTTTCTTTCCTGATCTTTATCTGAAGCGATTTCCTCTTCAATAAAAGCGTCATACCCGGCTTTCCTTACTGCCTCAATAAGCTTCTGAATATCCACGTGCTTTTTGTCAAAAACAACGGTTGCCTCCTCTGAAGCAAGGTTAACGGATGAAGATTCTACTCCGTCCATTTTCTGTAAAACTCTCTCTATTCTTGAAGAACATGCCGCACAAGTCATACCTTCAATTTTTAAAGTTTCTTTTTCCATTTTCTCTCCCTGAAATCTAAAGTTTAAAGTACATAGCTTACTCATACACTAAAAAGAAGCTTCAAAAACATGTTTTGAAGCTTCTTTGAGAGGTCATATTAAGCTGATATAAGGCTAATCATCCTTTATCAGCTTTTCCAATTCTTCAAGCCTGGCCTTTAGGAAACTCTTTTCTTCCTTTAAGAGCTCTTCCCTTGATTCAGGTGAATCGTAAAAACTGCCCGGACCCCAAAACCTTCTAAAGCCTCTTCTATATACGGGGTCACCGTAATTCATGCAACCGCCAAAGCCTCTTCCCGTAAAAGGGCCTCTGCCAAAGGGTCCTGTTCCATCTCGTCTTGGCATACTGATCGCCTCCTTTTATACCAGTATACCATGTTTCTGACATATGTCAATAATGATTATTTAATTACTTGGTAGCCATGCATTTCAATCATATCTTTTCCCAGCATCCTTGCGTGATCAAAAGTTATTGAATTGGAGAGCTTAATATTTTTAGTGATATAAAAAGTTATTCCATCTGCAATAAATATGGAGTAATTATTTAAGGTGTCTTCCCGGGGCAACCCCGTTTCAACTTTTGCCACCTGAACTGCTCTGCAGCTTGCTCCTGATTTTACAAAGGATACTGTTATAGCATTAAAATTCTTTTCCTGCCTGTATTTTATGAAAGCTTCCGTAAGATGTATATCCATGCTTCACCTCCCTTTGCTTTTCTTATATACTACCACGATTCTGAATATTCCAACAATATTTTTTTCATTAATTGTAAAGGCTCCCGGATTTCAAACACCGGGAGCCCTAAAGTTATTTTAGCTTTTAATACTCAATAAACCTTGCGCCTTCCACTCCGCAGATTACACACCTGTCGGTGGGCTCTTTTTCTATATTCCCGCAGACAGGGCAGAGGTAATAACGAACTTCCTCTTTGCTGTCCAAGGCTTCAAGGGCTTCTTTATAAAGCCTGGCATGTACTTCCTCGGCTTTCTTGGCCTGAGTAAATATTATGGCCGCCGCTTTATTACCTTCTTTTTCTGCATCTTCTATAAATGGCGGATACATGGAGGTGTACTCATAAGTTTCACCCTCAATTCCGTCCATAAGGTTTTCTCTTGTAGACCTTACTTTTCCGGCCACCTCAAATTCTTTTAAGGCATGCAAGGTTTCTGCATCAGCTGCAGCTCTAAAAAGTCTTGCTGCATTATAATGACCTTCTGTCTCAGCTTTTTTAGCATAAGCCACATACTTTCTGTTAGCTTGAGCTTCTCCTATAAAAGCCGTCATTAAGTTCTCCTGTGTTTTGTTACTCATATAAATCCTCCTCTGGTTTTACTCTTCTGTAAACTCTTCCTTTGGTGCGCCACAAAGTGGGCAAACCCAATCCTCAGGAACATCTTCCCATTTTGTGCCGGCAGCTACTCCATTATCAGGATCTCCTAAAGCTTCATCGTAAACATACCCGCATAAATTGCACACAAATTTTCTCATTTCTACTCCTCCTGTTTTCTCAAACTATTGTTTACCGGTACTTAAACACTTCTTACAAATACCGCTTAATAAAATATCAGTTTCCTTTATAAAAAATCCTTTAAGATCTTCTATGTTTTCTTCATCCAACATAATATCAAAATCATACAGTTTTTCACATTTTTCACACTTAAAGTGGCCGTGGCACTCTGTATTTTGATCGTACCTTGCCTCCTGACCTTCCAGCTTTATGATTTTTACAATTCCCGCATCTAAAAATACCTTAAAGGAATTGTAGACTGTAGCCTTTGATAATGTGGGAAGCTCCCCTTTAAGGTTTTTATACACCTCGTCCGCAGTGGGGTGGCTTCTGTTTTTCATCAGATATTCAAATATTTTTAGTCTGTTAATGGAAGGCTTAACATGACCTTCATCAAAGACCTTACTTATTTTTGTGTATGTATTCTCTGTCATAATATCCCCTCATTGTAATCAATTTAATCTAATAATAGTTCCAACCGTTCTATATGTCAACTTAAATCAAAATATTTCAAGTAATCTTTATATCCTTCAACTTCAAGGTCCTCCTTCTTAATAAATCTTAAGGCACCGCTGTTTATACAATACCTTAACCCCCCTCCCTCTTTGGGCCCGTCATTAAATACGTGGCCTAAATGGGAATCGGAAGCTCTGCTTCTAACCTCAACCCTTTTCATAAATAAGGAGGAGTCCTCTCTTGATTTGATTGCGGAAAACGAAACAGGCTTTGTAAAAGATGGCCAGCCTGAGCCCGAATCAAACTTGTCCTTTGAAAGGAACAAAGGCTCACCTGAAACTATATCCACATATAACCCTTCCTCACGGTTGTTAAAGTAAGCATTTCTAAAGGGCGACTCCGTCCCTCCCTGTTGTGAAATATTAAATTGCTCTTCTGTTAACAGGGACTTTAACTGTTTTATGGAAGGTTTTACATACCCCTCAAGGCTAAATTCAGGCTTTTTATTCGGTATGTTCCTTAAGTCTATATGGCAGTAACCCCCCGGGGTCTTATCCAAATAGTTCTGATGATACTCTTCTGCAGCCGTGAAATTCTTTAAGGGCTCCACCTCTAAGGCTGTTTCCTTATGGAATTTCTCTTCATAGCTTTTAACTGTCTCATCAATAAGAGCCTTGTCCTTTTCATCCACATAGTAAATCCCCGTCCTGTATTGAGTTCCCACATCGTTTCCCTGCCTGTTAAGGCTGTAAGGGTCTATTATATTGAAGTAAATGGATATCAATTTTTTTAAGGATATTACACCTTCATCGTAGACTACGTAAACCGTTTCTGCATGGCCTGTATTTCCTATGCTGTAATAGTCTGTCTCACGGCTCTTTCCATTGGCATATCCTGCCTTTGTATAAACAACGCCCATAATGCTGTCAAAGTATTTTTGCACACCCCAAAAGCAACCGCCTGCTAAATATATCTCTTTATATCTGCTGTTTTTAAAATCAGGTATCAGCTCTTTCATAATTATCTCCTAATAGCATTTGCTGTTTTGCCTTTTCTCTTCAGGAAAATCTATCTGAACAGTCAGGTGATCAATGCTTCTTCCTTCCATTTTTAAAGCTGCCTCTTCTTTAATTCTCATCATCTCGCAGGATGAAATATCATCTGCCAAAAGAAGATGAACGCTTAAGAGATTATGCACTCCGTCAAGAGACCACAGATGAGCGTGATAAGCTTCCTTTACTCCTTCAATTTCCTCAAGCTCTTCTGTTATTTCCACCAAGGACATATCCTTTGGAACTCCCTGAAGCAAAACTCTAAAAATCTTTTTTAAGTTTCTTACTACATTGAAAAGTACATAGAGTGTGATGACTACAGAAAGGATAGGATCAAGGATGAACCAGTCCTTAAACATTAAAACTATGCTTACCAAAAGCACAACCATCCAGCCTAAAACATCCTCCAGCACATGCCATGCCGCCATCTTTTCATTGAAGGTATTGCTCTTTCTAAGCTTCAGAAATGCAATTCCGTTAATCAATATGCCAAGTATGGACAAAAGAAGCATCCCTTCAGGATATACGCCTTGGGGTGACAGTATTCTTGGAATGGCATTCATAAATATTATGACTGCCCCTGCAATAAGCACCATGCTGGTTATGAGAGCCCCCAAAACAGAAAATCTGGAATACCCGTAGGAATACTTATAGTCAGGCCCCTTCTTTGAATATTTTTCCAAATACCAGGCTATACCCAAAGAAATACAGTCTCCGAAATCGTGAAGCGCATCGGAAAGAATGGCCATGCTGTTGGTAAAAAGCCCGCCCACTATTTCAATTATGGTAAATGCCAGGTTAAGAAAAAAAGCCGTCTTAATGGACTCACCGCCTGCCTGATGGTGGTGATGGTGAAATCCATCTTCATGATGATGGTCATGGCTGTGTTTTATGTTCGTTTTATCCAAAGGTGTCTTTTTCCTCCAAGGTCTTCATAAAGTTAGGTACACAGGCAGTCATAAAGCTTCTGCTCTTCTTCTTTCTTCAGTCTGTTCCTAATATTATCCACAAATTTTCATCCTTTCAGAGCAGCTAATACAATGTTTACCCCCTTACCCTGTTAATTAACCGTTGTCATCCAAGATAGAAAAGCACCAATAAGTAATGAGAACAGCTTCCTGTGAGGACTAAAATATGGAAAAGTTCATGGAAGCCCACCCTTTTCCAGATATTGGGCTTTTTTATCATGTATATTATTCCGCCTGCTGTATAGAGTATCCCTCCTGCCAGAAGAAATAAAAACCCTTTAGCAGGCAGGCTTAAAATAACATCTTTAATGAAGAAGATTACTATCCAACCCATTACAAGGTATAAAGAAGTGGATACAGGTCTTGGTATTCTTCTGATTAACAGCTTTGTGACAACACCAATAACAACTATGGCCCAAAGGATTACCAAGATTACAAGCCTTTTTTGGCCTGTTAGTACGAAAAGGCACAAAGGCGTATAGCTTGCTGCTATAAGCACGTAAATCATGGCATGATCCAGCTTTTTAAGAACCTTGATAACTTCTTCCTTCCCGCTGTAACCATGGTAAATACCGCTTGAGCTATACAGCATTACCAGGCCTGCTGAAAAAATTATTCCGCCTGTCATAATTATAAGGGAAGTATTGTTGTGTGTTTGATATATTACCATAAAGATACCTCCCACTAAAAATATAAAGGCTCCTAAAAAATGGGTAACGGCATTTACAGGTTCTCTTAGCTTCATTTCATACCTCCAAGTATATAGTTTTCATTACTACATTATGTAATGTAGGTATAATACCATGCGTTATTAGTAAAATCAACATTGCATACTACATAAACTTATATTAATATTATGATATATAGTTTTAGTAATTCTTAAGGAGGTTAGTGGTGGAAAAGAACAGTAATACGATGCCGGATATAGATCATGTGCCTGATATAGGATTTTATATGGACCAGGTAATTACTTATACTGAAAAATACATGGGAAAGGTTCCCTTAACAAAAACCATGATAAATAATTACGCAAAGGACGGACTCATACCTGCCCCTGTTAAAAAAAAGTATTCAAGGGAGCATTTAATGATGCTGCTTTTAATCAAGTGTCTAAAACAATCCCTTCCCGTTAACAGAATTAAGGATTATTTGGTACCCTTGGCATTGGAGGTTTCTTCGGGAGAAAAGGGAAGGCTTTATTTTCTCTATGAAGAGTTTTTAAATGCCGAAAAGGAGCTGGAGCTCTTGTCAAATAAAATTGAAAAAGAAATAAGAGGAAAAAGCAAAACTGATTTAGCCCTTCCTCTCTTTTACTCCTACGTTACCAACTATCTTCTGGAAAATGCTTTTCTTGAAATTGAGGACATGAAAGAAATCATATAATCCTGTTCACCATTATGAGAAGTCTTAAAAGATGCTATTCTATATTTGACATTTCCTCAATTTCTGTTACACATTCATTTTTAATCCTGCCCACAAGATACATAAGGCCTTCCACAACATTGGGCCTTATATCTCCTCCCACAAGCACATACATGATGTCATCCCCAACCTTTAAGCTGCCCTTGTTAAGCCATACTCTTATATGGGTGATTCCTTTCATCCTGCCTGTTTCATCAATAGCCTCCAAAACCTTTTCACCGTTATAGGAAAATGCAAGAGTCTCAACACCTGTCTTTGGGCCTTTACCTTCTCTCACATATTCTTTAGGTGAAATCCTTACTACACCGTTATGAAGAAGATACATGCCCCTATCCTCTGCCATAACATCTTCCTTTGCCTCCCTAAGCCACTTTTCCACTGAAGGCGCAGTTTCATTTGTGTCAAACTTTACACTCATTTTTCTTCCCTCTCCTTCCAGCTTCTGAAATTTTCTCCCATGACTCTGATATTATCCATTCTTAAGGTTACATTTTCCGAATCGAAGTATTCAAGAAAACCGATTGCCGATTTTCTGCCGGCCTTCAATATATCTCTAAGCTCTGCAGCGGACAGCTCATTCTTTTTTTCAAGGTGATCTGAAATAAGATAATACACTTTATTCAGATCTTCTTTCTTTACGAACACCTTCTCATCTATTTCAAAAAGTTCCCCTTGTCTCTTTAAAAATTCAAGGGCCTCTTCAACATTCTGCCTGGGTATGTTACTCTCCAGCACAAGATAATTTGTAGACAGAACCTGATACGGTTCTTTGTTAAAGAGCTCCAAAAGCGACTTCACTTCTTTTCTTTCATAAATTTTTTCAATGGTTTCTTCGTCAGAAAGCCTTACGTAATTCCCTTCAAAGAACACCGTGCCCTCCTCCTCCATCTTCTTAAGAAGAGCGGAAAATTCTTTACCCTCCTTTATTTCCTTCAATCTCGTTCTCAGCTCCTCCTTTGGCATTTCATACCTAAAGGGGTGCTTTTCATTGTAGTTCTGAAGCTCTCCCCTCATCTTTTTACAAGCTTCTCTATATGGTTTTTCTCCCATATAAAGGCCTTCTTTGGAAATCTCCACTATTTTATTTTCCTCTAATAGGCTTTCCACCGCTTCCTTAATCTTCTCCTCATCACCGTTAGATTTATCTGACAAAGTTTTCATGGAGAAAATATTTTTATTTGAAGTCATAAGATTTTCTATGGATGCTTTTTCATCACCTTTTTCAAGAGACGTCATTTCCAATAACTCTTTTTCGTCATGTCTCTTTCTGTGCCTCGTTTCACTTAACAGCACCGTTCCTCCTCCTATGGTCACCACAGGGGAAAAACTTCTTATTATAAACTTGTCTCCTCTGAGGCATGGAACTTGTTCCTTCAGCCTTATTTGAACGAAGCCTTTATCTTCCTCTTTGATTTCATCCTTTCCTATTATTCTGACTCTGGCTATCTGTGTTGCGGTCCCCGTATGAAAGTGAACAGGCTGATTATGCTTCAGAGGCTCCTGGTCCTTAGCCATATATAAAATCCCGTCAATAAGCCCGGTTGCCTTCATCCTTCCTTTTTCAGAAACTACAGTCCCTCTTTTAATCTGTTCCTTTTGAACATTTAATAGATTAATAGCGCATCTGTCTCCCTTAAAGGCTTCAATTACAGCCTCTTCCCTGACCTGCAGCCCTCTGATTTTCGAAGAGATTCTTTCGGGAAGAAGCTCCACAGCCATTCCCTTTTCAGCTTTCCCCGAAGTTATGGTTCCTGTTACCACAGTGCCGTGGCCTGCCATTGAAAAGACTCTGTCCACAGGCATTCTAAAGGGCCCCTGTTCCAGCAAATCCCTGTCTTTAAAGGCCAACACATCCAGATAGTCCAAAAGCTCATCTATTCCCTCACCCGTAATTGAGGATACAGAAAAAAGAGGATAATCCTTTAAGCCGGTTTCCTTCAGATACTCCCTTATTTCTTTCTCTCTTGATCTTGCAATCTCCTCTGAAACCAGGTCTTTCTTAGTGAGGGCCACAAGGCCTTCCTTAACTCCAAGTATGGTCAGAATATTTATGTGTTCCAGAGTTTGAGGCATAATCCCTTCGTCCAATGCAATTACAAGAAGGGCGCAGTTTATTCCCGAAACGCCGGCCACCATAGTCTTAACGAACTTCTCATGACCCGGCACATCTACTATGGAAACAGTATTTCCCGAGGGAAGAGTTAAAGCGGCAAATCCCAAGTCAATAGTTATGCCTCTCTTCTTTTCCTCTTTCAGTCTGTCTAAATCATAGCCGGTAATTTTCTTTACCAAGGCCGTTTTACCGTGGTCGATATGGCCTGCCGTTCCCAAGGTAATATGGTTCTTTCCTAAAGACATGATTTTACTCCTTACTTAGACTTCAAAGACCTGCTCTATTCATAGAGCAGGTCTTATTATTATACCAACTTTTTTTAGTTTTAGCCTGTTATTCCTTTGGTGGTGTCCATACCTTCCATACGTTGCCGGGTAAATCAGCAGAAGGCTTCAATGTGACTCCTCCCGGTTCCCAGCCTGACGGCATTACTTCTCCCGTCTCCTTGTGATGCTGGAAGGCCTTAATCTGCCTTGCCAGTTCATGGGGATTTCTTCCTACAGGAGGACTTAGAACCTCCTGGGCCTGAATAATTCCTTCAGGGTCAATTAAGAATCTGCCTCTGATGTTTACACCTGCATCCTCATCGTAGACCTCGTAGAGCCTTCCGATTTTCCCACCCTGGTCTGAAACCATTGGGAAGGGTATATCGTGACCTACCATCTTGGACAATTCTGTCTCATTCCAGATCTTATGAGAATACACGCTGTCAGTACTTACGGACAACACCTCTACGTTTAACTTTTCCAAATCCTCATAGCCTACTGCTATGTGTGAAATTTCCGTCGGTCAAACGAAGGTGAAGTCACCGGGGTAAAAGCAGAGCACCACCCACTTCCCGCGGTAATCCTCCAGGGAAACCTTCTTAATCTTCCCTTCATGAAACGCGGTCCCTTTAAAACTAGGTGCTACCTTTGTTACTAGCATTTTTTATATACTACTTTCATGAAAGTTTCTTGTAATATATTCTACCACTCCGTAAATTATAATGTCAATAAAGTTGTAATGATTATAACAAAATCATTTAGATCAACATTTCCGCAAGTGCTGCCATATCTAAGATCTCCTGATCAGCTGTAGCCTTTAATACAGTCATTTGTTGCTGTATGGCAGTATTGTAAATATTGATCTCTTCTGTAAAGTCGCCGTTCTCTTCATCATATCTTTCTATTAAACTTCTTGTGGCGGCTTCAACCTTTGCTTGAGCAAACTGTTTGCCTGTTCCCCAATATAGATTGTCCTGATTATCAAGTCCCCAGAACATATGGTCCTGAATTTTTATTACTTCAGGTGAGAAGTACATGGCATACCACTCCAAAACACCGTTAATCTGCCATGCATACTCATCACAGGCTGTAACTACATCGCCTTCCTCAAGAGCTCCTATAACAAGTCTTGAAAGCTCAATATTTGACTGAGGCGCTTCATGCCTTAACATTGGGGCTTCATACATCAATCCCAGGAATGCGTCCTGTGCAAATACAAAGGCTTCAAGGTTCTGCTTTGTCAGCTCCCTGCCTTCTTCATACAATGCAGCCATTTCTTCCTCATCATTATCCATCCAGGCTTTAATATATCCATCGTTTACTTCTGTTACACGAGTCACCAAGGCTTCTGCATTTTCATGAAGCATATCTAGGTTCTCCATGTATTTATCCATGTCTATGCCTGCTTCCAGCATCAGCTCCTCATTGATTGAATCTGTTATCCTGTCAAACTGTGACGTGAAATCTATGTACAAAGCCGGCATCTGATCTATATACATTGCCATGGCTGTATAGTATTTCAAATTGAACTCCATTACATTCTCATTATATATCTCAGGCAGATCATAGTTTGAGTGATAATAATTCAAATAAAAATCAAACACATTTTCCATGTCTTTCTGCAACAGGAATCCGTTTATAACAGACGGAACTCCCGCAGCATAATATGAAAAATCATCGCTGTAGGTGTATGTCTGATAGCCTTCAGTGAGAACACCGTCAGGGAAGCATTCTACAGGTTCGGGGCAGAGCGGATAAGTGTTTGTAAAGAAATCCAGCATTGAATAAAATTCAGGGGCCGAATAGGAAGTCGTGTAAGTGTCAAACTCATATGCCGGCAGTTCAAAGTTTATAAAGCTTAAAGTCTTTCCAACCCATTCGGGATGCTGGTGGTTTATCATTTCCCATGCGCCTACAGTCCAGTCGTACTGGGTACCAAAGGATCCCCATTCCTCAGAGCCGTGAATAACAAAGATTATATCGTTCATTGGCTCATAGCCTGAATCAATAATCCCTTTTGCCATGGCAAGATTTAATCCTACTGCGCAGCAGTTATCCTGAAAACCGTGGAAATGGACGTCGTAGTGAGCCCCTACTACAATCTGATAATCAGAGCTTTTTCCGGGAATCTTACCCAAAACATTATAAGTTGTCCCTTGGTCAATATTGATATCGTTGTCCACTGTCAATGTTCCTGTTACAGGCCCCTTCTCCATCATTTCTTGAAGCTCCTGTGAGTCTCCAAGACCTATGGATACGCAAGGGATGCTCATGGGGGCGCAAATATCCTGACAGTTCAAAGCGTCATCTGCTATTTCTGCAAAGCCTGAAACCTGGGCGCTCATAATAGCAGCCGCTCCTTGAAGCTCCGCCTCCAGCATTGGATAAGTAATCCACCAGTTCGCCCTCTGATCGATATCTACAAGAACGATTTTACCTGTTACATCTACATCTTCATAATCCCACATGGTGCCGTCATTCATGAAAACAATTTCTGCAGTGATTCCATCTGTTGGCGTAGGCTTTGATGGGTAAGCATAAACATCATAAAATGTATCCCCCACCTTTAATGTGGATCCATTGTTTGACCACAGGTCGCATTGGGCGCCCATCTTTTCCACTTCTGTAAGCCCAATCTCCTCCATTAAATCCACAAGATATTCTGCAGTTTTGTGTTCCGCATCTGAGCCTGCATTTCGACCTCCCAGCGGAGAGCTGTGAAACTCTTCTGTTTCTGACAATGTGTACGCCACATCATATGCGAATTCCGGGTCAAGACTTCCCATAAGATTGTTGTACATGTCTTCCAGCTCTTGAGGAACATCATAAGAAGCCTTTCCTTTATCTCCGCAGGAGATTAAAGTAAGACAAAGCAATAAGATAAGAAAAATCGATAAAACCTTTTTCAACAAAATCGCCTCCTTCAGCATACTGATAATTCGCAATACTACAAATAACAGTATATCCCTGTATCCGTTAATTTTCAAACAAATTAAAAAGAGGTATCATCTTTAATACCTCTTACATTTACACCCTGTTTCTATGTTTATTAATAAACTAAATACCCATTAGTCTGAGGCGGTAGGCTAAGTGTCATAGCCCTACTTACCACTACTTTAACGGCTTTCCCTTCCTCTAAAGAAGTGTTAAAAATTGTATTGTCTTTAATTGTATGAATCACTGTGCTGTTCATGTAATCATCAATTTCAAGGTCATCATTCACTGTGAAGGTTAAATCTCCCTTTTCATTTTTCACTATATCCTTTACATAGCCTATAATAATAACAGGTTCTTCTTCTGTAAAGGTGATTACTTTGTTTTCACAGGACACATTAATATCAAGAATTTCTGTAAAGAATTCTATTGGCACTAAAGTTCTTCCATCCTTAATCACAGGGTCAAGTGACAGCTCTTGAGGAGCCATTCTGTTTTTAAAATAGGCATTCTTTCCTATGGTAATGGAAGTCCATTTTGGTCCCTTATTCATTTCCACAGACTTTGTTTCTTCGTTCCATGTAACCTTATAGCCCATCTTTTCTAAAGCCGCTCTTAAAGGTACCATGGTAATACCGTCAATTTCCATGGGCTGTACGTCAAAAGCAATTTTCTGATCCATAAACATTACCTCTTTATTTACTTCTTTCTGAGTGGCAGGATAAAGCTCCGCCATGGCAAAACCTTGTGTTGAAATTAGCAGTACTGCTATTACCATCATTATACTTATTTTCTTAAATTTCATTTACTTTCCTCCTAAAAATTTTCACTGATATGTAGACGCAAGGCCGAGAAGAAATGTTCCATATTATTTTTATTAAAAAAGAGGCTGCACCTTCGGCAGCCCCTTAAACTCTGTCTTTTTCTATATCTTCTTAAGTATTTCTTCTACTGTGGCTTTGGCGTCCCCAAAGCACATGTAGGAGTTTTCTTTAAAGAACAAGGGGTTCTGAACACCGGCATAACCGGGGTTCATGGACCTCTTAAAGTTAATTACGGTCTGAGCCTTCCAAACTTCAAGTACAGGCATTCCCGCAATAGGACTGTTGGGATCTTCTTTTGCAGATGGGTTGACCGTATCGTTTGCACCGATAACAAGTACCACATCGGTGTCAGGAAAGTCTTCGTTGATTTCATCCATCTCCAGAACTATATCATAGGGCACCTTAGCCTCTGCTAAGAGCACATTCATATGTCCTGGTAGTCTTCCTGCAACAGGGTGAATGCCAAATCTTACATTTATTCCTCTTTCCCTCAGCTTTCTTGTAATGTCCGCTACAGGGTACTGGGCCTGAGCAACAGCCATGCCGTATCCCGGAGTGATTACTATGGACTTGGAATTCTTAAGAAGTTCTGCCACCTCATCTATACTCATCTCCCTGTACTCTCCGTAATCAATGTCTACCGCACACTGTTTGGTGCCTCCAAAGCCGCCCAGTATTACTGAGATAAAGGAGCGGTTCATGGCCTGACACATGATATAGGAAAGAATAGCACCGGAAGAGCCCACAAGAGCTCCCGTTATTATCAACAAATCGTTTGAAAGCATAAAGCCTGCGGCAGCTGCCGCCCATCCTGAATAGGAGTTCAACATTGATATTACAACAGGCATATCTGCTCCGCCTATTGCCGCTACCAAGTGAAGTCCCAGCAGGAATGAAATAACCGTCATCACGGCAAGAATGATTAAGTTTCCTCCCATAATAACGAACAACACCATACCTGCCAACACCAGAATAATAGCCGTCAGGTTCATGATGTTTCTTCCCGGCAGACATAATGCCTTTGAGGTTATTATACCTCTCAGCTTTCCGAAGGCCACGATTGAGCCTGTAAATGTGACACCTCCTATGAATACTCCCAGATATATTTCTGTAAGTTCAATCTTCAACATAGAGTCAAGGGAAGCCATATTTCCCAGGGCCAAAATGTGAATGAAGGTGTTATAGCCTACTATTACTGCTGCAAGTCCTACAAGGGAGTGAAGACTGGCTATTAATTCCGGCATACCTGTCATTTCCACCTTCAACGCCACTCTTGTGCCAATCAGCGCTCCTATAACCATAGCAATAAGAATATATACGTAAGCATGCGGGTCAATTGTTAATATTGTAGCCACCAAAGCAATTGCCATACCCACCATTCCAAACTTATTGCCCCTCCTGGCAGATTCCTGTTTTGAAAGTCCTGCAAGGGCAAATACGAATAGTACTCCGGCAATTATATAGGCAGCTGATAGTAATCCTAGTGACATGTCATTTCCTCCTTACTCTTTACTGAACATCTTTAACATTCGTTGGGTGACAGTAAAGCCGCCTATCACGTTGATGGATGCAATCAATACACCTATAAAGGCCAGGACTTTAACCACCATATTATCTGTAGCAATTTGCAACAGCGCTCCCACAATTATTATGCCTGAAATAGCATTGGTTACAGACATAAGAGGAGTATGAAGCGCATGTGTAACATTCCACACTACGTAGTACCCCACAATTATGGCAAGGGCAAATACTGTGAAGTGTCCTAACAGTTCATGGGGTGCCGTCTGACCGATCAATCCTAAAAGGATAACAGCCACAACGGCTAAAATATACTTGGCCTTGGAGGGCTTCTTCTCCTTTTTAACTGCCTCAGGTACAGGCGCTGCCGCTTGTGCGGCCGGTGCTGCTGTAACGCTGATTGGAGGCGGCGGGAATAAAACATCCCCGTCGTTTATAACGGACATGTTTCTAAATACCACATCCTCCAAGTCAATATTTATATTCCCATCCTTTTCTTTAGAAAGAAGCTTGGTTAAATTAACCAGGTTTGTTGAATACATTTCAGAGGACTGACCCGGCAAACGGCTTGCCAGATCTAAATATCCTATACACTTTACACCGTTTTCTGTTACAAAAAGCTCTCCCGGAACTGTATAACCACAGTTTCCGCCTGCTCCTGCCGCCATATCCACAATGACAGAACCTGGTTTCATGGTGTCAATCATTTCCTTGGAAATCAGCTTGGGTGCCGGCTTGCCGGGAATAAGAGCTGTAGTAACAATAATATCCACATCTCTTGCCTGCTCGGCAAACAGCTTCATTTCTGCCGCAATAAATTCATCGCTCATAACTTTCGCATAACCGCCGCTTGTAGAGCCGTCCTCATCCTGTGGAAAGTCCAGCTTTAAAAACTCTCCACCCATGGATTCAATCTGTTCCGCAACTTCAAGACGAGTGTCAAAAGCTCTTACAATCGCACCCAGAGAATTGGCTGTACCGATTGCTGCCAATCCTGCGACTCCGGCTCCGATAATAAGAACCTTTGCAGGCGGGACCTTGCCGGCCGCTGTTATCTGGCCTGTAAAAAATCGTCCGAAATTGTGAGAAGCTTCTATTATCGCTCTATATCCTCCGATATTTGCCATTGAAGACAAAGCATCAAGTGCCTGAGCCCTTGAAATACGAGGAACCATGTCCATAGCAAGGACATTGATCTTCTTCCTGGACAGCTTATCAACAAGTTCAGGGTTTTGTGCAGGGTAAATAAAACTTACCAGTGTAGAGCCGTCTTTTATCTGCTTTAGTTCAGCATCATCAGGTGCATTTACCTTGTAAATCAAGTTTGCGCTCCATGCTTCGTCGGAAGATACTACTTTGGCCCCCGAAGCCTCATACATTTTATCCGTAAAGCTTGCTTCTTCGCCGGCTCCTTTTTCGATAATTACATCAAAACCCAGTTTTTTAAGCTGTTCAACGCTTTTGGGTGTGGCTGCGACACGCCTTTCCCCTGATAAGCTTTCTTTTGGAATGCCTATTATCATCGTTTAACTCCTTTCAAAACATTTATTTTCCCAAACCAAAAGGTTCAGAAAATTCGTACAAATATTATACATCATTTTTGCAACAGAACAATAATATAATAAATGTATACAGTATTCAAGCAAAATAATAATCAATTTTTTAACATAATTATTGTAATTTATCATATTAAAGTGTACAATAATTCTGTTAGTGTATAATCTTTACGGGAGGAGAAAGAAAATATGCCCTCTGATATCAAATATATGACAATAGAAGACGTAAGCGAAATGCTTCAAGTCACAAGAACCACTATTTATAATCTGAAGAAAAGGGGGTTGCCTTTTATTAAAATAGGCAAGACTTTACGATTCGACAGAGAAGATGTAGTGGACTGGATTGAAACCCACAAAACCATAGCTGACCAAAAGGAATAAGGGGGACTTTTTTAGAGATGTTTATAATCTCTGCCTTTTTTATTCTGTTCTATATATTTGTTTTATTTCTTTTAAGTGCTTTCTTTGTAAAAAGGGCACTTAATTCTTATGAGGAATACACTCTCTGCGGAAGATCTTTAACCATCTGGTACATTATCCTCACCTACCTTGGAACCTGGATAGGAGGAGGCACCATCATCGCCCTTGCAGGCGGTACCTACGCCCATGGCGCAAGCCAGTACTGGATATTTGCAAGCTCCTGTTTGTGCGGATTCTTCTTCGCATTTTTATTCATTACAAGAATCAGAAAGCTTCACTTAATAAGCATTGCGGATATGTTTTCTTTACGTTACCCTCACTACGGTGAGATTATCAGAATTCCCGTCACCATCGGTATTACTGTGAGAAACGTCACCATGATCGGCATGCAGTTTTCTGCTCTCACCCTAATGTTCACCTTTCTTTTCGATATAGACAGAAATCTTGCTGTCCTCGTAACCTTTTTAATAATTACAGGCTACACCTCCTTAAGCGGATTATGGGCAGTTGTGGCAACCGATGTTTTTCAAGGGATCCTTCAGACTATCGGTCTGTTCCTTCTGCTGTTTATGACTATTAGAGCAAACAAAGGTCTTGACAATATTCTGGATTTTTATACATCCTTAGGTAAAGAATCGGAGCTCCTTGTTATTGGAGGTCACGGTTGGTTCAGTTACTTTCTTCTCTGTTTATTTTCCTTTGGAATATTCTTTATGATGAGCGACCAGGGGGACTGGGAAAGAGTTTTATCCTCAAATACAGATAAGACTGCTTTCTGGGGATACTTGATACCTTTAACCATAACCTTGATGCTTCTTCTTGTACCTTCATATATAGGAGTTTTTCAAAGGCCTCTGGGAAGCCCTCATATAGATCCGGGCCAGCTTCTGTATTACTTTATTTTTAGCCAGGCATCCCCTGCCCTTGCGCTTTTTATAGTTATTACCCTTGTGTCCGCCGTCATGTCCTCTGCGGATTCATTTATGATAGCTACAGGTTTGATTTTCTCAAATGATATTATCAAGAGATTTGTAAACAAGAACGCCGACGATAAAGAGCTTATCTTTTGGACCCGTATGGGTGTTATTGCTTCAGGCACCATAGGCTTTGCTTTTGCCATCAACATCCAAGACATTATTTATCTGTGGATTACAGGCATAAGCTTTGCCACAGTTTTATTGATTCCCGGTTATTTTATGGCCTGGTTCTCGAAAACAGCAAACACAAAAGGTGTTTTAACCGGTATGGCTGCATCCCTTGCTTATCTCATAATCCTTCTGTTTTTCGAATGGGAAATAGACCCCATCTACACTTTAACGGGGCTTTTAATCAACCTGCTCATTACTTTTTCCGTTTCATATTTTTCCAAAAGGCCTGATATTAAAGATGTTATGAAGACTTATTACTTCGGCCCTCAATTCAGCTTTATAAAAAATATTCCCAAGTAGTCAGAATAATTAAACAATATCTATTGAATTAGTCATTTTAATGTGGTAACATGATACTACTTTATTGTGCATTAATATAAATTAATGTACAAAATATATTGTTAAGGAGGACGCACTATGAGTGGAGCACTAGGTTATGTCATTCTATTTACCTTCGCAATCATTTTTATAGGAATTTCCTTTATTGTATCGAAGAAATTCCCTGTAGAAGGTGTAGATGACTTTGTTGTAGCAGGCAGATCCATACCCTTTGGGCTGATTGCTGCAAGCGTAATGGTTTCCTGGGTGTGGACCACAACTATTATGGGAGCATCTGAAGCAGGAACTTGGTTCGGTGTCTCGGGAGGAATAAACTACTCTATAGGAGCCATTATCCCATTCTTTATCTTTATTCCTTTAGTTGTGGCCCTAAGAAGAAAGATGCCAAAATGTACTACCTTCACCGAATTCGTAAGAGAAAGATACGGCCCCAAAGTATCGGCAGTATTTCTTGTTTTTGGTATAGGTATCGTACTTTATGTGTTTACTGAACAGGGAGTAGGCATCGGCATTGCCTTCAACACAATCTTCGGTATCCCCTATGCACTGGGAGGTACCATTCCCCTGGCAATTGTAACCTTATATATTGCCAAGGCAGGTTTAAGAGGTTCAATCTTTAATGACCTGATTCAATTTTTCGTTATTTCTATTATCATGTTGGTTACAGTCCCGGTTATTCTTAACTACATAGGTATCCATAACCTGCATCAAGGTTTGGTAGACGTTGCTACAAATCCAAGCAATGTTAACTACAATCCTGATGCCCTTAATATGGGTTCCTCTGCCGGCTTAAGATACGGTATGGTAGCGGCAGTTGTAGCCATGGGTCAAGTGCTCTTTGATCAAGGCTATTACTCAAAGGCTATTGCAACCGCCAGCACAAAATCCCTTATGAGAGCTTATCTCATCGGTACAGTCTTTGCCTGGGCACCTGTTCCAATTTTAAGCGGTAACGTTTTCGGATGCTCAATCATTTCTCTTGGCATAGGCGAAGGTGCAGGTATCTCTGTTTTCCGTTTCCTTTAAGCTTGTTACCTTCCTTACAGTAATGGTGGCCATTGTCTTTGTAGTTAAAGCAGGCATCCGAGGAATGCTCTACAACGATTTTCTAAACTTCTTCATGATTACCATAAGCCTTGGTGTTCTTGTGTTTATTATAATAGATAAATTCTCCATACATTTTATTTATGATAGCTTAAAGGATGTGGCTCTGAACAGAAGTAATCAAAACCATAACCCCAGCATACTGAACCTGGCAACTCTTGGAGGTACGAGATACTTTATTATCGCCACCATAGTAGGAATCGCCCAAACCATAATTGATCCTTCCTATGCCATAAGAGCCAAAATAGCAGTTACGGAGAAAGCCTTTATCAAATCTTTTCTTCTTGGGGGAGTATTTTTATTTATGCCTGTTGCAATTATAAGCTCCACCATATTAGGCTTTACCATGCTGACTTCAAACCCAAACATATCAGATTACGTAAACTTAAGCACTCTTATCTCCAGTGAAATATTCATTGAACAGTTTCCTGTCCTGGTATCCGTGCTGTTTGCTTTTCTAATGTATGCCGTAACTATGACAACTATTATATCCAGCCTTATGGGTATTTTAGGAATCTCCACCGTTAATTTCTACAGGGAGTCTATCAACAGCGAAGGAGATGAAAGGAAGAAAATAATATTTGGAAAAACCTTTACAGTCTCCATAGGTTTTATGTGTGCTTTAATTGGAATTTCTCTTGAAAAAATATCCCTCTTAACCTTGGACAACTTCTGCGGAATACTGTTTGCAGCTCCCTGCAGCGTATTGATTATGGGTCTTTTAGGGAAAAAGGATTATGGAAGCTCCCCTTTAATAGCCCTGTCTTTAGGGCTGTTCTGTGGTTTTTCTTTTTGGTTCATCAACATGGATGTTCAGACAAACTGGTTTTATGGAACTCTTATTTCCTTCTTCCTGCCTATACTGATTCTCCTTCTGTGGGGAATTATCAGAAACAGGAAGTTTAATTTCACATCTCTTAAGTGGTAGACTTTAAAGTATCCGCTATCTCTTCAATCTTTCTCAACCTGTGGTTTACACCTGACTTTTTAAGAACAGGCACATGCTTTTCACCAAGCTGGGTTAAATCGGCATCGGGATTTTCCAATCTGATTAAAGCAGTCTGTCTCAGCTTATCAGGAAGATAAATAAGGCCCTTTAATTCGTTTATGCATAAAATAGCCGCTATTTGCCTTTGAGCCGCTTCCACAATTCTGTCTGTATTTGCATCATCACAATTTTTTAATCTGTTTGCGGAACTTCTCAATTCCCTTTTAAGTCTAACCTCTTCATACTTAAGCAGATGTCCGTGAGCTCCCACAATGTTTAAAACATCTATTATCTGCTCCGACTCTTTAAGGTACACAATCCATTTATTCTTTCTTTTAACGGTTTTGGCATTTAAGTCAACAAAACTGTTAATAAGCTTTGCCAAATCTTTTGCCAGTATCTCCGAGTTTAATACAAACTCCAGGTGGTATCCTTTTTCCGGGTTGCTTACAGTCCCTGTCCCAAGAAAGGCTCCTCTTAAATAAGCTTTCCTGCAGCATTTCGTTTTTAGAAGGCCCTCATAAATGCCGTCGGTCAAGGTATCAAAGCCTTCCTTAACCGTAAGGATACCCATTTCCCGAAGCATTTTCTCTCCCAGGTCATCCTTGTCCTCTATGGTCATTATATAAATGTTGCCCTTTTGAAATGAAGGGCCTCTTGTTATTTCCATCTCCATTAGGACACCGTAATACTCCTTAAAAATATCCTGAAAGTGGGCTGCCACCTCCAGATTATCCAAAGTGATTACGGGAATCATTTTCCCTTTTATAAGCCTTATGCTCCCTGCCACTCTGACAAAGCCTGCGATTTCTGAAAGCATACAGCATTTCTTTCCCTGCTCTATATGAGACAGCTCTTCCTTTATGTCTGCCGCAAAGGACATGGTTCTAAATCCTCTCTATATTTACAATTCGCTCCATATCAAGACCGGCTTCCTTGGCTCTTTTCAAACCTCCTAAGAACCCGCCCACTCTGTTTGGACTGTGTGCATCGCTGCTAATTGCAAATTTCACATCGGTCTTTGAGGCCCTTTTGATACCCTCCACATCAAGATATGGATGCCAGTTGCTTATCTCCATTATAGTATCAGTATCACTTGAGGCTTTCGCCAGTTCATAAATATCAAAAGGCCCCTTATCCCCGGGATGAGTCAACATGTAGATATTATTCTCATAAAGCGCCTTAACAACCATATCGGTATTTCTTACTAAAAGGCTTCCCTTTCCTGCCCCTTCAACTGAATCGTTTTTGCCTCTTCCTATTTTATTGAATATGAAATTCTCAATGGAAAAAGCGCCTAAAATTCCATAGTGATAACCGGCCAGAACAAAGTCAAAGAAATCCATTTCCTCGGGTTTTACATCTATAAGATTTCCCTTTGTGGTAATATTTGCCTCCACGCCTATTTTTATCTCTATCTGTGGATATAAGGGTCTAAGCCTTTCTATCTCCTCTTTAATCTTTTTCATTTTTGCCATGGAAACCCCATAAGTGAGATGCCCCGGTCCGTGCTCCGAAATGGCTACTTCCTTTAAACCTTTTTTTACCGCTTCCCTCACATTATCTTCAACGGAACCTTTTCCATGAGAATAAGTAGTGTGGGTATGGTAATCCCAGATCATTCTGTATTCCATCATATCTCCCCTGTAATCCTTACTTCAGGTTCCAGGTCCACACCGAACTTATCCTTTACAGTAAACTGAATAAGATGCATTAAATTTAATATATCATTAAAAGTAGCATCCTTTTCATTTATGATAAAGCCTGCGTGAAGTGTGGATACGCTGGCGCCGCCAACCCTTAAACCCTGAAGACCTGCCTCCTGAATCAGCTGACCTGCATAGTGACCCTCCGGTCTCTTAAAGAAGCTTCCCCCGCTGGGGTAGCTTACAGGCTGTCTGCTGTTTCGTAAAAGTGTAAGTTCCTCCATTCTTTTTGATATATCCTCTATATTCCCTTTTCTTAAAGCATATTCAACTCCTGTAATTATTTCTTTATTTTTTTGAAAGATGCTGGTTCTGTAGGAAAAACCGCAGTCTTCGTTACTGTATACCTTTTCCTCTTTTCCATCTCTTGTAACAGTATGAACGAAGCTTATGACTTTTCTCATTTCGGAATCATAAGCACCTGCATTCATAAAGGCGCCGCCTCCTATGGACCCAGGAATACCGCAACAAAACTCAAGTCCTGTAAGAGAGTGTTCTTTGGAAAATTGCGAAAGCTCCTTCATTAGAACAGCTGCCCCTGCCTTAATCCCTTCCCCTTCTATTTCCATCCTTTGAAAATCCCCGGATAGCTTTACCACCATTCCTTTATAGCCTTTATCAGTAAAAAGCGTGTTGGTACCTGCACCAAGAATCACAAAACTGTCATCCTTATGAGAAAGATACATAAGAACCTTTTTCAATTCCTCAATATTTTTTGGCAATACCATAAAAGCAGCAGTACCTCCCACTTTAAAGGATGTATACTCCTTCATGGGAGGTTCGGCTATTATCATTAACTCAGGCAATATTTTTTTCAAATTATCCATAATGCTTGAAGGGTTCCCTTTCTAGACTTCCTCAACGAAGTAAACAAAATCCTGATCCTCCAGGTAATTTATTATCTCACTTTTATTCCTGCCCCTTGGCACCCTTACAGTAAAGTAGATGCTGGCAGCTCCTTGAGTCATTGGCACATCCTGGCTGAGATGAACCTTACATATATTTATACCCTCTTTTGCTCCATAACTCTTAAAGTCTTTTAATGCCCCGGGGGATCTTATTTCAGCATAAAGATCTGCCATCCTTGACCTTTCATAAAAATAGCCTTCCATTCTGGGAAGCAGTGCCAGAGCCGTGAAAATCAAAACTGCCGCTAAAATGGCTCCGAAATAAAAGCCTACACCAATGGCAAGCCCTAAACAGGCTACAGCCCAAAGACCGGCAGCGGTAGTCAATCCTTTTATCCTGTGCCTTCCTGTAACTATTATGGTCCCTACTCCTAAAAATCCCACTCCTGTTATGACGGCGGCTCCCAGCCTTGATAAATCGCTGAAGGCTCCAAGATAGGTAACCACATACTGATTGGTCATCATGGCCATGCAAGCTCCCGAACAGACCAGGATATAAGTTCTAAATCCTGCCGTATGACCGTGTGTGCCCCTTTCAAGGCCTATTATTCCTGCGATTATCACACAAAGCAGAAGCCTTAATACTACTTCAGAAGCAGTTAAGACCCCGGGCTCCATTAAAATATGGCCAAAGCTTTCATGGATATCCATCTTTCTTCCTCCCTTATCCTTCTTGATTCTTTAGTTATATATTATAGCACAGGTGGTTTTGTTATGGTAGAATCACAAGTAACAGGGAGACTGTGTGCAATGGAAAACCTTCAGCTTTACAGAGAAATAAAAAAGAAGAATCTTATACTGAATAACAGAAAACCCTTTTCCAGGGAAGCAGCAGGAATTATTTCGGAGCTTGACTTTACAGAATGGATTTACTCCGTTTTCAAGTTCAGAGGCGAATCCTTATCCCTCTTCCAGATAGGGGAAATATTAAAAGGTGAAATTTCCTATAACCTTTCTCTCTCCCAGCATGTCTTAATTAATAATTTAAAGGATGTTATCTCATATCTAAAGGAAGCAGCATCCTTTGGCAATGAAGGTGATTTAAGGCTTTCCAATAAAATTTTCCAAGTGTTAACAGGTCATCAGGAAAGCCGTTTCAGAAAGGACAACCCTGTAATCGTAGAGCTTTCCCACAACCCGCCCCATCCTCAAAATATCAAGGAGCAGCTGGCTATTCTTTTTAACTGGCTTATAACACAAAATAAAGCAGACAATCCCATTGAGACTGCCTGCTTGTTTCATCATAGATTTATTGAAATATATCCTTATGAAGAGGAAAACGAATCCGTGGCCCTTTGCCTTCTATACTACTTGATTATGAAGGAGGGTTATCCGCCCTTTGAAATCCTTATTACTGAAAACGAATACAACAACATGCTTTCATCATATTTCAAAGAAGGGTCCATAGAAAGCTTTTATAACAGAATCCTTAAAAGCCTTTTGGCCAGGCTTGAAATTATCATAAGCCTTACAGAAAGATATTAAAAAAGGGACATTTCCAGTCCCTCTTTAAATATTCTATACAGGGTACAGCTTAAACTCCTGATTTATTAAATCTGCATCAAGGCCTGATGCTTTCGCTTCTCTTTTTTTGAAAAACTCCTGAGCCGGCCCCGGGAATAAGGCTTGTGTCAATACATCCTCTTCCTGAATCATGTAGCCTGCTGCCTGTTTTCTTATTTCAGCAAGCTCTGGCTTTATTAAGTCTGCCGGTCTTACAGTGATTTGTTCTTCATCACCTATTACTTTTTTAACTATATCTTCTTTAATGGGCACTGTAGTTTTTCCGTACATACCCTTTACCAGCATCTTAACTTCATTGGGGACCATCTTAAACCTTTCACCTGTAACTACGTTTAAAACAGCTTGAGTACCTACTATCTGGCTTGTAGGAGTAACTAAAGGCGGATACCCTAAGTCTTCTCTGACTCTTGGCACTTCCTTTAATACTTCCTCAAACTTGTCCATGGCATTGGCCTGCTTAAGCTGGCTTACCAAGTTTGACAGCATGCCTCCCGGTATCTGATATCTTAAAGTATTAATATCTACTCCTAAAAGCTTTGGATCTAAAAGCCCTTCTTGAATATACTTATCTCTTATGGGCTTAAAGTATGCTGCAGTATCATTTAAAAGGTCCATATTCATCTCTGTATCATACCTAGTACCCCTGAAGGTCGCTACCATAGGCTCTGTAGAAGGCTGTGAGGAGCCTTCTCCAAAAGGCGATATGGCAGTATCAATAATATCTACTCCTGCTTCTGCGCCTTTTAAATAGCTCATGCTGCCCATTCCTGAAGTGGCATGGGTATGAAGCTCCAAGGGGACCTTAATAGCCGCCTTTATGCTTTTTACTAAGTCATAAGTGTTATATGGGTCTAAAAGGCCTGCCATATCTTTGATACAAATGGAATCTGCTCCCATCTGCTCCATCTCTTTTGCTAGGTTCACAAAAACTTCATTAGTATGAACCGGACTTATGGTGTAGGCCATGGCACCTTGAGCATGGCCTCCATATTTCTTTGTAGCTTTTATGGCAGCTTCCAGGTTTCTCGTATCGTTCAGGGCATCAAAAACCCTTATGATGTCAATACCGTTTGCTATGGCTTTATCTACAAACAGATCGACAACATCGTCTGCGTAATGCTTATAACCTAAGAGATTCTGTCCCCTTAAGAGCATCTGCAGGTTGGTTTTTTTAATAATCCTTCTGAAGGTCCTCAGCCTGTCCCATGGATCCTCATCAAGGAATCTTAAAGAAGCATCAAAGGTTGCCCCGCCCCACATTTCCAGAGCGTGATATCCTGCATTATCCATAGTTTCAAGAATAGGCACCATTTCTTCGGTCCTCATCCTGGTTGCGATTAAGCTTTGGTGACCATCTCTCAATCCTGTTTCTGTTATTTTAATTTTAGCCATATTTTAATACCTCATATGTTGTTTTAAGTGTTCACAAATTTTATATTATTTAAGACTTCCATGTCAATGGATAAAAGCCTTTTAATCCATGTATACATCACCTGACTTACCGCCAGTTTTTTTCACTACCCTTATATCACCTATAATCATTTTTTTGTCCATGCTTTTAACCATATCGTATATAGTTAATGCGGCTGTTGATACGCCGTGTAAAACCTCCATTTCAATTCCTGTCCTTCCAAAGGTTGAAGCCGAAACAGTAATGTTTATACAAAGGTTTTCAAAATCCGGTTCCAAATCCATGGAAACGCTGAGAATCGGAATATTGTGGCACATAGGTATTATTTCAGAGGTCCTTTTAACTGCCATTATTCCCGCCGTTTGAGCCACAGACAGAACATCGCCTTTTTTCGTATTACCTTCCACTATAGCAAGAAGAGTATCTTTACTCATGAAGATGCTGCCCTTTGCCACTGCCTCTCTTAAGGTTTCATCCTTTTCTGATACGTCCATCATTTTTGGTCTGCCTTTATTATCCATATGGGTAAATTTACTCATCCTTATCCTCCAATACTGTTCATGTTTCTCTTTGTAACTGCTTTTCCCGGGGAGATACTGTGTCTTCTCTCCTTGGAAAGAATCGCCTTTTTAATCTCTTCAATCACAGGGCTTAAGTCCCTGAAAGCCGTTTTTTCCGCTTCCTGTAAAGCTTTATTCAAATCAATTTCTTTATTTGAATGAAGACATGTCTTCAGCTTTCCGTCTGAAGTTACTCTCACCTTATTACACTTATCACAAAAGCAGCTTGATAAAGGGCTTATAAACCCTATTCTCCCTTTAGCCTGAGGATAGGTATACAACCGGGCTACTCCATCATTTATTTCCAAAGGTTTAAGCAAAGGTAACATCTTTTTAATCTCTTCATTGGATATTAAGGATCCATTAAGACTTACATTTCCGGAAAAAGGCATAAGCTCTATGAACCTGACCTCAAAGGGATGTTGAAGCGTCATCTGGACAAAATCCATAACTTCGTCTTCATTAAACCCTTTCATCACTACCACATTTATCTTTATGGGCGTAAGACCTTCCTTGACAGCTTCATTGATCCCTGCGTAAACATCCTCCAGGTTGCCTGTTCTTGTAATTTCCTTAAAACGATCATATCTTAAGGTATCAAGGCTTACATTAACTCTGTCCAACCCTGCCTCTTTAAGGTCCTTCGCATAATCCTTAAGCAAAGATCCGTTGGTGGTCATAGCCACTTCTTTAACGCCTTCTATTTCCTTCAGCTTTTTAATGAAATCTACAACGCCTCTTCTCACAAGAGGTTCCCCTCCTGTGATTCTAAACTTCGTAATTCCTAAACTGACGGCGCTTTTTGCAACAGCCAATAATTCTTCGTATCTTAAAACACTTTGATGGCCTATATCTAAAACTCCATCCTCAGGCATACAGTATTTACATCTGTAATTGCACTTGTCTGTTATGGAAAACCTTATATAATCTATCTTTCTCCCGTAGCTGTCTATCATATTCTATATCCCCTTATAATCTGTCACTTTCATTCAATATCTTTCTAAGCTGTCCTGACTTTGGCATATTGCTTCTGTCTTCAGTATTATAATGGATTACAGAAGAGAGAGCCACCGCCTTGCCTGTGCTTTCTGCCATACCTTTTACCTCGTAGTTGGATAGAGTCTTTCCCACATGAACTGCCTTTACTGTTACTATCAGCTTATCCTTTATAGTAACAGGTCTTAAGTACTTAATATCCATGCTTAAGGTGGGGATATAGGAAGTTTTTGTAACGTACCTTGCCAGCATTGAAACAGTTATATCAAAGGCCACGGCAAACATTCCCCCATGAAGAAAACCTGCTCTGTTCTTTTGCCACTCTGATAGGGGAAACCTTAAAGTTAATTCACCGGTCTCCTCATCACAGCTTACAAGTTCCGCCTTCATCATACCGTTAATGCTGTCCTTTTGGCCCACATTATTTTCTTTTAGCGCCTTTTTTATATATTCCTTCATGGTTTCCATAAAATCCTCCTCCAACACAATATCTATAGTTTTACCCCCTTATCTTATTTTTAAAATAGGGTTCAGCCTTTTTGCGATTAAAACTGCAATGACTCCTGTAATTAAATCTCCCGGGATTACCATAAGGAAGCCGTAGGTCAGTATTGCCGACACTGTAAGAGGCAGGTTTAATACTGCTTTTGCCACAAAAAGAAAATATGTAACCCCAAACAAATATATTGTTAAGACTCCAAGAAGAAATGCCATAACCATTCTTTTAAAGGACGGATACTTATCATTTTTTCTGAAAGACAGGGTTCCTGTTACAAAGCTTCCAAAAACAAAACCTATAATGTAACCGAAGGTAGGCTTGAATATGTAGGAAAAGCCTCCGCCTTCCGTAAATACAGGAATGCCGAACAATCCCAATAAAAGGTAGACCAAAGTGCTGTAAACCGCCATTTTGGGCCCTAACAGAAGGCCCGTTAGGATTACGAAGAACACTTGAAATGTAATGGGAATAAAAGGCGTGGGGATTCTGATATATGCACCTACCGTTATAAGGGCTGTAAAAAGCGGCACTAAAGTGAGCCATAATAATCTTTTACTCTCCAAGTCCTTCCATCCTCCTGACTGATACTTCCCCCGACCTTAAAATCTCCTCTCTACCGTTGTCCCTTAAAACAACAAGACCTGCTTTATCATCTATTCTTAAAGCCTTACCTGTGCCTGTAAGTTCCCCTGCTTTATAAATTGAAACCATTTCGCCTATAACCATAGACTTCTCACTGTATTTATTCATGTATTCCTTTAATGAAAGCCTGTTGTAATGATAGAAGATCTTCTTAAGCAAAATAGCCGCAAATCTGTTCTTTAAATCATTTGGCCTATTCTCATTATCAAAAATCCATCCTCCCGTTTCACATACATCCTTTGGAAAGCCTCCTTTGGGACAAGTTAAATTAACGCCTACTCCCAGGACCACATATCTGAGTCTGTTGTTTTCCAAATCCATGGATGCTTCCGTAAGGATCCCTGAAACTTTTTTCCCTTTAAAAAATATATCGTTCACCCATTTAATTGCTGCCTCTTCCCCTGTCAGCTCCTCAATGGTTTCCAATACGCAGACAGAGGCTAAGGCTGTAATAAGGGTAGCTTCTGACACCTCCATATCAGGCTTTAAAAGTACACTTAAATAAAGCCCTGTATCGGAAGGAGAGTAAAAAGACCTGCCCAGCCTGCCTTTACCTTCAAGCTGGCGCTTTGCTATTACCACAGTACCTTCCCCGTAATCACCTGTTTTCAGATAATCGTTTGTGGATTTTAATTCATCAAATATTTCTATGTGGAATAAGTCCTTATCTTTGGTTAAGTATTTTTTTATGCCTGAGGATGAAATGATATCTGTTTCCTGCTTAAGCATGTAGCCTTTATTCGTAACGCCTTCAATCAAGTAACCCTCTTCCTTCAATGCCTGAATAGCCTTCCATATCCCGTTTCTTGAAATATCAAGTAAAGAAGCCAAAGCTTCCCCCGAAACATACTCCTCTCTATTTTCCTCCAATGCCTTTAAAACCTTATCCTTGGTGTTCATTTAGATATTTTCATTTAATTGTCACCCTTATTTATTATCAGGTTGACAATCCTTTCAAATAATGGTCGGGATGACAGGATTTGAACCTGCGGCCTATTACTCCCGAAGCAATCGCGCTACCAAGCTGCGCCACATCCCGCAAAAAAGATTATAACACAAAAAAACAACCCATGGGTTGTAAATTTTTTTCTGGTGCGCGCAGAGGGACTTGAACCCCCACGGTTTCCCGCTAGCTCCTAAGGCTAGTGCGTCTGCCAATTCCGCCACGCGCGCATAATGGTGACCCTACCGGGACTCGAACCCGGGTTACCGCCGTGAAAGGGCGGTGTCTTAACCACTTGACCATAGGGCCTTATAAAAAAACCGGCGACGACCTACTTTCCCAGGCAGCTTCCCGCCAAGTATCATCAGCGCTAAAGGGCTTAACTGCTGTGTTCGGTATGGTAACAGGTGTGACCCCTTTGCTATAGTCACCGGATAAATATTTTGAAGGCATATACCTTCAAAACCGAATAATGAAGAACATAAGAAACCACTGGTCAAGTGTTCGACCTATTAGTATCGGTCAGCTAAATACATTGCTGCACTTACACCTCCGACCTATCAACGTGGTAGTCTTCCACGGGTCTTACCCATAAATGGGAGGAAATCTAGTCTTGTGGGGGGCTTCGCACTTAGATGCTTTCAGCGCTTATCCCTTCCATACATAGCTACCCAGCGGTGCCCTTGGCAGGACAACTGGTACACCAGAGGTATGTCCATTCCGGTCCTCTCGTACTGGGAACAGCTCCACTCAAATTTCCAACGCCCACAGCGGATAGGGACCGAACTGTCTCACGACGTTCTGAACCCAGCTCGCGTACCTCTTTAATGGGCGAACAGCCCAACCCTTGGGACCTACTTCAGCCCCAGGATGAGACGAGCCGACATCGAGGTGCCAAACACCGCCGTCGATGTGGACTCTTGGGCGGTATCAGCCTGTTATCCCCGGGGTAGCTTTTATCCGTTGAGCGATGGCCCTTCCACTCGGAACCACCGGATCACTAAGCCCGACTTTCGTCCCTGCTCGACTTGTTGGTCTCGCAGTCAAGCTCCCTTCTGCCTTTACACTCTTCGCGCGATTTCCGACCGCGCTGAGGGAACCTTTGGGCGCCTCCGTTACTCTTTAGGAGGCGACCGCCCCAGTCAAACTGCCCACCAGACACTGTCCTTGTACCGGATCACGGCACAAAGTTAGAATTTCAACGTTACAAGGGTGGTATCCCAACGGTGACTCCACAGAAACTAGCGTTCCTGCTTCTTAGTCTCCCACCTATCCTGTACATGCAACGCCGAAATCCAATATCAAGCTGCAGTAAAGCTCCACGGGGTCTTTCCGTCCTGCTGCGGGTAACCGGCATCTTTACCGGTACTTCAATTTCACCGAGTCTATTGTCGAGACAGCGCCCAGATCGTTACGCCTTTCGTGCGGGTCAGAACTTACCTGACAAGGAATTTCGCTACCTTAGGACCGTTATAGTTACGGCCGCCGTTTACTGGGGCTTAAGTTCAGTGCTTCGATTGCTCTAACACGTCCCCTTAACCTTCCAGCACCGGGCAGGCGTCAGCCCCTATACATCAGCTTTCGCTTTAGCAGAGACCTGTGTTTTTGGTAAACAGTCGCCTGGGCCATTTCGCTGCGCCCTGCTTTCGCAGGTACCCCTTCTCCCGAAGTTACGGGGTCATTTTGCCGAGTTCCTTAACAATAGTTCTCTCGTTCACCTTAGGATTCTCTCCTCATCTACCTGTGTCGGTTTGCGGTACGGGCACCTACAGTCTCTCTAGCGGCTTTTCTTGACAGTGTGAAATCAGCTGCTTCGGTACTTTAATTTCCCTCCCCATCAAGCCTCAGGATTGTTACAACGGATTTGCCTATCGTAACTCCCTTAGCTTTTGGACGCACTCAACCAACGGTGCGCTCAGCCTATCCTCCTGTGTCCCCACATCGATCAAACAACTTTCGGTGGTACTGGAATCTCAACCAGTTATCCATCGCCTACGGCTTTCGCCCTGAGCTTAGGACCCGACTAACCCTGAGCGGACGAACCTTCCTCAGGAAACCTTAGATTTTCGGTGGCAGGGATTCTCACCCTGCTTACGCTACTCATGCCAACATTCTCTCTCCTATACAGTCCAGCATGCTTTCCAACACACCTTCTGCCCATATAGGATGCTCCTCTACCAATATGATTGCTCATATTCCCAAGCTTCGGTAGTAAGTTTCAGCCCCGTTTATCTTCGGCGCAAAGTCACTCGACTAGTGAGCTGTTACGCACTCTTTGAATGAGTGGCTGCTTCTAAGCCAACATCCTAGCTGTCTTTGCAACTTCACATCCTTTTACACTTAACTTACATTTTGGGACCTTAGCTGTGGGTCTGGGTTGTTTCCCTCTCGACTACGGAACTTATCTCTCGCAGTCTGACTCCAAAGTATGATAATGCGGTATTCGGAGTTTGATAGTTCTCGGTAACCGGTGAAGGCCCCTTAAACATTCAGTGCTCTACCCCCGCATTTCTTTCCTTTAGGCTAGCCCTAAAGCTATTTCGAGGAGAACCAGCTATCTCCGGGTTCGATTGGAATTTCACCGCTATCCACACGTCATCCCAGCCTTTTTCAACAGACACGGGTTCGGTCCTCCATACCCTTTTACGGATACTTCAACCTGCACATGGATAGGTCACCCGGTTTCGGGTCTACAGCACATAACTAAACGCCCTATTAAGACTCGGTTTCCCTACGGCTTCGAAGCTTAAACTTCTTAACCTTGCTACATACCATAACTCGTTGGCCCGTTCTACAAAAAGTACAAGGTCACTTGCGCTCCCTTTGCTTGTAAGCATAAGGTTTCAGGTTCTTTTTCACTCCCCTCCCGGGGTTCTTTTCACCTTTCCCTCACGGTACTGTTCACTATCGGTCACTAGGTAGTATTTAGGCTTGGAGGGTGGGCCCTCCTGCTTCCCACCGGGTTTCACGTGCCCGGCGGTACTCTGGTGCCATCTAAAGTTTTCCATGAATTTCGCCTACGGGACTTTTACCCCCTTCGGTTCAACTTTCCAGTTGTATTCGGCTATCCATGTGAACTTTTATTGATGGTCCACAACCCCACGGTTTCCCATGGTTTGGCCTGTTCCCCGTTCGCTCGCCGCTACTTGGGGAATCGATGTTTCTTTCTCTTCCTCCGGTTACTTAGATGTTTCAGTTCACCGGGTTTCCCTCTCTAAGGCTATTTGATTCACCTTAGGATACCTATCTATTAAAATAGGTGAGTTTCCTCATTCGGAAATCTGCGGGTTATCAGATATTTGCTCCTATCCGCAGCTTATCGCAGCTTGTCACGTCCTTCTTCGGCTCCTAGTGCCAAGGCATCCGCCTTATGCTCTTTTTCACTTGACCAATTAAGTCTTGCCTGACTTATGCGTTTAAATCAGGTCTTTTACTATCGTTTTAACTCTTTTCTGGTTTCTCGGTTTGAAATCGTTACCCTTTATTTAGCAGTATTCTTTACAGAAAAACTTGCTTAGTTTGTGATAATTTTTTAGAAATGTTAAATTTCTCGATTTCGTTGTTAATTTGTTTCTTCATTATTCAGTTTTCAAGGTACAAATTCGCTTTAGGCAAGCGAAATGGTGGAGAATAAGGGGATCGAACCCTTGACCCCCTGCGTGCAAGGCAGGTGCTCTCCCAGCTGAGCTAATTCCCCATAAAACTAATAGTGTAGAAGAGAGTCTCCCTAGAAAGGAGGTGATCCAGCCGCACCTTCCGATACGGCTACCTTGTTACGACTTCACCCCAGTCATTGATTTCGCCTTAGGTGATCTATTTACCGACCAACTTCGGGCGCCCCCAACTTCCATGGTGTGACGGGCGGTGTGTACAAGACCCGGGAACGCATTCACCGCAGCATGCTGATCTGCGATTACTAGCAACTCCTGCTTCATGCAGGCGGGTTTCAGCCTGCAATCCGAACTGGGATCGGCTTTGAAAGATTCGCTCCGCCTCGCGACTTCGCTTCTCGTTGTACCGACCATTGTAGCACGTGTGTAGCCCAGGACATAAGGGGCATGATGATTTGACGTCATCCCCACCTTCCTCCGAGTTATCCCCGGCGGTCTCATTAGAGTGCCCAACTTAATGATGGCAACTAATGACAAGGGTTGCGCTCGTTGCGGGACTTAACCCAACATCTCACGACACGAGCTGACGACAACCATGCACCACCTGTCTCCTCTGCCCCGAAGGGATTACCCGATTAAGGGTCTGTCAGAGGGATGTCAAGCCCTGGTAAGGTTCTTCGCGTTGCTTCGAATTAAACCACATGCTCCGCTGCTTGTGCGGGTCCCCGTCAATTCCTTTGAGTTTTATACTTGCGTACGTACTCCCCAGGCGGAGCACTTAATGCGTTAACTGCGGCACCGAAGTCTTTAAACCCCGACACCTAGTGCTCATCGTTTACGGCGTGGACTACCAGGGTATCTAATCCTGTTTGCTCCCCACGCTTTCGTGCCTCAGTGTCAGTTACAGTCCAGAAAGCCGCCTTCGCCACTGGTGTTCCTCCTAATATCTACGCATTTCACCGCTACACTAGGAATTCCGCTTTCCTCTCCTGCACTCAAGTCTCACAGTTCGCAAGGCTAACAATGGTTAAGCCACTGCCTTTCACCCCACGCTTACAAGACCACCTACGCACTCTTTACGCCCAATAATTCCGGATAACGCTCGCCCCCTACGTATTACCGCGGCTGCTGGCACGTAGTTAGCCGGGGCTTCCTCCAAGGGTACCGTCATTTGTTTCTTCCCCAAGGACAGAGCTTTACGACCCAAAGGCCTTCTTCGCTCACGCGGCGTTGCTGCATCAGGCTTTCGCCCATTGTGCAATATTCCTCACTGCTGCCTCCCGTAGGAGTTTGGACCGTGTCTCAGTTCCAATGTGGCAGATGAACCTCTCAGTTCTGCTACTGATCGTCGCCTTGGTAGGCCGTTACCCCACCAACCAGCTAATCAGACGCAGGCCCATCCCATGCCGATAAATCTTTGACCGGATTACCATGTGATAACCCGATATCATGAGGTCTTAATCCCGGTTTCCCGAGGCTGTCCCTCTGCACGGGGCAGGTTGCCTACGCGTTACTCACCCGTCCGCCGCTTTCCGTTTGAATCACTTGTTCGAAAACTCATTTTTCAAACTTCTCGCTCGACTTGCATGTGTTAGGCACGCCGCCAGCGTTCATCCTGAGCCAGGATCAAACTCTTAAGTATATGGTATTTAAAGATGT
>Ga0265293_10000190_pt1 | contig 152954 bp, 118 predicted proteins | sample Munlanlewell138R_FD_192505 | JGI IMG/M metagenome (GOLD analysis project Ga0265293, IMG submission 192505) | Leachate microbial communities from a municipal landfill in Southern Ontario, Canada - Leachate well 138R | ecosystem: Engineered > Solid waste > Landfill > Unclassified | place...
CTATCCAATAATCATTTCCTCCATAATTTTGGCTAACATCTCCATCATTAGAACTGCTATGACCGGCAACGATATAGCCTCCATCTGAGGTTTGCTTTATTGGTCCGACCCAATCTTCACTACTTCCTCCTAAGGATTTTTCCCATTGAATAGTACCCGCATTATCAAGTTTTACTACCCAATAATCTGCATTTCCATGAGAGTTGCTTATATCTCCATCATTGGAATAACTGTATCCAGCCACTATATACCCACCATCCGAAGTTTGTTGTATGGAAGTAGCCACATCTTCCCCGGTTCCTCCCAAAGATTTTTGCCATTCAATTTCGGGGACCTGTGCGTAAAGCATAGTAATAGAAAAGAGTATTACTGTTAAAAATAAATTTTTCATTTGACTTAATTTTAAATTATTGTACTAATACAAGCCGTTTTACAGCTTATTTCTTAATAAATTTTTGTCCATTGATAAAATACATCCCTGCCGGTAATTCTGAAACATCTATAGTTAGCTCGTTATTTTTGGTAACAGTTTTAAAAACTATTTCACCATATGTGTTTGTGATGATGAGTTCGGTTTTTAGAGAAATGCCTTTGATAGTTAGCAAACCAGTTACCGGATTAGGATAAATTTTTACTCTATTGTTCTCTATATCAGCTACAGCCATTTCATAATCGAAGTTTGCCACTATGTTTCTGTTTTCGATGGCGACAAAAGTGTATTCCGTATCGTTGGACACTTCAGTTCCGTCTTCCGTCCAGTTGACAAACGAATAACCTGCATTGGCTAATGCAGAGACTGTAACGGATGTTCCATACTCAAAGACGCCACCACCTGAAGTTGTCCCACCCTCTTCGGGATTGGATGAGGTATTGATTTCATAGGAAAGTATACCGGGTCCTCCTGATAGTTTGACTATCCAAAAATCTTTATTCCCATGATTCCCACTGACATCGCTATTATTGGATCTGCTATATCCTGCCGCGATATATCCTCCATCAGAAGTTTGCTGTATGGAATTCATACCATCATCACTTCTTCCGCCTAAGCATTTTTGCCATTCGATGTTACCGATATCATCCAATTTCACCACCCAAGAGTCATAATCTCCGTGATTCCCGCTAAGGTCACCATCATTTGAATAACTGTCGCCCGCTACTATATAACCGCCATCAGAAGTTTGCTGAATAAAAAATGCAAATTCACTCGCACTTCCACCCAAGCATTTCTGCCATTGAATATTACCTGTATCATCTAATTTCACCACCCAATAATCGCTGGAACCATGATGTCCATTGACATCTCCATCATTTGACGTACTCGTTCCCGCTATGATATACCCGCCGTCAGAAGTTTGTTGTATAGATTCTACCCATTCATCCCCACTTCCACCCAAACATTTTTGCCATTGAATATTGCCAGCATTATCCAATTTCACCACCCAAGAATCATCATAACCATGATTCCCGCTGACATCGCCATCATTGGAAAAACTTCCACCAGCCACAATATAACCGCTATCAGAAGTTTGTTGTATAGAATGCGCCCATTCATCACCACTTCCACCTAAAGATTTCTGCCATTCAATAGTACCGGTATCATCCAATTTCACCACCCAATAATCACTTGCACCATGATTTCCGCTGATATCACCGTTATTAGAATAACTATATCCTGCTGTGATGTAACCACCGTCAAAAGTTTGTTGTATGGAATATGCTCTATCTTCAGCACTGCCTCCTATGGATTTCTGCCATTCAATAGTACCGGTATCATCCAATTTCACTACCCAATAATCGGTAGAACCATGATTTCCACTGATATCACCATCATTGGAATCACTCCATCCGGCGAGTATGTAGCCTCCATCTGTAGTTTGTTGTATGGAGTTTGCCCCCTCATATCCACTTCCACCTAAAGATTTCTCCCATTGAATATTACCAATATGGTCTAGTTTCACTACCCAATAATCACTTTCACCATGATTCCCGCTGACATCGCCATCATTGGAATAACTGTATCCTGCCGCAATATAACCGCCATCCGAAGTTTGTTGTATGGAGAATGCCACATCTAAACTACTCCCCCCTAAGGATTTTTGCCATTCGATTTCCGGAGCTTGTGCGTAAAGCATAGTAACAGAAAAGAGTATTACTGTTAAAAATAAATTTCTCATCTGTATTAATTTTAAATTATTGTACTAATACAAGCCGTTTTGAAGCTTATTTCTTAATAAATTTTTGTCCATTGACAAAATACATCCCTGCCGGCAGTTTGGACACATCGATGGTCAGTTCGTTATCTTTTGCAACCGTTCTGAGAACCGTTTCGCCACGCATGTTGGTGATATCTATTTCAGTTTTCGGAGAAATGCCTTTGACCGTGATCAAATCGGTAGCCGGGTTGGGATACACTGAAAAAATAGTATTATTTATGGTTTCATTTAATCCAACAGTACCTGTAAGTTTGACAATCCAATAATCAGAATTTCCGTGATTCCCGCTGACATCGCCATCATTGGAATAGCTGTAGCCGGCTACGATATAACCCCCATCGGTAGTTTGTTGAATTGATCTTGCCAGATCAAAATTACTTCCACCCAAAGATTTTTGCCATTCAATATTACCAATATCGTCTAACTTTACTATCCAATAATCATAATCTCCATTATTACCACTTACATCCCCATCATTGGATGTACTTTCACCAACCACAATATAACCGCCGTCGGTAGTTTGCTGAATGGAAGTAGCGTAATCCCAATCGCCACCTCCCAAAGATTTTTGCCATTGGATATTTCCAATCTTATCCAACTTTACAATCCAATAATCACTGTAACCACCATGATTACCGCTCACATCCCCATCATTGGAGTCACTCAATCCAGCTACTATATAGCCGCCATCTGAAGTTTGTTGTATAAAATTAGCATATTCAATAGAATTACCGCCTAAAGATTTTTGCCATTGTATATTCCCGATATTATCCAATTTCACTATCCAATAGTCAGCATTTCCACGATTTCCGCTGACATCACCATCATTGGACCAACTGTATCCTGCGACTATATATCCCTCATCAGTTGTTTGTTGTATAGAATATGCGAAGTCAAAATCACTTCCACCTAAGCATTTTTGCCATTGTATATTGCCGATATCATCTAATTTCACTATCCAATAATCAAAACTCCCATGATTTCCGTTGACATCGCCATTATTGGAATAACTGTATCCTGCCACTATATACCCACCATCAGTGGTTTGTTGGATGGAAAATGCATAATCCCTATGGCTACCTCCCAACGACTTTTGCCATTGAATGTTACCGCTATAATTCAATTTCACCACCCAATAATCATTAAATCCATGATTCCCGCTTACATCGCCATCATTGGAATAGCTATAGCCAGCTACAATATAACCACCATCAGAAGTTTGTTGTATGGAAGTAGCCACATCTTCTCCTGTTCCTCCCAAAGATTTTTGCCATTGAACGCTCCCGGAGTCGTCTAATTTTACAATCCAATAATCACTTTCGCCGTGATTCCCACTGACATCTCCATCATTGGAGGAACTGTATCCTGCTACGATATACCCACCATCCGAAGTTTGCTGTATGTAGGTTGCATAATCTTCCCCACTTCCTCCTAAGCATTTTTGCCATTCGATTTCCGGCGCTTGAGCATGAAGCAGGGTAGCAGAAATGAGCGTTACTATTAAAAATAAATTTTTCATATGTCTTAATTTTAAATTATTGTACTAATACTAGCCGTTCTACAGCTTATTTCTTAATAAACTTTTGTCCATTGATAAAATACATCCCTGCCGACAGTTTGGATACATCGATGGTCAGTTCGTTATCTTTTGCAACCGTTCTGAGAACCGTTTCGCCACGCATGTTGGTGATGTCTACTTCAGTTTTCGGAAAAATGCCTTTGACAGTGAGTAAGTCGGTTGCCGGGTTGGGATACACTGAAAAAATAGTATTATTTATGGTTTCATTTAATCCAACTGACCCTGTAAATTTAATTATCCAAAAGTCGCCATTCCCGTGATACTCATTGATATCACCATCATGGGAATCACTGTACCCCGCTACGATATATCCGCCATCAGTGGTTTGTTGGATGGAATATGCCACCTCCGTACTACTCCCTCCTATAGATCTCTGCCATTGAAGATTACCAGCATTGTCTAATTTCACTATCCAATAATCTTCAGCTCCATGGTTTCCGCTTACATCACCATCCTGTGATTCAGCCCAGCCAGCTATAATAAACCCTCCGTCAGATGTTTGTGATATGGAATACGCCCAGTCCTGACCACTACCTCCTAAAGCTTTCTCCCATTGAATATTACCAGCGTTATCTAATTTCACCACCCAATAATCACCGCGACCCCTGTGACTTTCACTGACATCCCCATCATTAGAAAAACTCTCACCAACTACAATATAGCCACTATCTAAGGTTTGTTGTATACATTCTAAATAGTCAGGAAAGCTGCCACCTAAAGATTTTTGCCATTGAAGATTACCTACATTGTCCAATTTCGCTATCCAATAATCATAATCTCCATGATTACCACTTACATCCCCATCATTGGATCTACTAGTTCCGCCTATGATATAACCTCCATCTGAAGTTTGTTGTATGGAACTTGCCCAGTCATTTTCACTTCCACCCAAAGATTTCTCCCATTGAATATTACCAATATGATCTAATTTCACTATCCAACAATCGCTTTCACCATGGTTTTCCGTTACATCGCCATCATTAGAAGAACTTTCACCCGCTACTATATATCCACCATCAGATGTTTGTTGAATAGAATATGCCACTTCCGTACTACTCCCTCCTAAAGATTTCTGCCATTGAAGATTACCAGCATCGTCTAACTTAACTATCCAATAATCTTCAGACCCATGGTTTCCGCTGACATCACCATCATTAGAAGAACTTTCACCCGCTACTATATATCCACTATCAGATGTTTGTTGGACGAAATATGCTAGTTCTGTGCTACTCCCGCCCATAGATTTCTCCCATTGAATATTACCTGCATGATCAAGTTTTACTATCCAATAATCTGCATTTCCATGAGAGTTGCTTATATCTCCATCATTGGAATAACTGTATCCTGCTACGATATACCCACCATCCGAAGTTTGTTGTATGGAAGTAGCCACATCTTCCCCTGATCCACCCAAAGATTTTTGCCATTCAATTTCGGGTGCTTGAGCATGAAGCAGGGTAACAGAAAACAACATGACCAATAAAAATAAATTTTTCATCTGTATTAATTTTAAATTATTGTACTAATACAAGTCGTTTTGAAGCTTATTTCTTAATAAACTTTTGTCCATTGACAAAGTATATCCCTGTCGGCAACCCGGAAATATCTATAGGTATCTCGTAGCTGCCTGCAATAGTTTTAAAAACTATTTCGCCATATGTGTTTATGATGATCAGCTCGGTTTTTGGGGAGACACCTTTGATGGTTATCAAATCGGTTGCCGGGTTGGGATACACTAAAAAAGTATTATTATTTATGGTTTCATTTAATCCTACAGTACCTGTAAGTTTGACTATCCATCCATCTCCTCCACCATGATTCCCAATTATATCCCCATCATTTGAATTGCTCCAACCTGCGATGATATAGCCGTTATCCGAACATTGTTGTATTGATTCTATACCATCATAACCGCTGCCTCCAATGGATTTCTGCCATTGCAGATTACCATCTTCATCTAATTTTACTATCCAATAATCCTGTTCTCCATTATTTTGGATTACATCATCATTAATGGATAATGTATAACCTGCCACTATATACCCACCTTCGGAAGTTTGTTGAATAGACAATGCGATGTCGGCCTCGCTACCTCCAAAAGTTTTCTGCCATTGAATGTCACCTAAGTTATTTAATTTCACAACCCAAAAATCAAGAATACCATGATTTTCAACTATATCACCATCAACTGAACTGGTTTTACCTGCTATGATATATCCACTATCAAAAGTTTGATGTATGGAATAAGGTGTATCCCAACCACTACCTCCTAAAGATTTTTGCCATTGAATGTCGCCAAAATGATCCAATTTTACGATCCAATAATCAGAGTATCCATAATTATTGGTTATATCACCATCATTTGAGTGGCTCTCACCAGCTACTATAAAGCCGTTATCAGCAGTATGACTTATAGAGTGTGCTAGATCCCATTTACTACCTCCATATGTTTTTTGCCATTGGAGAGTACCTATAGCATCTATTTTAATAATCCAGTAATCATATCCTCCATGTTGTTCAGTTATATCTCCATCATTGGAATTGCTGTAGCCAGCTACAATATAACCATTATCGGAAGTCTGTTGTATAGCTCTTGCTATATCATTACTACTACCTCCAAATGATTTTTCCCATTCAATATCACCATTATTGGATAGCTTGACTATCCAATAATCAAAACCTCCATAACTGTAGCTTACATCGCCATCATCAGACATGCTGCTACCAGCCACTATATATCCACCATCGGAAGTCTGTTGTATGGACGATACTATATCAATGCTACTACCTCCAAGTGATTTTTCCCACTCAATATTACCACTTTTACTTAATTTAACGACCCAATAATCATAATCTCCATTATTCTTACTGAGGTCACCATCATTGGAATTACTTGTACAAGCTACAACATAACCGTTATCAGAGGTTAATTGTATGGATAAGGCAGCATCACTGGAACTACCACCAAGAGTCCTATGCCATTCAATTTCGGGCGCTTGTGCATAAAGCAGGATAACAGAAAACAGCATGACCAATAAAAATAAATGTTTCATCTGTATTAATTTTAAATTATTGTACTAACACAAGCCGTTTTACAGCTTATTTCTTAATAAACTTTTGTCCATTGATAAAATACATCCCTGCCGGTAATTCTGAAACATCTATGGTTAGCTCGTTATTTTTGGCAACAGTTTTAAAAACTATTTCACCATATGTGTTTGTGATGATCAGTTCGGTTTTTAGAGAAATGCCTTTGATAGTTAGCAAACCAGTTACCGGATTAGGATAAATTTTTATTCTATTGTTCTCTATATCAGCCACAGCCATTTCATAATCGAAGTTTGCCACTGTGTTTCTGTTTTCGATGGCGACAAAAGTGTATTCCGTATCGTTGGACACTTCAGTTCCGTCTTCTGTCCAGTTGACAAACGAATAGTCTGCATAGGCAAAAGCAGAGACTGTAACGGATGTTCCATACTCAAAGACGCCGCCACCTGATGTTGTCCCACCCTCTTCGGGATTGGATGAGGTAGTTATTTCATAGGTGGCTATTTCTTCAAAATTGGCTATTAAGTCTCTGTTTTCGGTAACGACAAATGTGTATTCCGTATGGATGGAAACTTCAGTTCCGCCTTCTGTCCAGTTGATAAACGAATAGCCTGCATTGGCAAATGCGGAGACTGTAACTGAGGCTCCATAATTATAAATACCTCCGCCGGTGGTTGTTCCTCCTTCAGCGGGTTCAGATGAGGTAGTTATTTCATGGGTGGCTATTTCTTCAAAATTGGCTACTAAATCTCTGTTTTCGGTAACGATAAAAGTGTATTCCGTATGGTTGGAAACTTCAGTTCCATCTTCTGTCCAGTTGACAAACGAATAGTCTGCATTGGCAAATGCGGAGACTGTAACTGAGGCTCCATAATTATAAATACCTCCACCGGTGGTTGTTCCTCCTTCAGCGGGTTCAGATGAGGTAGTTATTTCATAGGTTGTCACACCGGAGCCGGCGAGTTTTACTATCCAAACATCCGCACCTCCATGATTGCCGCTGACATCTCCATCATTTGACATACTTACTCCTGCTATAATATAACCGCCGTCCAAAGTTTGTTGTGTGGCTGTCGCTACATCCCAGCCATTTCCACCTAATGTTTTTTGCCATTGAATAGTGCCGCTGTCATCTAATTTCACAGCCCAATAATCAGAATTTCCGTGATTCCCGCTGACATCGCCATCATTGGAATAGCTGTAGCCGGCTACGATATAACCCCCATCAAAAGTTTGTTGTATGGAATATGCCCAATCTTGCTCACTTCCTCCTAACGATTTTTCCCATTGGATATTACCGGTAGCATCTAATTTTACCGCCCAATAATCGCCCAATTGCTCACCATTGTCATGATTTCCAGTAACATCCCCGTCATTGGACTTGCTTTCACCTGCTACAATATACCCGCCATCTGAAGTTTGTTGTATGGATTCTGGCCAATCCTCACTACTTCCACCTAAAGATTTCTCCCATTGAATAGTACCGGCAATATCTAATTTTACTATCCAGTAATCGGTTGAATTATGATTTCCAGTAACATCCCCGTCACTTGACCAACTGGCTCCTGCTACAATATAACCCCCATCGGATGTTTGTTGTATAACCGCATAATAATCATCATCACTTCCACCCAAGCATTTCTGCCACTGAATATTGCCGGATTCATCTAATTTCACTACCCAATAATCGCCATAACCACCATGATTTCCACTGACATCACCATCATTGCTTTCACTGCTTCCTGCTACGATATAGCCACCGTCAGAGGTTTGCTGTATTGATTTTGCGGAATCATAACCACTTCCTCCCAAACATTTCTGCCATTGAATATTACCGGTATCATCCAATTTCACTACCCAATAATCACTTGCACCATGATTCCCGCTGACATCGCCATTATTGGAAAAAGTATATCCTGCAGCAATATAACCGCCATCAGAAGTTTGTTGTATGGAATATGCCCAGTCTTCATGACTACCCCCAATGGATTTCTGCCACTCAAGATTACCGGCATTGTCCAATTTTACTATCCAGTAATCTCTATCTCCATGGTTTCCGCTGACATCTCCGTCATTGGAGTTGCTGTACCCTGCCGTGATGTATCCACCGTCTGAGGTCTGTTGTATGGAAAATGCCACTTCCATGCCACTTCCGCCTAAGGATTTTTGCCATTCGATTTCAGGCGCCTGTGCATAAAGCAGAGTAACCGAAAAGAGTGTTACCGTTAAAAATAAATGTTTCATCTGTATTAATTTTAAATTATTGTACTAATACAAGCCGTTCTACAGCTTATTTCTTAATAAACTTTTGTCCATTGATAAAATACATCCCTGCCGGTAATTCTGAAACATCTATGGTTAGCTCGTTATTTTTGGCAACAGTTTTAAAAACTATTTCACCATATGTATTTGTGATGATGAGTTCGGTTTTTAGAGAAATGCCTTTGATAGTTAGCAAACCAGTTGCCGGATTAGGATAAATTTTTATTCTATTGTTCTCTATATCAGCCACAGCCATTTCATAATCGAAGTTTGCCACTATGTTTCTGTTTTCGATGGCGACAAAAGTGTATTCCGTATCGTTGGAAACTTCAGTTCCGTCTTCTGTCCAGTTGACAAACGAATAGTCTGCATTGGCAAATGCAGAAACTGTAACTGAGGCTCCATAATTATAAATACCTCCGCCAGTGGTTGTTCCTCCTTCAGCGGGTTCAGATGAGGTAGTTATTTCATAGGTGGCTATTTCTTCAAAATTGGCTACTAAATCTCTGTTTTCGGTAACGATAAAAGTGTATTCCGTATGGTTGGAAACTTCAGTTCCGTCTTCTGTCCAGTTGATAAACGAATAGTCTGCATTGGCAAATGCAGAGACTGTAACGGATGTTCCATACTCAAAGACGCCGCCACCTGATGTTGTCCCACCCTCCTCCGGATTGGATGAGGTAATGATTTCGTAGGTAAGTATGTCCGGTCCTGATAGTTTGACTATCCAAACATCCGCACCCCCATGATTGTCGCTGACATCTCCATCATTAGAATAACTGTACCCAGCCACTATATAACCACCATCCGAAGTTTGTTGTATGGAATATGCAGCGTCTGGATTACTTCCTCCTAAGCATTTTTGCCATTGAATACTCCCAGTATTATCCAGTTTCACTATCCAATAATCACCGGCATCGTGGTTTCCTCTGACATCGCCATCAATTGACGTACTCATTCCCGCTACTATATACCCGCTGTCGGTGGTTTGTTGAATAGAGTATGCGATGTCAATACCACTCCCCCCTAAGGATTTTTGCCATTCAATGTTGCCGCTGTCATCCAATTTCACTATCCAATAATCAGTTTCACCGTGATTCCCACTTACATCTCCATCATTGGAATGACTATATCCTGCCACGATATATCCTCCATCAGAAGTTTGCTGTGTGGAATGTGCCCATTCAACACTACTTCCTCCAAGAGATTTTTGCCATTGAATATTGCCGGTATCATCTAATTTTACTACCCAATAATCATCATAACCATGATTCCCGCTGACATCACCATTATTGGAATAACTCCATCCGGCCACGATATAGCCACCATCGGTGGTCTGTTGTATGGAGTATGCCCACTCACCCTCACTTCCTCCTAAGGGTTTTTGCCATTGAATATTGCCTGTATCATCCAATTTCACCACCCAATAATCACTTGCACCATGATTTCCGCTGGCATCGCCGTTATTAGAATAACTATATCCAGCTGTGATATAACCGCCATCTATAGTTTGTTGTATGGATTGTGCCTTTTCAATACTACTTCCTCCAAGAGATTTTTGCCATTGAATATTGCCTGTATCATCCAATTTCACCACCCAATAATCATCATAACCATGATTCCCACTAACATCGCCATCATTAGATTCAGTCATACCCGCAACTATGTACCCCCCATCAGAAGTTTGTTGAATAGCATATGCGATATCAAACTCACTCCCCCCTAAGCATTTTTGCCACTGAATATTTCCTGTATCATTTAATTTGACTATCCAGTAATCCCATTCTCCGTGATTCCCGCTTACGTCGCCATCATTGGAATAACTGTTTCCTGCAACGATATAACCTCCATCTGAAGTTTGTTGAATAGAGCGTGCTTCATCAAAGTAACTTCCACCTAAGGATTTTTGCCATTCGATTTCAGGCGCCTGTGCATAAAGCAGAGTAACCGAAAAGAGTGTTACTGTTAAAAATAAATGTTTCATTTGTATTAATTTTAAATTATTATACTAACACAAGCCGTTCTACAGCTTATTTCTTAATAAACTTTTGTCCATTGATAAAATATATCCCTGCCGATAATTCTGAAACATCTATGGTTAGCTCGTTATTTTTGGCAACAGTTTTAAAAACTATTTCACCATATGTATTTGTGATGATGAGTTCGATTTTTGGGGAGACATCTTTGATGGTGATCAAATTGGTAGCCGGGTTGGGATACACTGAAAAAATAGTTTTATTGAAGGTTTCATTTATTCCAACAGATCCTGTTAGTTTGACTATCCAAAAGTCGCCAAACCCGTGATTTCCACTCACGTCCCCATCATTTGACCAACTGTTGCCTGCAAGAATATATCCGCCATCAGCAGTCAGTTGCATGTCGTAGGCTCCATCGGGATAACTTCCGCCTAAAGTCTTTTGCCATTCAATATTGCCGCTTTCATCCAATTTTATTACCCAATAATCATTATTACCGTGATTTCCAATCACGTCTCCATCATCAGAAAAACTTTCACCTGCTGCCAAATATCCGCCATCAAGGGTTTGCCGGATGACAGTTAGCTGATCAAAATTGCTGCCCCCAAAAGATTTTTGCCATTGGATATCTCCAGTCGCATTCAATTTCACTACCCAGTAGTCATAATCCCCATGATTGCCGCTTACATCCCCATCGTTGGAACTGCTGTTTCCACCAAAGATATATCCGCCGTCCGGAGTTTGTTGTATGGAAGTAGCATAGTCATCCCCACTGCCGCCATAAGATTTCTCCCATTGGATAGTACCATTTTGATCTAATTTAACTATCCAGACATCCCCTTCTCCTTTATTGACACTCACATCGCCATCGTTGGAATAGCTTACTCCTGCAACGATGAACCCACCATCGGATGTTTGCTGTATTTCGGTGGCATAGTCGCCTTCACTTCCACCGTAAGATTTTTCCCATTGGATAGTACCATCGGCACTTAATTTAATAATCCAATAATCACTATCTCCATGATTTCCGCTGACGTCGCCATCATTGGAATAGCTGTATCCTGATACAATAAAACCGCCATCGGTGGTCTGTTGCATGGAATAGAGCCATTCATCCTGACTGCCACCTAATGTTTTCTGCCATTGAATGTCGCCATTACTATCCAATTTTACAATCCAGATATCTCCTTCTCCATGATTCCCACTGACATCCCCATCATTGGAATACGAAAACCCGGCCAGGATATAGCCCTCATCAGAAGTCTGTTGAATGGAGTTTGCTTCCTCCCAATCACTTCCACCTAATGACTTTTGCCATTGAATGGTACCAGTATCGTCCAACTTTACAATCCAATAATCACTTTCGCCGTGATTCCCACTAACATCTCCATCATTAGAATAACTGTATCCTGCAACGATATATCCTCCATCAGTTGTTTGCCAAATAGAATTCGCCAGGTCATAACTACTCCCCCCTAAGGATTTTTGCCATTCAACTTCAGGTACTTGTGCATAAAGCAAGGTAACAGAAAAAAGTGCTACCATTAAAAATAAATTTTTCATCATAGTATGTTTTTAAGGTTAAAAAAAAGATTAGTTGTTTTTACTGTTTTAGTTCTGATATATATCAATATATAAGATTGATTGTGAAAGATATATTTGATATTTTTTAATTAAGAAATTATTATTTAAAATATTTGAGTTATATCATAATAAACCTATTTGAAATTTATTAAATAATTGTTGTTTGAAGTTGTGATTATTGTTGAACTACAAAAACAGATGTAGCAAATGATTCTTTTGCATCATTGAATAAATTTTCAGCAACTCCATTTGTCCATAATATGGCAAGGTGTTTATTGTTTTCGTATTCATTCCCAACTATATACACATTTTCCTCTGAAACAAATACTGAACATGCCTTTGCCTTGTTTAAACCATTGGTTAACTTCTGAGCAATTCCATTTTTCCATAATCTGGCTATAGTTTTTTGTCCGGTATCTTCATACCCCACAGCAAATACATCACCTTCATACACATAAACGGAGTTTATGCAAGCATTGATCATCCCATTGGTTAAAGGTTGCTCTATACCGTTTTTCCATATTTTGGCTATCAGGTTTCCTCCCCAGTCTTCAGCAAACTCTTCACCAACCATATATACATCATTGTCCCACACAAATATGGAGTTCAGATAAGCTCCTTTTGAACCGTCAGTCAGGTTTATAGCTTTCCCGTTTTCCCACATTTTTGCCTTATCTTTTGTGGTACCGTTGAGTTCGTAACCTGCTAAATACACATCTTTATCAGATACATAGATTGATAAAGGGATAGAGTTTTTACAACCATCATATAAGTGTTGGTCTATCCCATTTTTCCAGACTTTAGCCTTACAATACGTAGCATTATATTCGAATCCGGCTACATACACATCATTCTCAGCAACATAAACCGAAACTGCTTCGGAATTATTTTTTCCATCGGTTAAGTAGTGTACTATCCCGTTTTTCCATACTACAGCTCTAACCGATCCATTTGACTGAATTATCTTTCCTGCTACATACACATCATTATTAAAGACAAATACTGATAATGCAAATGAATTCTGCGATCCATCAGCTAAGGTATGCTCCATTCCATTCTTCCATACTTTGGCTGTCGTTTTATTTCCATCATACTCATATCCTGCGACATACACTTCAGCATTATCATACAAACCAAATACAGCATACTCTTCAGCTGAATTAGAGAACACTTGAAAAATGATTAGATTTATCAGTATGCAAATCAAAAAAAATACATACTTTTTAGGTTGAATCAGATATCTCATAATATCTTGGTTTTTTAGTTGTTTTTATAAAATTTGACCTATTGATTGGAATCAAGTGGCAAAGTGAAGCAAAAAGAACAGCCCACACAATCACATAAATGGATGAATTTGTGTGAGCATAAAAAAGGCCTCAATGGATGATCACCATCAAAGGCCTCTGACAAAAAGGAACAAGTAGTTTTTAAACGATTTTATCTTTTAGAGCTATTGCGACTGCTTCTCTACCACAATTTACATGAAGCTTGCTATAGATATTTTTGATGTGAGAACGGACAGTGTTGATGCTGACAAAAATCTCATTAGCTATCATTTTATAGCTGTATCCGGCTACTAAATATTTTAACACCTTTTTTTCCTGAGGTGAAAGGTCGTATTTATTTGTTTTGTGGAAGCTATGTAATACTTTACGGGCTATACCTGGCGACATAGGTGCACCACCGGTTAATGCATCTTCAATAGCATCAATAAGTTGTACAAAAGATGTGTTTTTTATAATATATCCATTTGCACCGGCGCATAAACTCTCAAACAATCTGTCATCATCTTCAAACACAGTGTACATGATTATTACCATGTCGGGATATTTCTCCTTGATCAGTTGAACTCCTTGTATGCCGTTTACTACCGGCATGTCAATATCCATGATGATTATATCAGGGATTGTTTTTTCAACTATTTGCAGTACATTTTCACAATTGGCAAAATCGCCTGCAATAGTATAATTATTTACACCCTGCAACAAAACTTTTATAGAGTTTCTAAGCGTTTCATTGTCTTCAAAGACGAGAATTTTAGTTTCCATACTGACTTTTCTTGAACGTAAACCGGCACTCAGGAGTGATACCCCCTACTGATCACTATCAATTTACTTAAACCCATTGATACTTACCTATTTATTGCAAAGCTACTAATATAATTCAGCTATGCCCTCCTCCTTTTATGTGATTTTTATGTCAAGTTGAACAGCGGTTCCCATATTTTGTTTGCTAATGATGGATAAGTTCCAATGATGAGCTTCGGCCCGGTTATACATGTTTTTCAACCCATTATTTTGCTGCGATTTTCGTTCACAACCTCCTATACCATCGTCAATTATACTAAGCGACAATATCTTATCTGTTGTGTGTACTATAATTTTAACCTTTTTGGCAAATGCATGTTTGGCGATATTATGCACAGCTTCTTTAGTTATCATCAAAAGGTCATGGCGTTCTTCCATATTCATTTTAACCTCTTTTAAAGGATTGATAGATGCTTCTAATTCGATTTGCTTTGGTTCAAGCAACTCAGTTGTAAAGCGCAGCAAACGAGCAATGGTATTTTCCAATGAATCGTTTTCCGGATCAATGCTCCAAATAATATCCCGCATATTTTGAACTATGGTTTCACTTTCGGTTTGGATACGGCTTAAATAATCCATCTTTTTATCTTCTTCCAAACCGCCTTTCCTAACTATTTGACTCATCAAGCTGATGTTGGTCATACGCGAACCTATGTCATCATGTAGATTTCGTGAAATTCGAACACGCATGGTTTCAATTTTCAGCAATTGTATAATCTTGCCTTTATACCATGCATAGGTTATGCCGAAAACACCTATCAGACATAACAGATAAAACCAAATAGTTTTTGTGAATGGTGAGATAATTTCAAAGTCAAACTCAGCCATATTTATGCTCCAGTCTTCACCATTTCGAGCTCCACGGATAATCAGGTGATATAGTCCGGGCTCTAATCCGGCAAAATTAATCTGTCGTTGGTTTCCAATATTTATCCATGTGGTGTCTTCTTTTCTCAACCGATACGAATACATATTGTCACTGCCGTTGTCTAAATTTATTCCTGTAAAAGATACCGTAATATTATTTTTGTGCCAGGGGAGCCTAACAAGCCGATTTGGGTAGTATTTTATCTCTTCATTATTGATCCGTACATCGGTTAATTTAACTTTCATAGCAGCTTTCTTCTGGAGTACCGAATCAGGATAAAACCACACCACTCTGCCATATGTTCCTATAACAATTTTATGGGTAGCTTCGTCTTGTGTGATCGAGGGAAAATATATTTCCGGCAGACCGTCTTTAGGCAAAAAACTTCGTATCATCTCAGTAGTCGGATTAAAACAAAAAACGCCCTGTAAAGTATTCAGCCATAAATTTCCTTTAGTATCTTTCTGAATACCATGTATAAACACATTCTCTAAACCATAGTCTTCACCATATAAAGTAGTTTGATCTGACAACATATCAAACTTGACTAAACCCATCATATTTATGCCGTACCAGAAACAATCGGCTGTTTTATCCAAATAAAATCCACCCGTTGCACTTAAAGCTGTTTTTGAAAACTCGGGGATGATCACTTTTTCAAACTGCTGTTTTTTTCTATCCCATTTCCCCGGATGAGCTAACGCATCGCTCACAAACCAAAGGTCGCCACGTTTATCTTCTCCTATTGCGTAAGGATAGCGAAAAGGAAACGAATTTTCGCCTTTGGGATAATAGTCGAATTGCCCGTTATCAGTATGATATGCACACATACCACCTTCTGAGGCAGTACCCATCCACACTATGCCATAACTATCGGTAAATTGAGTTGTAATAGTGGCATAATCAAGGATATCGGGATGAGGCTGAAGCAAACGACCAGAATGATGACTTTTTTGATGATACCAAAAAAGTCCGTTTTGCGTACCTATCCAAAGTGTGTCTTCATGGTGTTGTCGGATATTCCATATCATGTTTTCTCTCCGCTCACCATCACCCAAAGAAAACTGCTGGCTATGCCCGGTGATGGCATCAATTTCATACAATCCGTTTCCGTATGTACCAATTATCCATTGCTTGTCTTTCAATAACAAATAATTGGCTTCTTCAGCAATCAGCTTTTTCATACTGGCATCAAATAGTTTTATCGTATGAAAATGTTGTTTTTGAGCTATTACTTTCACTAAGCCACCTTTATCAAAGGTAATCATCCAAATATTTCTATCTGCATCCTGATACCACTTTTTAATCTTATAATCACTTAGATAAACGCTGTCTTCAATAGATACAGACAAGCTGGTATCTGATTGATGTATTTTGAGCCATCTAAGACCGCCTTGACTACAAAATAAAGCTGTCTGCTTGCTATCGTCGTCGAAAATTTCCAGGAAATCAGGATAGTTATCAGGTTCAAAAGCCTGAAACACTGTTTGTTTAGTATCAAAGTCATAGATCATTACTTGTCGTTTGCTATTCATGAAACAGAATAAATATCGGTGTTTGACAAAAAACAATTTACTGGTTGGAAGTGTATTCAGCGCATGTAGCAGTTCGTTATTACCATCCCATATTTGGAGCGTATTATTTTCGGTTGACCAAATAGTATATTTCCCATCTAACGCGAATAAGATTAAACTATCTTTTAAAATAAGGAAGTTGGTAGCATAATTGAGCCGTTTGTCACCTATATCATCAATGGAATATGGCGAATGAAGTGTATGCAGTACGTTGAATCGGGCATCAAGATAATACACGGAAACAGGTGTTACTACACAGAAATTACCATGGTCATCTTTCTCAAGAAAATGTATCTCTTCCGCATAATCTCCCCATACCGTATCCTTAGGCAATGACACTTTCTGAAATGTAAGTGTTCGAGTATCAAGTAATGCAATTCCTTTATTAGTTGCTACCGCAATGTGAAAGCTATCCACAGCAAGCAATCGCATTACGATATTTCCGGGCAGAGACAGGGTATCATTTTGTTTGAAAAACTGTTTCATTTCTACTCCATCAAAACGTCTGAGCCCATAATTGGAAGCCATCCATAAGAAACCATAACTATCACACAATACATCTTGTAAGTTGATAGAAAGGCCTTCAGAAGAGCTGATCTTTTCAACATATTGATAAGGTGACTGAGCCTGTATCCAGATGGATGTCACCAGCATGCTAACCATAGTAATGAAAACAAAATGCCTGATTTTCATGGGCTGATTAATAAAGAAAAGACATGCATTCTACTTCAATTTCTCCTAAAAGCTGAAAAAGTGTAGGTTGGTTTTGGTTTGCTGTTACGCTATACTAAATCAGATGTCAAATGAACATATTTTTTTGTTAAAAAAAACCCAATTTTTTAAAAATGTTTGGCGGTATCTATAGAAAATTATTTCCCAAGCAGTTTACGTATCTCATGCAGTTTGAGCAGCGCTTCTACTGGCGTCAGCGTATCTATATTGGTGTTGAGTATATCATCTTTGATCTGAAGCAACAGGGGGTCGTCAAGCTGTATGAAGCTCAATTGATAACTATCTGTCTTATTGCTACCGGCTTGTTTGAAGGCTTCGTCTGAATGTGTCTTTTCTAGCATAGTCAGTAATTTATTGGCTCTGTCAATCACCTTGCGGGGCATGCCAGCTAATGTAGCTACATGAATCCCGAAGCTATGAGCGCTGCCACCTTTTTTCAGTTTGCGCAAGAACACAATTTTATTGGCTGTTTCTTTTACCGACACATGCCAGTTATGAATGCGTTGAAAAGATGCTGCCATCTCATTCAGCTCGTGATAATGTGTGGCAAACATGACCTTAGGCCTGTACACCGGATGTTCGTGCAGATATTCGGTGATAGCCCATGCGATACTGATACCGTCGTAGGTGCTGGTACCACGTCCGATCTCGTCTAACAAGATCAGGCTTCGGGATGAGATGTTATTCAAAATGCTGGCTGTTTCGTTCATCTCCACCATAAAAGTACTTTCACCCAAAGAAATATTATCGCTGGCGCCTACTCGGGTAAACACCTTATCTACTATCCCTAACTCAGCCGATCGGGCTGGTACAAAGCTACCCATCTGCGCCATCAGCACTATCAGGGCTGTTTGCCTGAGTAAAGCCGATTTGCCCGACATATTAGGCCCAGTGATCATCAGTATCTGTTGCTTCTCGGTATCTAAAAAAACATCATTAGCCACATATATCTCACCGGTAGCCAATTGTTGCTCTATAACCGGATGCCTCCCCTCCCTGATATGGATGACAAAGCTATCGTTCATTTCAGGTTTTGCATAATGGTTGCGTACCGCACTAAACGTAAAGCTACACAAGCAGTCAAGGCGTGCTACCACAGCAGCACTACGCTGAATCGGGGTGACATATTCCCTAACTTCTTCTATCAGTTCGGTAAATAATTGTAGCTCTAATACTGCCATGCGTTCTTCGGCACCTAATATTTTTTCTTCGTAGGTCTTCAGCTCTTCGGTAATATATCGTTCGCTGCCGGTTAGTGTTTGTTTGCGGTTCCATTCGGGCGGCACCTTATTCTTATGGGCGTTAGTCACTTCTAAATAGTATCCAAACACATTATTGAATCCTACTTTCAAGCTACTGATACCCGTTCGCAGCATCTCCCGTTTTTGGAGCTGACTCAGGAATTCCTTACCCGATCTGGCTAAGGAACGCAACTCATCTAACTCTTCTGAAATGCCTTCTCCAATAACACCACCTTTTTGTATCAATGCGGGAGGGTCGCTGTGCAAGGTTTTCTGAATGCGTTCCTGAATTTTCTCTCCGCTATCAATATGCTTCACGGTTTCAGCGAGCGATACCTGATCTGATTCAGTTCCAAGCTGCTTGATCTGTCGCACCTGCTCAATCGAATGAGCTATCTGCAACATCTCACGTGGATTGACACGGCCTAAGGCTACTTTGGATATCAATCGCTCTATGTCGCCGGTTTGTTTGATATGATGTTGTAGTTTGACTAACAATTCAGGTTCATTCACCAATATCTCAACGATCTGATGTCGTTCTTCTATCCTTTTCCTGTCTTTCAGAGGCAGCGCTATCCATCGTTTCAGCAGCCGGCTGCCCATAGGCGACACAGTTTGATCCAAAGTCTGTAACAAAGTTTTAGCTTCTGCATACGGTGAACTGAGCAACTCTAAATTCCGTATAGTGAATTTATCTAACCAGACATACTGCTCTTCATCAATACGTGAGATTCCCGAGATATGACTGATCTTGTCATTATGTGTTTCCATCAGATAATGAAGAACAGCTCCGGCAGCAATAGTTCCTGCCCTATGGTCTTCTATACCAAAGCCTTTGAGAGACAGGGTCTCAAAATGATTGCAAAGTTTTTCATATCCAAAATCATGGCTAAACACCCAATCATCGAACACATTGATATAATATCGTTCACCAAAATACTCGATAAAAAAACGACGTTTGTTACGCTGTATGACGACCTCTCTTGGATTGAAGCTTTGCATCAGCTTGTCGATGTATTCCAACTTACCTTCGGTAATAAAAAACTCACCTGTTGAGATATCAAGGAATGAGATACCGCTATGGTCCTGATCTAAATGAAGAGCCGCTAAAAAATTATTTTCTTTTTGACTGAGTACATTGTCGTTATATGAAACTCCGGGTGTGATGAGTTCAGTAACTCCTCTTTTTACTATCTTTTTCGCTGTTTTAGGGTCTTCAAGCTGTTCGCATATAGCAACTCTGTGGCCTGCTTTTACTAATTTAGGGAGATAAGTGTCTAACGAATGATGAGGGAATCCGGCTAATTCCACTGAGGATGCAGCTCCGTTGGCACGTTTAGTGAGTACGATTCCTAAGATTTCAGCCGCTTTGATGGCATCGGCTCCAAAAGTCTCGTAAAAATCACCTACCCTGAACAATAAAATCGCATCAGGATAGCGTGCCTTGATGCTGTTGTATTGTTTCATCAACGGGGTTTCAGATATTTTCGACTTCTTACTCATAAGGTATCAGACCACATTTTTGAGCAAATATACGCAGACCTGACTGATTTTTAACCTATATTTCTAGCAGTGAATGAATGAACTTTGCGCAATCAAAGGGATAAAAGGTAATTTTGCTACATAATAGCATAAAATTCTTCATGGATGAAAAAGTTATCGTTGGATGAATTAGGGCGAAAGTCGGTAGAAGAATACGAGCAATCAGAAAAATATCCGATAGTATTAGTATTGGATAATATCCGGTCGTTAAATAATATAGGTTCTTTTTTTCGTACGGCTGATGCATTTGCGGTAAAAGCCATTTATCTGTGCGGTATTACCGCCTGCCCCCCTCATCGTGATATTCATAAAACCGCACTTGGAGCTACCGAAACAGTACAATGGAAATATGTTGACAAGGTTGCTGATGCTATTATCTTATTAAAAGAAGCTGGATATGAGATAGTTTGCATAGAACAGACTGATGAAAGTTATGTGTTGCACGACTTTATCCCTTCCAAGAAAACAGCACTTATCTTCGGGAATGAGGTGTCAGGTGTGTCGGAAGAAGTGTTGGAGCTAGCAGACAAGGCCGTTGAAATACCTCAGGAAGGGACCAAACATTCGTTGAATGTAGCCGTATGCGGTGGAATAGTAGTTTGGCATTGCTACAGCAAACTCAAGAATTGCTAAGGCTTATCAGCTTATTTGAGAATGTGTTGGACTGAAAAAAAACAAAGTGAAGCAAGTTTTTTTAATAGTTTTATGTGCTGATGAAAAACCTGTTAGTCAAGGTGTGATACGAATATAATTTACTAGTCTTTTTGCGGCTTGAATCGTTCTAACCGGATATCGTTCCCATCAAAAACGGCGTATGTAAAATTGCTGATCCAGTCGCCAAGCAGTATCAACCGGCTGTTTTCATTAAGTGGATAGTTTATAGGATAATGGCGATGACCGAAAATAAAGTAATGGATTTCGGGCTGTGTTTTCAATATTTCTCTGCAATAGACGGTCAGCATTTCCGATTCCATATTTATTTTAAAATGTGGCTTTTGTTCGCGCATTATATGTGCGTTACGGCTTTTCCCCGAAAAAAACAATCCAAGGCGGGTACCTATATCAGGATGCAGCCATTTAAACAAAAACTGGGCTATTTTATTTTCAAAGAGTTTACTGAGTAGTTTATAGCCGGTATCGCCCGGGCCTAACCCATCGCCATGAGCCAGATAGAAGTTTTTCTGTCCGAATCGTCTGATCAGTGGCTTACGATATAACGTGATTCCTGTTTCATGTTGCAAATAATCGAAAGCCCATAGGTCATGATTTCCTTTGAACATATACACCGGAATACCCTGGTCGGTTATCTCAGCAATTTTTCCAAGCAAACGGGTATAGCCTTTGGGTATAACAGTAGTGTACTCGAACCAGAAGTCGAAGAGATCGCCCATCAGGTAGATCTCTGTTGCTTTAGTTCGAATCTCATCCAACCATTGCACTAATAGTTTTTCGCGTTTCAGGCTTGTCTCAGGATCGGGTATGCCCAGATGGAAGTCGGATGCAAAATAGACAATCGGTGAGGACGGCTTCATTAGCTCCGATTTTATTAGACTATATTTTCTTTGAGAAGCTCCCGTATGATGAGGGTCATTTTTGGTTCGGCTGCAGAAGCTGCTTCAATCACTTCTTCATGTGATATTTCGACTATCTTTCCTTTTACCCCTAAGTCGGAGATCACTGATACGGCAAACACCGGCAGATTCATATGTCGGGCTACTATGACTTCAGGTACGGTTGACATCCCAACCGCATCCCCACCTATAATACGTATATAATGATACTCGGCAGGTGTCTCAAAGGTAGGTCCGGTTACAGCAGTATAAGTTCCTTCGTGAACTTTTATACCTGCTTTACGGGCAATCTTTTGTGCTATCTGCAGGATACGATGGTCATACACCTCACTCATATCGGGGAAGCGCGGGCCTATCTCATCTATATTTTTGCCTATCAAAGGATTAGGCATCAGATTGATATGATCTGAGATAAACATCAGATCGCCTATCTCAAACTCAGCTCTTAGTCCGCCGCTGGCATTGGAAACGATAAGTAGTTTAATCCCAAGCTGTTTCATCACTCGCACCGGAAAAGTAACCTCCTGCATGCTATATCCTTCGTAATAGTGGAATCTTCCTTGCATGGCGACGATCTGCCTGCCGTTGAGCCGGCCAAAGATCAAGCGCCCTTGATGTCCGTGTACGGTAGATACCGGAAAATGAGGGATGTCTTCATATGAAAGGCTGGTTTCTATAGCAATTTCATCTACCAGACCTCCTAAACCAGTTCCTAAGATCACGCCTACTTCAGGCTTGGTGTGAATCTTATCAAGAATAAATTCAGTGGTTTTTTGAATGGCTTGTAACATAGTCTAAAATATAATCGTCAAAACTTACTTCTCCGGTTTGATGAAATTTTACTTCTATAGGGATGTAAAACACCGGTAAATCTTTCAAATGCCGAAAATACGGAGATTCTTCCAAACGGGCGGCATCTTTTTCGGTAGTCACTATGATTTTATTGCTCCCGATGGTATAGGTAAATGTATGGACGATATCGAGTATGTCTTTCTCGGTAAACTGATGATGGTCGGGATATTCTTTATGGGTCAGGAAGCTGCATTTAGTTTGCAGATATGTTACCAGGTCACGGGTATTGGCTATGCCGGTAACTAACAAGATATTAGCTAACTTTCGTGGAAGTGTAACAGGTTTGGTATTTCGCACAGGCCGTATAGTGCCATACTCTATATAGGAAAAGAACACCAATTGATGGGAAACGGGCTTTAGTTTATCCATTAGGTCAACTTGCAGAAAGTGTGAAAACACTTTGGGAGTCTTAGTGATGACGACTACCGGAGCACGTACAGCAGCCGATTTGAGATCGCGTAGTCTGCCTGCCGGAACTAAATAATCTTTTGAAAAAACACGGCTGTATTCGGTAAGCAGTATCTCAAGTCCAGGCTTAACCCTTCTATGCTGGTATGCATCGTCAAGCAAGATGAGGTCAGGCTGAGGGGTGTGTTTCAGCAAACATCGGATACCCCTAACGCGCTTTTCATCAACAGCTACCAACACATCAGGAAATTTCTTTACATATTGCCGGGGCTCATCACCTATATCACGGGCAGTAGTATGTGCATCAGCTAATAAAAAACCTTTGGTACGTCGCTTATATCCTCTGCTCAGTATCGCAATCCTGTAGTCCGACTGTAACAAACGCACTAAATACTCCGTATGCGGTGTTTTCCCCGTCCCACCCAGGCTGATATTCCCAATACCTATCACCGGTAGATCAAATGAATGCGAACGAACAATCCCTATATCAAACAATAAATGCCTGATACGTAATACAGCGGAGTATGCCAATGCCAATGGAAACAGATGATAACGCATGAGCGAATGATACCAACCGATTATTTAAAATAGCTTAAAATACGGAAAAGTTTTGACCTAAAGCCATCCATATACCTGATATTACGTTAACTTTGTTATAAAGTTACATCATTTTCCAAGAAAAGATTCCGCTTTTATTCCAGGTAAGGCAGAGTCTGTTTTTGATAAACTGCTGTAATTGATTCTGAATGAGAACACCTAATGATATTTAACGATTGGCAGAGCAATGAAGATTAAAAATTTGTTGGAACTTCTGTACGAAGAGGCTCCATTAAGTTGGCAGGAAGATTATGACAATTCTGGCCTTAACATAGGCGACCCGAAGGCTTCTACAGAAAGAGTATTAGTCTGTTTGGATGTTACCGAAGCAGTCATTGATGAGGCCATTGAAAAGAGGTGCGGCCTGATCATCTCCCATCACCCACTTGTGTTTCACGGTATCAAGCAGTTGGTTCCTAAAGGGCCTATTGAGCGAGCTGTTATCAAAGCTGTTCGGGCGGGGATAGCTATTGCCGCTATGCATACCAATTTAGATAACAGCATGAAAGGAGTGAATAAGAAGATAGCTGAAAAACTTGGGTTGACACAAGTCAAAGCCCTTCAGCCTTTTGCCGGCAGATTGAAAAAACTGACCACCTTTTGTCCGGCCGACCATGTTGAAACAGTACGCAACGCAATATTTGCAGCTGGTGGCGGGAATATAGGCGAATACAGCTCGTGCAGCTTTAATTCAGAGGGTACCGGAACCTTCAAAGCCGGTCAGCACACAAACCCTTTCGTAGGGGAGAAAGGTAAGATCCATTATGAAGCTGAAACACGAATAGAAACTATAGTGCCGGATCATCTTTTGCAAAGGGTTGTTGATGCGATGATAGCGGCTCATCCGTATGAAGAGGTAGCTTATGACATATATCCTTTAGATAACAGCTATGATGCTGCCGGAACAGGCGTCATAGGTGTTCTGGAAAAGACATTGACAGAAACCGAGTTGATAGAGCATATCGCTCATGTGTTTCAAACGAAAGTGTTGAGATACTCGGCTCTTACCGGTAAGCCAATACAAAAATTAGCTGTTTGTGGTGGAGCAGGGGTGTTTCTGCTTCAATCGGCTATAAGAGCTGGAGCTGATGCGTTTGTTACGGCAGACGTGAAATATCACGATTTCTTTGAAGCCGATAAAAAGCTATTGCTGATAGATGCCGGACACTATGAAACCGAACAATATACTATAGAATTGATCGCTGAGATTTTAAGAAAAAAAATTCCTAATTTTGCAGTTCATATTTCGGAGGTAAATACCAACGCAGTGAACTATTTTTCATCAAGAAATACAGAAATAATATCATGACAAAAAAAAATCAAGTAGAAAAGAAACAAACTGAAGAAAATCTCTCTTCAGAAGAGTTGCTTGAAAAAAGTATTGAAAACAAGCTGTTCGCATTATATGCGCTGCAACAGATAGATTCTCAAATAGATAAAATCCGAATTATCCGAGGTGAACTGCCTTTGGAAGTTCAAGACCTTGAAGATGAGGTGGCCGGACTTGAGACGCGTATAGATAATTTTGAAAACGATATACAGGCACTGAACCAGAGTATATTCGATAGAAAACTTCAGATAAAAGATAGTGGGGCTCTGATAAAAAAGTATGAAGAGCAACAGATGAATGTGCGTAACAACCGAGAATATGACTCATTATCAAAAGAGATTGAGTTTCAGGACCTTGAAATACAACTTTCCGAAAAAAAAATACGGGAATTCACAGCTAAGCTGGAAGATGTACAAGATGATATAGAAGCAGCAAGAGCTAAACTTGCAGAAAAGATCAGTGACCTGGATATTAAAAAAGGCGAGTTACAGTCTATCATAGATGAAACAGAAAAAGAAGAACAGGAATATCTGGAAAAGTTGAAGACCTATGAACAACAAATAGAAGACCGCTTGTTAGTAGCTTATAAACGTATACGCGCCAATGCTCGAAACGGATTAGCAGTAGTGCAGATCGAACGCGATGCGTGTGGTGGCTGTTTCAATAAAATACCCCCACAACATCAGTTAGATATACGGATGCACAAAAAAGTCATCGTATGCGAATACTGTGGACGCATATTAGTTGACCAAAATATAGCCGAGAAATACAACTAACTCAAACGAAATATCGGTTGATAAGATAGCTGAAAAGGATAGGCTTTCTAATGAACGCCTATCCCTCAACCATACATGGGATAACACTATTAGGTAAAGATTAAAAGCGTAAGCCCTTCACTTCTAAAGGTGTAAGAAAATCACCATTTAGTTGGAAGTGAAAATCATTCGGTTTCTTATTCATTTAACATTCTTATAATAGCCAATAATACTATTGTCAAATAACTTAATTATATCTCAATTCTGTTAATAGAAGACAAGCTTACACAGGTTAGATTTAAAACGATGATGATATGAATAAACAGATGATAAATACAATTGAGATAAAATCATCTGTATCAACGACAATAAGATCAAGATTACCAAAGAAGTAATAGGATGTATGCGGATAATTTTTTACTTATACTAAATGTAATTATAAGGTAAAAAAGCATTGGTCAATAGAATGGAACAACTTATATTACTCAATAATACTCTATTACACATCTATTATGTCAGCATTGATTTGCACGTATTTCATCGTAAAAACCACTCACTCTTTGTCTGATCTTGCGTCTAAGCAAATCTTATCCATGTGATTTGAGGTATTTCGTTTATAACTCCTTTTGTCAGTATGGTCTATAGCGGAAGCTGTACAGCTTTTTTGTTTACTTTTACCGGTAAATCGGATTAGAAATGTCTAAAAGCAATCAGTCTCATTCATTAATAGATACTACCAGGTCGAATGAATTGTTTCAGGTATTACAACCTGAGGCCTGGTATATGCATCATCCACGTCCGGTTTTGGCAGCCGACAGCTTACGCAATGCCGAAAACATTGGTTCTCTTATCCGTATTGGTGACAACATAGGTGCCTTAGAGCTGCTTTTACTAAGAGCAAGTACCGATGTCAATCAAGCAAAGATCAGACGCATTGCTGCCAGCAGCTATAAAAATATATCATGGAGATATGCCGGACAGCAGGAAATTGAGCACTATTGTAAACAAGGGTATGAGATGGTCTGTATTGAGACTACTTCATCTGCCACAAACATTTTTGAAACATTACTCCCTTCAAAGCCCCTTTTTATGGTAGGTAACGAGGTACACGGGATACAGCCTGCTTTACTCGATATGGCAGACTATTGTGTGTATGTACCTGTACCTGGTCCCACCCGCTCACTGAACGTAAGCCATGCTATGGCAGTTGCAGTGTATGAATGGTGGCGGCAAATGCATGCATATGCTGTCAACAGAAAAGAAGACATTCAAAAAAAGGAGTGAAAAATCATAGTCATTCCACAACTAACGCACTGACCTTCTTTTTTATATCAAACTCTTTAAGGGTTCTTTTTGTAACTATCACCTTCACTGCCTGAGGAAGGATATGAAAATCTAAGGGTGAGACACCAAGCGATTCTCCATCAGTTTCTAACATGATGGCGTTATGAGGTTTTGCCGTAATACTGATCTGCGTTCCCCTGAAGGTTTTTACTTCCGACATTTTGATAAAGCTCCCATCATACAGTTTCTTGATGTTTCGAATAACAGTCAGCTTTGATGTATCGCGTACAACGGTTATATCAAACTCACCATCATCGGGTATGGCAGTAGGCAGTTGCATCATACCTCCTCCATTATAGCGGCAAATACCTATGTTCATGCTGAACACTTTGTCGTTAATAACCTCTTGCCCGTCTATAGTCATACTAAGTTGTACGCTCTCGTACTGAAACAAACCTACGACCAAATTGAATATATAGGCAAGTGCACCTCCTTTTCCTTTGGCTTTCATCAGGTTGGTCTTTTTTGCTACTAATGCATCATATCCCATCCCTGCCATATTCACAAAATACCGGCTCTTGTCTTCGTCGTCATAGCGATATTTCACTTTCCCAACATCCTGTAGGAAAGTGCGCTCGCTATGGATGATTCGTATCGCACTCTCATAGTTGGAGGGGAAGTTGTACATACGTGCCCAGTCATTACCTGTACCTACAGTGATCATTCCCAATGAGATATCTGTAGTAGCAAAACGTTTCTGCTGGAAGATTCCGTTCACAACCTCGTTCAAGGTGCCATCACCACCAACTGCTATGACTTTTTTATACCCATACTCGTTGATCTGGTCGCGGGCTATCTCAATGGCATGGAAAGGATATTCGGTCAATATGCTAAAAAAAGAAAAGCCTTCTTTGATCAATAGTTTACGGATCTTAGGCCAGTCTTTCTCGCCCCTGCTGGCTCCGGCCTTTGGATTCACGATCACTAACCACTTATCTGTTTCCTTCATAGGCGCTTTTCATTAAACCTGAAGACATGCTGTATGAACTTTTTCCTGATATTTCAACGCATGTATTAGTTTGATTAGGACTGCAAATTATAAAAAATATCTCATAAGCTGTCGTTTCAGGAATTTTAAATTTGATGGTATGATACAGTTGCCTCCTTTTATACAGTATTTTGAATCTTCCCGTCAATGAATTTTCTGGTCTGTTCAACCATTTTATCCAATGTGAAGTATTGTTCTATACGCCTGCGTCCTTTCTTACCCATCTCCTTACATAATATTGGATCTTTGTGCAAGGTAATCACCTTATCCGCCATGGCTGAAATATTTGGATAATCCACCAAAAACCCGGTTGATCCATCTTCTACTAACTCAAAATTACTGCTGACTTTGAACGCAACTACAGGCACTGAAGCAGCCATAGCTTCTGCCAGCACATATCCAAATCCTTCCCAATGGGCTGTGTGTATGTACAAATCTAATTGAGACATAAAAGAAGGTATGTGCTCTACAAAACCAGCAAACTCAAAGTATGGATCAAGCTGTTTGCTACTCACAAGTACTTTCAATGCCGATAAGCCAGGCCCATCACCAGCTATCTTTATGATGAAGTCTAAACCTTTTGTTTCTAATAATTCTGCCAGTTCAACTATCAGCTCATGACCTTTTTGATGTACTATACGACCTGCATTGCCAATGATCAAAGGTTGCCTAACGTTTTTGTCAACAGCTTGCAACATTTTTTCATCAAATAACCGAAGATCAATGCCATTATAGATCAGATGGATTTTTTCGCGTGGAAACAACAACGGATTATTGGCTAGTATAGTTTCTGTGGTGGCATTGGAATTGCTGATCATCGCCTGAACTATATGCTTGAAAAGCCATCGGTTGACAAAGCTGTTACGAATAGGAATAGCACTCCCTCTGCGATATACTCTATTAGGTATGCCTGCGATCCGGGCAGCTATCCCTATGGCTTTGACATCGGACGGCATATTCATGATCAACAGATTGAGCTGGTCTTTTCGTAGCTGGCGGCTAAGCCGGAATAATTTTATAGGGTTAAGGCTACTCAAATTGCCAATACTGACTGTTCGTATATCTACTGTAAGCTTCGACAGCCGGTTATAAAGCGGGCTGCCTGCTGACACATAAGCCTTGATAGTGAAATCGGGGCTAAGCTTTTCTATGACTTCGGCAACCCACTTCTCACCTCCCCCCCAAGATTTATTGCTGTTGGCAAAACCAATTACTGGCCGGACATCAGTCATGATAAAAGCTTTTGTTGCCGGTACAATTGACGTAATTTGCTGTATTTCAAAAAGCTGGCATGGGCCGAGTTGCGACTTATGACATAGCCATAGAAGCCATCTAAAAAGCCAAGCTTCAGAATAAAACCCTTGAGAAAACGAAAACGGGAAGCAAATACAATATGGAACCAATAACTCTTTTCATTGTTGGCAAAAGCAACCTTAGCCTTGATTTCCGAAAAATTATTGATTTGTGCCAGATGTTGGTGTATCGTTTGATAAGGGAAGTGTAACAAATTGCCATGCAGAGTCTTCACAACTGTACGTCTATCGTTGAGTATCACCTTGTCGTGTGGATTGCTACCACCCCAAAACGCCTGATACTTATCGAACAGACGTAGCTTGGTGTCGGGATACCAACCGCTATACCGAATCCATTTCCCACAATAGTTTGATAACCTTCTCATCGTATAGGCCTTAAACGGAAATCCTAGCTGCTTTTCGTGCGTGATAGACTTACGGAGCTCGTCCGACAGAGCTTCATCCGCATCAAGCGAAAGGATCATAGGACCGGATGCCTGATCAAGCGCATATTGTTTCTGCTCTATATACCCCTCAAAGGGATGCTGAATAAAACCTACCCCATACTCACGACAAATATTTTCGGTTTGATCTGTAGAAAACGAATCAACCACAAGAATTTCATCAGCTAGATCCTGTACTGAATCTAAGCAGCGTCTCAGATGCTTTTCTTCATTTAAAGTGATGATCACCACACTAAGCTTTTTCATCAGATAGGATTCATTTAAACCACAAAAATATGAAAGTTACAGCAAGAGAAAAATGAGACAAGAGAAAAAAGCAATGTAGCACCTGTAAGACTCATACTAAATTAGTCCAAATGAGTTGATTAAAATATACATGAACATCTTTACAAACAGAGTCCAATTTACTAACTCCATATTGTCGCTCAGAACCTTTCGCAAATCCTGTAGTTTTGTATACTAATGTTTGATGCACATGAAATCCTGCTGTTACTGCTACATATTTTTGGAAAATCTATATTAAAAAAAGAGGTACGAATGGTAACGTTAAGTCCTTTAATATGTTGTACTAAAAAAATCTTTATCTGGTGTTATCGTAAAATACTCCAAATGCGCCCAGAAAGACAACTCAATTTTTAAAGTAGGAACATTCTCGAATTCAGAACGATGAATTTATTATTTTTGTAAATTTCCTTAAAAACGGGAAAACTTGGGAAAACTAATACTTTTGTTATCTTTACCCCATAGAATTATGTGAGTTGAATTTATATAAAACATAATTAATATGAAAAATCTATTTTACACACTGCTTGCTATTTTATTGGTATCTCTGCTACTTAGCTCATGTAAAAACAACGAATCTAAGCTAACCATACTTGGAGAGAATTCATCCAATATTCATTCTATGCAGGCATTGCAACTTGATTATGAGGAAAAATCTGGAATTAAGTTAGATTTCAAATCTCATTCTTTAGAAGATGCTTTCAATAAATCTAATGAGGATTTTGCCAACAGAACTGGACTTTATGATTTGATCCTTCAATATAATTTTTCATTATCTTCGTTTGTTCGAAACGATTATGTATATAAGTTATCCGAATTAAAAACAGAGACCATTAATAATAATTTTGAATTTGAAAATGATATTTTCCCTAATGTCTGGAAAGAGGTGGGATATTATTATAAAAATCCTAAACAGCCGAATGATAAGGAGATAGAACCTATTTCATACCCATTTGCTGCCAACACGATATTATTGGTATACAATCAAGATTTATTTAATGATGCAGAGCAAAAAAAGAATTTCAAGGAAAAATATGGGAAAGAACTAACTGTGCCAAATGATTTGAAGTCTTTTAGGGAAGTTGCAGAGTTCTTTACTCAACCTGACAAAGATTTGAAAGGAGTTGTTCTACAAGGTGCAATTGGTGGTTGGCTCTATTTTGAGTGGTGCAGCTTTTTACAAGGATTTGGTGGAAAGGTGTTAGATAAAAATCAAGGGTGGCAGGGAAATGAAAATACGCCTGTTTTGATTACCAATGAACAAGCGATAGCTGCAACAGAGTATTATAAATCCCTGAAACCCTTCAACGCTGGTAATTTTGTAACTACTGATGCTGTAGAACAGCAAGTTATCTTAAAACAAGGAAATGTAGCGATGGGATTAATATGGAGCGACTATGCATTGGGGTTAATAGATAAAGGGAATGGAGAGATAGATACTCGTTTTGCATTTGCTCCCACGCCAGGAGATAAAAGCATGATTGCCGGCGGGGCATATTATATCAATAAACAATCGAAAATGAAGGAAGAGGCTTTTGACTATATGGTTTATCTGTTGCAGAAAGAGAATCAAGTCAAAATGATTCAACATGGACTTTGTGCGCCTACAATATCGGCTTATAATGCTCCCGAAGCGCAAAAAATCCCTTATGTACCTGCATTAAAGACTTCTCTTTTGAGAGCCGAATACATGCTGGAAGCAGGACCTGATGCCGATTTGATCAATAATGTTATTACTACTTACATCCAAAAGATTTGGAATAGTGAAATAGATGTAAAAATAGGGTTGAATACAGCTAAGATGGAAATTGAAAAAGAAAGAACAATATTATTCCAATAAATTATGTTAAAATCCCTTAATATATGGAAAGTATGTACCATAGGGTTGTTGTTGGTGGCTCTGTTGGTGCTTTATCCTTTCTTATCTGGCATTCGTTTTTTGGGAGTAAGTGAATTGTTGAATAATATTTCCTTTAAATCCACTTTGCAAACTACTTTGCTGAATGCCACAATATCGGCAATTATATTAGTCGTGTTTGGGTTTTGGGGGGCTTTAGCTTTGCTGAAAATTCCTATGTTTTCAATTACTGGTAAAAATCTTGGTGTGCTAATTATTCCTATTACGCTTGGAAATATTTCTATTGCATTTATCTGTAAATTACTTTTAGGAGAAACTTCTTTTTTCGCAACAATAGCACAGGGTGGACCAGTTGGGAAACTCAGTTTTTTATTATTGCTTGAACTGTATCAATACGGATTCTTGTTTGTATATCTTTTTTGGATGCAATTACAAAATATTAATTATGATAAACTCAATTTCGCAACAGCTACACGTTTTTCCTTTTTTCAGAAACTAAAAGACATATATATTCCACATACAAGAAACCTATGGCTTTTACTTGCTTCAATGGCTTTTGTGTTCACTTTGTATGAAGAGTCTAAGATAGCTTATTTGTTTAAGGTTTCGCAGGGAACAAATTCAGAATTGATTACCAACTGGCTTACGCGCACCTATCAAACAAACCTTCTGGTTAGTCCTGATTTTGCCCGCAACCTTATTTTTAATGCTTCTGCAACAGTATTTGTTGTGGCTATTTTAGGATTGATACTACTCTTTTTAATATTGTATTATTTTATTAAAAAATTAACAAGGCTTAAATTTTATCCAAGATTTTTAAGAACAAGCAATAACTACATATTTTCAAAGAGGATTAGCTATTTTTTTGGCTTGGTATTTAGTTTGACTGCCATTACCCCAATAGTTTTTTCATTTACTAAAATTAATATAAGTTTCAATATTTCTCATTTAGGATTTCCCTTGTTGATGACATTTATAGCAACAGTGGTATCTGCTTTAATGGCCATCTTATTAGGAATAACGGCACGTTTAGGTTGGAAACAAATGCTCAGCTCTTTTAGTCAGCAGTCATTGTTGTTTTTTATACTTTTGTTTGTTTTATTACTGGTTCCTCCTCTTGTTCTGCTCATTACTGGATACAAGTGGATGAGTTTGATAGGATATTCATCATTTACGTTAATTTATGTTATATGGATTGTAGGGCATGTGTTGTTAACTTTACCTGTTTTGGGAAGCTTTGTACTTTTTAACCATTTTAGAGTTGGCAATAATGAGTTAGATTATTTGCAGGTATATAAATTAGGTAAGAGAGAGACTATTCGTTATAGTTTTTTGAAACGCTTTAAGGCTGAATATCTGTTACTCTTTGTAATCTGTTATTCTTTTGTATGGAATGAAGCCGTTCTCAACAATCTATTCTCTGATTTTATTCCTTCCTTTGTTTCAGGAATGAAAATGTTGATTACAGGTAGAGGAGTAGATTATGATAAAGCGTTTGGTTATTTGTTGACATCTTTTGCAGTAGCATCGTTATCGGCAGGGATATGGCGGTTTATAATTGAAAGGGCACATAAACAAGAAAGAAAAGAACTATGAAATCCATTCATATAAAAAATATTGACTTTGCTTATAAAAAGGGTAATTCTGTTTTTCAAGACTTTAACTTGCATTTATCGCAGCAAGAATCTGAAGGAAAAATAATAGCTTTAATGGGTGCAAGCGGTTCCGGTAAAAGTACTTTATTGAAGTTGTTGTTAGGGATTGAACAACCTGTTTCAGGGTCTATTGAGATGTTACCTGTAAATCCTGTATTTTCATATGTACCACAAGAAGCAGTATTGTTTGAACATCTTAGCACAAAAGATAATGCACGTTATTTCCAATTTGCTGGAGGATTCAAAAAAAGGTTTAATAAAGGCTTGTATACAGAATTAATTGAAAGCTTGGGTTTAGAAGACGTGATAAACTCAAAAAAAACCGTCCTGGAATTGAGTGGAGGACAAAAACAGCTTCTTAGTTTATTGCGTGCCTTAAGCATAGAACCAGATTTTTTGCTATTGGATGAGCCGTGCAATGGATTGGATGCTGAAGTTAAAAGAGCATTCCTAAATAAATTAAGAGAAATAACTCAACGTTATGGGTTATTTGTATTGTATATTACGCATCATAAACTTGAAGCACAACTTATTGCTGATGATGTGTTGTACTTGGTACAAGATAAAAAAACAGGAACGGTGCATAATTCAGCATTAGCATCTGTACAGATTTTTATTGACAAACCTCCTGTAATGCATGCAGCACAAGTGTTTAGATTCCCTGACATAAAATTGTTGCCAATGAGTATTAATGAATCTGGAAAAATAATAATTGCAAAAAATGAAAATGACATTGCGCAATATTGGTTGGTGGATGATAAAGATATTTCAATCGACAGGAATGATGGATTCCCATTCAAGGTGATTAGTAAATCTCCAATGTATGTGGTAATAAGACATGAAGCATCTGCAACAGAATGGATGCTACCCAATAGTCTTTTGAAAGCAAATGAAGCTGGCGAAAATATTTTTATAAAGATAAATAATAAATCTGCTGTATATTCTAAATATGGTATATTACTAAATTAATATTTGACAAATGAAGAATTATTTAATTACAGGAGCTACATCTGCAATAGGAAAAACCTTGGCTTTCTCCATTAAACAGAGATTTAGTTCAGACTGTAAATTATTTCTTATTTCAAGATCTCATAACAATGACTTACAGAATTTTGTGGATTCAAATGTGATTTATCGATCAGGAATAGATTTATTGGACATAAAGACTGATGATGCCATTATATCTGAGATAAATACGTTTTTTGAAGGACCATTTAATTTGATTCATAGTGCAGGTGATTTTTGGATACATTTACCATTCCTAAATGTAAACACAAATAAAGCAAGGGGAATGATGGACAGTCACTATGGGACTTTGTATAACGTACTACAACATATACTACCTCTGATGATTTCAAAAGGTGGTGGAAAAGTTTTAACGTTTAGTTGCAATGCTACAGACTATCACTTTCCTAATATGCTCCCTTTTACGGCTGCTAAAGCGGCTGTTGATGCCACGATAAAGTGTGTAGCTCACGAATATGCTGATAAAAATATTGTGGCAAACTCTATTGCTCTTTCTTCTTTGAAAACACCTCAAAACAAGGAGTCAAAACCTTATGGAGATTTTGAAAACTATCTAGATCTTAACGAACTGTCTGATACCGTAATAGAAATAGCAGAACTAAGTAATAATTTAGCAAATGGCAATGTGATTAATTGTTATAAATACAGCGACTCTTATTATAACGAAGGTTATTTCCAGAGAATAAAACAAAAGTAATATTCTAATGGAGAGCAAAACAAAATATAATATTCTAATAGTTGACGACAACCCTTTGCCAACCAAAGAGTGTTGTAGGGTGTTAATTGAGAAGTTCTGCGAGTTCTATGAAATTTCTGATTTTGATAAAAAGAATAAAATAGATGAGTTAGACCAATTATATGAAGGTGATTACACTGATCCAAATTTTAAGTTTATTGAGGGTAATGATCCCCGCCGTAAAGATCCCAAAACTTTTGATTTTGGAAGTAAGATCACATTAACCATATATAATTACGACCCCAAAAAACAAATACAGAAAAATCAAGAAGCTATACTAAAAATTATAAATGATAAGCAAATAAATATTTTCTGGACTGATAAAGGCTATTTAGATTTCGAAATCGATAATGGTAAAGTGTATGATTTACCAGATGATTTAAACTCCAATAAATCAGATGCAATTAAATTATATCATAATGAAAGCATCATTAGTGTATTAAAAACCAATAAAATTAGGCAAATTGCCATATATTTTTTCAATCCAGCCATAATGCACAGGAAAACTGACGAATTGAAAAAGTTTATTTGTGACAGATTGAATAATAGCTTATCAGTAGACAATGTATATGTATTGGAAACATCTCCAATTTTAAATCTGTATAATAGAGACGATTGGCTATCGTCTGGAAAAGAGGAAGATTGTTTTTTAGGAACGCTAAATGCTTATAAGTGTTACGGGACATTGTTAGGTAGTGTACTGTTTGACCTTTTTACACAACTTCCGGAACATAAAAAACAAGACCACCATAATTTTTTTGATTCTAATAGCAGAGATTTCCTTAGGCACTTTAAAACTATAAACAATCTATTATTTCCTACTGAGTTTAAGATTGGGTTAGTTTCGTTTTATGGTAAAATGTTTGGTATTGAGAGGTTTATTATTGATGCTCCATATAAAGAGTATTACGAGATATATGACAAACAGCTTGAGACAGGAGATCCTCCAATAGGATCATTAATACAAATTGATGAAAATGTAGAGTTGAATGATAGTGAAAGATGGTTTTATATAAAGTATAAAAAAACGAATTGCAAAAAATTTATTTATAAATATGAGTTATCTGATAAATTAGAAACAAAAAAGAATTTAATAGGCGATTATCTCCCATTACTTCACACAGCAATTTTTTATGAGCCTGATTTTTATCCTGAAGGTGTATTTAAAACTCCAGATGTTTTTCTTTGTAATAATATGAGTTGTGAATACAGTATCGAAATTTTATATTTACTTAAGAAGGTAAATTATGGTGGTTTCGATGGGGTTACTCACCTTGCTGTATGGAGAAGATGCGATGGCATTTCACCCGCACTCAGTGAAAGAAAAACTATTAAAGATACAATTGAAAGTATTTGGGAAAAGCATTATCGACTAATAGAACCTGAATTAAAAGCAACTCTAGTAAGTGTTTTACAAGAAGAAACAAAAAAACAAGCTCTTTCTGTGGCTATCGCTGAAATTTTCGCGCGCAACTTTGCACATAATATAGGCAGTCATGTAGCTATAAGGGCTACAGACAAAATGGTAAAGCAAAGGGTTTTAGAACTTTATAATATGGATGAAGGGTTTTTAAAACAAGATTGTTTTATTCACTGGCTCGATTATATGGGCGAAAAGTTTGATTTGTTTGAAGTTGCTCGCAATGAATTTGTAGCAGATACAAATCTTTCTCCTAAAAATCTTATGTTTTACCGACATGTATTATTACCTTTTGTTGAGAATACGCTTATTATGGATAATATTGCCCATAGTGAAGGTATAAATTATAAGATAGATAAGTGTTACAATAAGTTAAAGATAAAAACAATAATAAATGGTAATGAGGTCAAGGCCAAATACTCACAACTTTTAAAGCACAATGACTCAAATGGCATTTGCTATTCCGATAATTTTCCTTATTTGGTAAAAACCATTACAGGAGTATCCTTAGAAGATGCGTTCAAGCAAAGCAAATTAAAACAGGGAGAAGATCTTGAAATATGCTTAGGGAGTGAGCACACTATATACAGCATATTAGAAAACATGATTCGCAACAGTGCCAAGCATAATAAAGAAAGGCTGCAAGGCAAAGAGTTTTTGGAAATAACTGTAAACGTAAAAGACGAAGAAGATCCTGATTATTATACCATTCAGATATTTGATAATATTTCTGCAGTAACTGCAGATGCTCTACGAGAATTTCAGAAGAAAATAGACACTTCTTTGATAAACGAAAAAGGAGAGATAGAAAAAGCGAATCTTGGTATTGCGGATATTAAAATAAATGCTCATCTGTTGAAAACCGAATCGGATATTACTGATGAAAGCCTAAAAAAAGCCATTACACTGATATACCGACTTGAATATGAGGCAAACAACCCGATAACGAAAACTGTGCAAAATCAAGAAACAGAGGGAAACGAAAATATAAAAACAGGATTTTACGAACCATTAGAAGCAAAGGTTGTAAAAGAAACAAAATTTGAAACATATGATAATTCGAAAAGCTTAAACAAAGAGAAGCGAATCTACAATTTTGGTTATGAGTTTAAGTTGAGTAAACCTAAAAAAGTAATATGGATTGGAAAAAAAGAGAATAGTGATGAATACAGAAAAAAAGGAGTGGTTTTTGTAGAAAACCACAAAGATTTTAAGCCCGAAAAACTAATACAACAGGTAGAACCACTTGCCAATTATCAGTTTGCCATTTTAGAGTTGGAAGCTGTAAAAGATTTAACAAACAACAGCCCTAACTACGATTGGGATGACTTTTTAATTAAACTACCGCATAGAGTTCTTCTTAACGCAACAGAAGATCAAATAAATGGTTGTGCAGCAATTAAAGAATTGGTTGATGACGGCAGAATCCAATTAGTGGAGTTTACAAAAATACCCGATATAGATAATGACTGGGATTTTAAATTTTTGAAACAACTTTGGGAAGAGTGGCTGAAAGCAAAATGGGGGATATGTAGTAGTAAGAAAGCAAAATTAGTGGTATATTTTGAAGAAGAACAATTTGCAGAAAAATGGAATGATGCAAATATTGATGGTGGTCAAGTTTTTGATTTGATAGTGCTCACAAATACAAATCTAGGCAATGAAAAACTAAATAATGTTAGTAATACAGATGTATTTGTAATATACGACCATCATGCAAAAGGTTGGATAGGTAGTTTAGTAGGTAATAAATACAATGGAATATTCCCTGGAAAATTACAACAGAACAACCTACAATTTTGTCCAGACTTTATAAACAAAGATGCTTATTTTCAGTTTGATAAGAGTAGTGATGACTATGTTAAATTTGCATTCCCAGATACAGGGAATAATCAATTTCTATTTGTATATGAAGCTATTGAGGCTGGTTTGATGAAAATAGTGATTGTTGATGAAAGAATTACAGAAATGCTTAGTAATTATGACAGCGATGACAACATAAAAGGTAAAATTACAAAGGATTTTGAGTTTAATGCCTCATCAAATCAGAATTATACCGACTTAGCCAATAACGGAAATGTATTTATTGTTACTGAATTTGCTAACGAAGAAATTGTTAAAAAAGAAGAATATAAAAACTTGAGCATTATTCTAAGTGATAAGGACTTTAACTGTAGATTTCCAAATGGAGTAATAATCAAAGAAAATAACACAGAGATTAAAGGCGAAATAGAATGTCAAAAGGTGAATTTTGATAGCTTGATAATCCACCGAACTTATTTGGCTAAGCTTTTCGATAATAATAAAAATTTAAGTAAAAAAGAATTAATGAACTTAATTTACAAAACTTTTAAATCTGTAGTGGTTATATCGGGAGGGGGGTATCCGCATTCATTTGAACCACTCAAGGTAAAGTTTAAGCCCTATTCACAACTAAAAAAACATTTCATAAAATATCCGAGCAAAGTTTCACTAACTAAAATTATATAAAATGGCTAAAAACATTATTATTGTAACAAACAAAAAAGAGTCTGAGTTTGACAAATTTCTAAGCAGTGGAGTGAGGTCAATAGAAATTGGAAATGCTCTAAAAATTGAACTTAAAAATAGCAATGGATGTAGTATTGTCGTGTATGTATGTACAGGACTTAGTGTTCCTGTTATAGAAATCAATACTGATATTAAAACTATCGGTAATGGCAAAATTATTCTATGGCATGGAATTGACTTAGGTTTGCCAAACTCATTTGATGTTGGTACACATGGAATACAACCTAGCAATCGATCCCTAGAAAGAAAAGCATATGAGGATCTATTAACAGCTTGGGAAGATACAACTAAATCTGATAAAGATAAGTGGGATGTTTTTGAAGAAGTTTGGGAATACTTCTCAAAAAAAAATGATAAAAACGTTGTTTTAAATGATAAACTCAACTTCCTCCACCAGTGTTTAACTCCTGAAGGGGCGGCAAATGCTACATTAGATCCGAATTGGAGAGTTGAAGATAAGTTTAATAAATTAAAACAAGAAAAAGGCAGTCCCTTTGGTAAAAACTATATAGGAGCTCTCACTGCCTTGCGAGATACCTTACTTAATGAAGTAGGGATAAATTAGGAAAACTGAATTAAACTTATTTTACACATACAATCTTTTGCTTATGAAAACATTTGTATTAATGCGTCAAGAAAGTTATGCTGATATTGTTGCAAAAACAGTTTGTGGTGTTGTCAGAAAAACTGAATCAGAACTTTTGGGAATAATTCCACAAGAGGGTGATTGTTTTATTATTGACGCGCATTACAAAGGCACATATGCCGATTTAGAAGGATTGAAAGTTGTTGGTAAGCTGGTTGATTTTATAACAGATTGTTCGGTTCAAATAAAGCTTTTCAGCTGGTTTTCTGAAAATTACTTACAAAAACATTATAACTTGCCATTTAATCAGTTAAAACACAAAGTTACCTTCAAGCAATTTCCTTATGAAAACCTCAAAAAATATAACTAAAAAAGCGAACAGCCTGCAAAATAAAGTCACCAAAGAAAAGGCTCTTTTTTTAGGGCCTAAGGCTGAGAACCAGGAACTTTACGAATCGTTGATAGTTGAAGTGATACGAGATGCATGTTTTCTCCGGAAGAATTTTCATCCCGAAGACAAAGCACTGATACTCGAAAGTGATAAGTTAGATCCTGTTTATCAGGAAACAGCTGCAAATATGAAGGAGCACCTGTATTCAATTTTGGCCGAATTAAAGAAAAGTGTCCCTTGGTACCATCCGCGTTATATCGGTCATATGTTTGGCGATTTGATGCTACCTTCGATAATCGGTTATTTCAGCACAATGCTATATAATCCGAACAATGTGGTGGGTGAAGTTTCTACCGCAACTACCCGAATGGAACTTGAATTTATTGATTCGTTATGCAAAATGGTCGGATACGGTCCTTGTACTATGTCCGGAAAAAACGCATGGGGACATTTATGTTCCGGTGGAACAGTTGCTAATATTGAAGCTCTTTGGGTTGCAAGAAACCTGAAATATTATCCGTTATCGGTGAAACTGGCTTCTGAAAGTGGAAGCCCAAAGGCCTTTTTGTTAAGGGATATTTCTTTTGATTACTTTCAACAAGATATTAAGAACCTTACATACAACCAATTATTCAATTTGCGGACTTCAGATATTTTGAACTTAGACGATCATATTACATTAAGATGTAAACAGGAAGGTTTTGACATTGATGAAATCGAACAGCTTATTAGAAATTATTCTGTAGAAAAAATTGGGGTACATGCCATCCATAAAATAACAGAAGTTTCGCTACCAGTAGTGTATATTTCGAAATCATCACATTATTCGTGGAAAAAAGCCATGGATATCCTGGGAGTCGGGCAGCGTCAACTTATTGAGGTTGACATGGACAATGGCTATCGAATGAGTTTTGATGATTTTAAAACTAAAGTAACAGATGCGCCTATCCTCGCTGTAGTAGGCATATTGGGTTCGACTAAACAGGGGAGTCTAGACCCTATTGATGAATTGGTGAAGTATAGGAATGAATTGGAAAATAGAGAGAAGCGATCTTTCTATTTACATATTGATGGCGCTTATGGAGGTTATTTATGCAGTTTATTCAAAAAAAATGAAGAAGAGTTTTTCACATCAATAGATGCTCTTCACTATCTGTTAGGGGAAAAAAGCTTTTTTCAAGTTGATGGGAATGAAGAATCAACGATTAATATAAATTGGTGTAATAAAATTTTATCTGTGAAAAACGCTGATTCAATAACAATTGATCCGCATAAGATGGGATATATCCCATATCCTGCTGGTGCCATTTTATTTAAAGATACACGGGCCAAAAGTTTTATATCTTATACCCCATCCTATTTGAATAAACCTTCAGATGAAAGCAATCTTGAACTTGCTTTTTTGGGACAATGGACTGTTGAAGGCAGTCGTCCAGGAGCAGTTGCAACATCCTGTTACTTAACCAATAAGGTAATGCCGTTAAATAAAGATGCCCATGGTTTGTTAATAAAGAACTCTATTTTGGCTGCAAACAACTTCTGGGAAACAATAATGGATTTCAATAGCAATTCTGAGTTGAATCATGGCTTTAAGGTAGTTCCAACTTATGTTCCGGAGTTCAATATTGTCTCTTACGTGCTTTGCTCCCCAGATAAAATTAAACAAACCAAATACTTGAATATTCTGACTCACAAACTGTTTGAGAAATTTTCTATCAGTAAAGGAACCATTATCCCTGCACAGAATTTTATAGTTGCCAAAGAGGATTTTGGTTATGACGATATTCCAAAAGGCACACTGCTTGAAAAATGCGGGATTGATGAAAATGACCCTGGAAACAAGAAAGAGAATATTTTTATTCTTTCTAGCGTGTTTATGAACCCATTAAGTTGTTATCTTGAAGAGAATTTTTACATGATGTTTTTTAAGGAAATGGTATATCATGCCCAGAATATCATGCCGGAAGTACTACTGGAGATTTTAAAGGATAAAGAAGGGGGAAGGGTTAACGTCTTATGGGTTGAAGACGATGATTTATTTCTGAACATGAAAAAAGATTTACAGCATGATATTGATTTTGGCCGCTTTCTGAATATTGATTTCAAGGATAATTTTCAAGATGCAAACAAGGCAATAGAAAACAACGAATATGATGTGTATCTCTTTGACTTGAACATTAGTAATAAGAATCATAAAACGTATAAACCAAAAGATATTCAGTTGGTTGAAAAATTAATTAACAAAATTCCGAATGAGACAAAAAACCGGATATTGTTTTATTCACAGTACTTTAGTGATGAATTTACCAATTTTCAAGCTAAAGAAGAATTGAAATCAAAAGGGTTTTCTGAAGACCGGTTTATTGCAAAAACAATTGATAACGATCAGGGATTTTACATTGATATTAAATCAATTATAGATGGATTCTTCAGGATTCTAAACAAATAAAGATACAAATTGGAGATGTTAACTTTTCATTGCCATCCTATTGTTGAGAAAATGCTTTCTGAGATCGCAGAACTTTTGTCACCTTATCCTAGCAAGAGAGATATACACTTTATTACAACTTATTTTCCTCAACTGAATAGTATGCCGCTTGGTGGACTTAAAGAAGCTGTCTATCATCGCCTCGTATCTCACAATGATTATATAGTTTTACTGTCTTTTCATGATGTTGAGTCGATTAGAAGGCATGATACATATAAAATACTTGATTTAAACGGAACTTATTTTTTGCGATTACCTTTCAACCTTAACGAGATACAACTGATATATAATAAGTGTTCTGTACCATTGGGGAAAACTGAACCTGAATGGCAATTTTTTGCTACTGAGACTTGCAAATCAATGCTAAAAGAGGAAATCAGTAAGTTAAAGCACAGTGGCAAACTAGCAATTGGGAATACTATCATATATCCTTTAAGAGCTGCCTGCATAGCACATGAACATAATACTTCCGCTTATCATATTTTGATAAACGAACTGCTACAAAAGTTAAAACTATTTTTAATAAAGGAAGAATTGAGCAATCTTCTATTGTTAGCAGATGTAGCCAAGGCTTTGGATGATGTTTTTCTGAATAAAGTGACTGCTTCCATTTCTATTTTACAGGATATTGCAGGTGATAGTGGAAAAAGAGAAATATCAATTCCTGAACTAATCAAAAAAACAAATAATTTTATTCGTATCTTTGACCATTTATTCGTTACATAATGCAAGATTCTATTTTTAATATTCTTTTTATTGATGACGATTGCAGCACTTATTTACCTGTGCTTACACCGGTCGCCAAAAATCAAGGTTTTACTATATACGGGCTTGATAATGTACGTGAAGGATTGAAATTGCTCGGTGAAAACCCCGATGCTATGGATGCTGTTCTGCTGGATATTGCTTTCGGGCAGAACGAAATGCAAGGTTTGGAAGCCTTGAAAGAAATTAAACAGATGTACCCTTATTTACCTGTTATAATGCTGACTGGTAGTGATCAAACAACAGATTTGCATAAGGTAGTGGAATGTATGAGAAACGGAGCTTATGATTATGTGGGCAAACAGCATTTAGACCCGGATCAGTTATTCAAAGTATTATATGAAGCAATTCACAAGTCTAGGCAGCAATATCGTTTTGAAAAAATAATGACCAATAATGATTCAACTGGCTTTTTTCATATAATAAAATCTGTTACTCACGGATGCTTTCACACACAAGCTGTTTTTGGGTTTGAGCTGAAATCTGTAAGCAAAGCAAAAAACAATAGTGAAGAGGATCTATTGAAAAATTCAGCAATCAAGTGGCATAATAATCTGTTGAGAACTATACAAATTGGATATAAAGATAATTTAGTAATTAACTTAAAATATATTGCAGACAAAGGAAAATTCAACTGTTACTTGGTGTTTAGCTTATCAGAATCAGATGGACATTTGTTGAAAACTTCGTTGGCTTGTCTCTTCCAGGATTTAAAAAGTTTTTTCCCAACAATACAACCTGATAATATTTTTCCGTATAGATTTGAAGAAATTACAGATAAGGAATTTCTTCAAAAGACAACCGAATTTTCTGAAGATTTTGTTTATTATCTTTTTTATAGAAAACCTTTAATTGTTAAAAATATCGAAAAATCCGTCATGGGTTTTACTAATCCGGGCGAGAATGCCCATTTACAGGAACAAGAAAAAAAGCAAAGCTATAGTTTACCTTATCCGGCACCAATGCATTATGATTTTGAATTACTTACAGCATTACTCAATCAGGATAATTATACTGAGATAGATGTGCAGATAAAGTCTCGAAGCCTTTCTATTGATGAAACTCAAACAATCAGACAAGTTATTAAAAAGCCTAGCATAATTATTGAAAATCTGAATAATGAAAAGAGAAAGATTTATTCCGATTATTTGGAGAAGTTCGTTGCTTCAGGCAATGATAAGTTTGTAGTAAGTGTACTTTTGAAACAACCACAATCTTATCTCAACCAGTCTTTGAGCACACATATTTTAAATTATTTTTTCGGAGCTTCTCAGGATGTGGAAAACAGCCGCAGAACTTCAGACAACTTGTTTAGATATACTATAGAAGCTGACGCTTCAGGGAGTCAATTGCCTTTTACGTATAGTATTACTAATATATTACAGGCTTTTCATTTACCTTTACCTGAATGTAATTATCTTCCCGGAATAAGCCAGCAATCGCCAATTTTTCATATGTTTCCTCGTAATATTCCTGTCGATGGAATCACGCTAGGGGAAAAGAAAAATGGAAAAGAATCTTTACAGATAAGAATTAATCAAGATGATTTGGCACGGCATTTATATATCATGGGACAAACAGGAACAGGAAAAACTACTCTTTTAAAATCAATGATCAAAGATTGCCTCAATAAAAATGTGGGATTTGCTGTTTTCGATCCACATGGAGATTTATTTAATGATTTATTACATCTTCTACCAACTAATAAAAAGCACAAACTTATAACGCTAAATACATCCGATCCTAAAAATTCAGCCAAACACAATCCTTTGTTGTATAACAAAAATAATCCTCAAGAAAAATCTTTAGTAATCAACGAGTTGTTTCGTATTTTCAATACTTTATATAATTTGCGATTAGTTGGTGGTCCTATGTTTGAGCTGTATTTTAAAAACGGAATGAAATTAATCATGGATGATGGAGTTCAAGAACAGTTTGGGCCCCCTAAGCTTTCAAAATTTGTAGATGTATTTTATAATGAAAACGTACGACGAAGAAGGTTACGCGTTTGCAAAGATAAAACAGTCGTTGATTTTTTTGATTCAGCTGAAAGCACTACAGGAGAAATTAGTTTCAATAATATTGCGCATTATATTGTTAGTAAAGTAAATAGATTTACTGATGATTTTTACTTAAGTCCCATTATTATGAGTCAAGACAATAATATTGATTTTAGACAAGTAATAGATGAGGGGAAAATATTGCTCGTAAAATTGGATAAGGGAAAGATAGGAGCTGACAATACTAGTTTATTAGGACAATTGTTGTTGAGTAGTATTGTTCTTGCTGCTATGTCAAGAGGAGAATTAGATGTTACTAGAAGAAAACCGTTTTATCTTTTCATTGACGAGTTCCAAAACTTCATAAAAGGCGATATTGCAAGTGCATTATCAGAGGTTAGAAAATATGGTTTGAGTTTGATTCTTGCCAACCAAACCTTAGCCCAATTACGAGATCGCTATGAATCAGTTAGTATGGTTGATTCTCTGTTAGGTAATGTAGGCAGCATGGTTTTCTTTCGCCCGGGGATATCAGACTATGAAATTGTTAGACATTACTTTGAACCTGAATTTGAAAGGTCAGATATTTTGAAACTACCTAACTTCAAATGTATTGCACGTTTATTAATTGACAATGTCCCGAGTGAGCCCTTTGTGTTTCAAACCAAACTATAAATTTATGTAACTATGAAATATATAATAATTGATGACAATCAACCTTTTGCAGACGAACTATGCAAACTGTTCAGCCAAAATAAAGAAAACTGTAACCGAGAAATTGTTCAAATAAAATTATCTGAAAACTATGATGACTTAAATGCATTAGCTGATTCTTTAATTTATAATGGTAGAGAAAATAAAGATGAGAATAAAATCAGCGACGATATTATACTTTTTATCAATGTAAATTTAAAAATGGCAGGCAAACAAAGACAGGATCAGATAGGAATAGAACTGTTGAAATGGTTGCGTTTAAAAAACTGTTATAACCACAGTGTCCTATATTCTTTTCAAGAATTTTTAAGTATTTTAAAAGAACCATTAAACAGCATTATACTTTCAACTGGAACATCTTTCATACATCTACCATTTGCAATAGATGAAATCAAACAATTAGACTGCTCATCTCGTACTGAAAAAAACAACTTATTACCGTATTTTCGTGCAGAAATTGATTTGGTTAAAATTAGACATGAATTGGCTAATAAATGGGGACTTTATAGAATGAATTGGATTTTAGACCTCATAGAAGGAGAAACATCCGAAAGGTATGAAAATTTTTACATACTCATTTTAACATATTTAACTCAAGAGATACATGTAAAAGAATTACCAAAAGAATTACTTAAAGAAAGAATTGAGGAATTTAAAGCTAACACTAAGGATATAAAACAAAAAATATTCCTTTATGATGATTGTGCTATTGAATGGATTGATCCACTAAAGAGATTATTAGGTGAAAATATAATAGAAGCATACGACCCAACTTATTTAAATCAAGAAGGCATTATTAAAGAGATTATTAAAGAAAAACCTGGTTGCATTTTACTTGATTTGAGATTGGAAAACGAAAAAGATGTACTTGAAGTATTAAATTATTCTGGAGGGAAGTTATTAACTACTTTGAAGGATAAGTTTAAAACCTTGCCTGTCATTATGTTTACGGCAACTAATAAAGCCCAAAGCGTTAGAAGATTGCTCTCAGCAGGAGCAGAATACGTGTGGACAAAAGAAGGAATTGACGATGGAATTGACAATTTACGCACACTATATAATTTGATAGAATTAATAAATGAGATTGAAAAGGCACTGTTAAAATTCAAAAATGAAACTTATAGGCAAATTTATGAAGCTGAAGTTTTATGTAAAAAAATAGTAAAAAACAACAATCTACCTTTCCCTAAAGGTAAATATATTATTTATATTGATACTAATTACTTAATAAACAGTGTTAAAAGGCAATATTTTAATACTTTCTATAAACTCTTAATAAACAAACCTGATAATTGGAACATTAAAATACATGAAGATGTAGTAAAAGAAATTTTAGTTATTAGCCAACAAGATGAAAATAAAGATAATAATAACTACAGAGTACCTGTTTGTAGGTTTTTGCTACAAGAAATTATGAAATGGCAACAAAATAAGTATATTTATATTGAGTGGCTTTACGGTCAAGCTGATGCAATCAAAGAACAGGATGGAATCGTTAAAAAAACAACTAAAGACTTAAATGAAATAGAAGTATTAGAAGAGAGAGTGAATGAAACAAGTAGTTTCTTTCAAAGATTATTTTATTTGCTTGAGAAAAATAAAGAAGATGGGCACAACACAATAAATGAAAAAATAAAAGAAGTCAATGATGCTATTAATACGATCAATACGACACAAGGAAATTTCAGTCAGATTGGAAGTTTAAAATTACATGCTGACGAGACATTTATTAAAGCTTTACCTAAGGAATTAAATTATGGAAATGCTATTCTTGTTACTGATGATCAGAAGTGTGCTTTTAATGTTGGACATTGTTTTAACAATAACAAAGAATACACAATCAAACAACAATACTATTATAGTTTGGGAGAAAATAATAGGCAGGGAGCACCCCAATCAGTTACAAAAAAAATCAATAATTTTACAAACATATATTCACATTATTTTAACAGTTTTTTCAACAAACTAATAGTAACATGGTGTAACCCTTCAAATTAAGTAATCTAATTTTCAAACATAATCAACATGACTAACAAAATATTCAAACTAACCTCGTAAGCCGGCAGGCAGTTTTATATAGAACTTAAATATTTATTCATAAAAACCATAGTATGTATGTTCTTTTTTTACAATCAGAATCTTAATATAGACAATATTAGAAACGGGAATGAGTGCAAATAAATCTAAATGTTATATTTTCTCAATCTAATTATCTTCATGTTGTTCATAGCTGAGCTTTATATTAAATTTGTTGGCCAACAGAGGGGAATGATGTGGAGCAGATATTATTAAACCCAAATAATGCTTAATACATCTAATTTACGAGTTTAACTTTTAAAATTATTTAACAAATCATGAATATTTTACTTATAACCAATTCAATAAAGGCATCGCAAACATTTATTTATGAGTTACTTCAGAATTCCTGGAATAATAGTTTAAATCAAGATAAGAGAAAGGAAAACAAAAACTTTTCCAAAGAGTCAGACTATTTCAAAATTATTGACACAAAAGATAAGTATGACAGTATTGATAAAAAATTTATTCCAGAGACTGTTTTTATCGTACCAGAACTATTGTGGGATAATGATGGTGTAAATGAAGGTTACGATAAAGCACGAGAGTTAATTACAAAAAAGTATTCATTAAAGTTTGTACAGTTCATATTTCTGTCAATACTTGAAAGGGAAACGTTAAAAAAACTTGTTAACCCAAGAAATAAGGGTATTGTTGAGGCGTTTCCACACGTTTGTTTGTTGGACAGCAATCCAGATATTCAGTTTTCATACTATTCCGATATTCACTATAAACTGATTAAACATCTTGCGATTTCTGATGAAGGTAAGCTTCAAAGAATAAGTCACGAAATAAATTCTATTAAAACCAACATATCAAAAGATACTAGGGAAGTTGGTTATAACAAAACGGACTTGATAACAAAATTGGAAGAACTCTCTTTGTTCCAGCAATGGACTAGTATAGAAATAACCGATGAAATTGATAATGCCAAAAATGCAACCACCAATGAACAACTTGTTTCAATTTCGAAAACTACTGAAAATATTATTGACGAAATAAATCTTAAATTTACTTCCAAGAGTACCTCAAACGAGATAAAAAAAAGGGATAAAACTAATTACAAGGTGTTCATTATCGAAGATGATGAAGAATATCGCAAATTTTTCAGTGAAACATTTTCAAGGTTTTATACTGAAGTTTATCCTGATATTAATGATTGTTACTCGGTTAATAAAACCACAAAAACTTTTACAATATCTGAAGCTAAGGACATAATCAATGCCATTGGGAAAAGCTTTAACATTTTTTTACTTGATTTACTTTACAAAGATAATGCAGGTAATTGGCTTAACTTTAATGGACTTGATTTATATCGTCTCGTAAAGTCAGTTAATCCTTATGCTGTCCTTCGAATAATTACCAGCCTGCCTCGTGGGATAGTAGCAAAACTAGTGGAGGTGATTACAAGTGATACTGAAAAGCCTAATATTGATCAAGTTTATACAAAGAAATATGGATTTGATTATCTAAAAGACAATATCATTGAAAGCATTGAAAAGATTGATGAGGAGTGTCGTTCCAAAGCAAAGTCAAAAACTGTTTTATCTCCCTTCCCTAAAACAGGTGTCTTTTGCTGGCCAGGAATCCCTGATTTGATGTTCAATCTGTTATTTGATAATAAAGACCAGTATTTGAAACATCGTCATATTTCTGAAACTCTATTTTGTAAATTTCAAAAAAACACTCTCACTAAAGCTACTAGTGAATGGAACATGGGACAACTGCCAAAACCAGGAATGAAAAAAACAGTTACTGATTCTTATTTTCTGGGAAAGTTATCAAGCATCATGACTCATCGCTTGATTGCCCTCAATGAAGCATTAAAAAATGATTACTATATAGTGAATTATACTGATTATCTTGCAATCACCAAAAAGATCATGAATATTACCCAAGTAAATAAAGCATATTTTCAGACTAAATTAGGATTCAATGGAACTGAAAAAAGGGAAGATGGAGTTCCTAGTGGTTTCAAGATTTCGTTTATAAATATGTTCCCTGAAGAAATTAGTTTTTTAACAAAAACATTATCTTCCAAGGAAAACCGACTTAAACATGTGCTATTAAAAAAGTTTAGTCCTGTCCTAAATGCATTCTTCAAAAAAATCTTGGGCGAATTGGTAACTTATGAAAATTGGGATGTATTAAACTTGAAATATAATCCGTACAAATCTCAAGAAACAAATATTGATTCTGGTAATCCTATTTCAATCGATTCCCTCCCTGATCTTTCCTTAGAGAATTTTCAGGATTTCCTTGAGGCTCTACTTGATAATTATGACAAAGAGTTTATTGATCAAATCGTCCAGCTTGTAACAGACAACGCTCCCGGAAGTGACAAAATAAAATATCAGCCTGTAGAAATTCTCATTAACAATTTGTATAACAAATAGCCTTCCTGTAACAAGGGAAAACTGACCCCTTCATTTCTTTGTACTCACAATAAAATTAAAATGAGTACAAATGGATAACTTATTACGCTTCTGCCCGATAGTATCAATCATCATTGTTTCTATCAAACTTGTCATGATCAGACATCTCATACCGGATGCGGTTGTTCTCATCACCATCTACGGTCTTCTGATTTTAGTTGGTAACCAGACCATAAATATTAGAAAAAAACCGAGCTAATCAAGAAAAAAAATGAGCGTTTTAACAATTTAATACATGCAACCATGAATAGAACAATTTTTATAATCGCAGTAGTAATCGTAGCCATACTCGGGGTCAGTTACCTGATTATTGAATTCAATCCACAACTCCAATCTAATCCTTGGATTAAACCCATAGCCGAAGTTTTCAGCTTGGTTGAAGATGCTGTTGTACCAGAAAACTATAATGCGGTGTTCTGTATCTTCGACCCTAGTGGCAGCGGTAAATATACTTATAGTGTTCCTAAGATTTCAGTAGAATTTGTTGAAGATATGATTGCTGCCATTGCAGACCAAGGGCATGGCGAAATTTGGTTGACATACATTGCACGTTCAGCATTTAGCACCAAAGTGTTGCACTTCACTGTTCCAAAAAGAATTAAAGCACTTGAGCCTCCGGTTCGTAAAGCCGGTCAGCTCAAAGGTGAGTATGACAGGGTACTGGCAGAGTTCCTGGCTGACTCAAATATAAGTGCTTCGAAAATGACTGCTGAACTAAAAAATTACAATATAGCTAAAGAAAAGTTTCTGAAAGAATGTAGTGAAATGATAAACAATAGTTATGCCCCTAAAAAACGTGGGGAGGATTATAGTGATATAATCGGTTCTTTAAACGCTGCATTAAGGGGTCTGGGGACAATTGTGTCTGATTCAACCCATTTTCGTTCTATTTTGCTTATAAGTGACGGTGTACAAGATATACCGGCAGGCGATTTCAAACAAAAGTTAAATGAAATACCTGCAGATGTAATGTTAGTTACTGTTAATCATAGTGGCTCTCCTAAAAGTATTGTTGCTGGTAAATCAATTGAAGTTGATAATCTTAACCGAGGGTTAGAAAAAGTAATACGTGTTTATAAACCTAAAAACCAATAAGCCATGTATAGAAATTTAATTGCTTCTATGAAAAACCTTTTCGTTTCTCCCGATAAGAAGCTGGAAATGAAAACAAGAGAGTTAGCTATGAAAACTACTCAGGATTTAGATAATCTCATGAAGATCATTAAAGACGGTGAATATGCAATGTCTGATCATCAGCAAGTGAGCAACGATCGGGAACAGTTTTTGCTTGATAACCAAGAACTTCAGGTAGACCAAAACGTTGGTAGAAATACCGACCATAAAAGAGCAAAATACATCCTTTGGGTAGTAGTATCAATTGCGAGTGTTTTATCAGTCAAAGGATTAAGATTTTTCCTTGGCGAATTTTATGCAACAGTAAACATGCTTTTAGTTCTTCCTTTGGCTTTTTTTTTGGCATATTTCATTGTTCACGGAAGTATTTACATAAACAATTTTTCCAGCCGGTATAGGGATACAAATACATTCATTTATTACCAGATAATGGCATTTGCTTATGGCATGGTGCTTTTCATTCCCGCCATGAATCTATTGGAAGGGTTTAATTCAAATTACAGACCCTTTGTTATGGCATTAAACATTGTTGGTTGCATACTTGATATAATCCTCCACACCTCCTTGGTTTCAATGAGTAGTGTGTTTACGACTGCCGAGAATTCAAAGAAAGCCATCAAAATCATGCGTTTAAAAGATAAAGCTTTAGCTGCTGCCGATCAAAAACTACGTGCCTTCAATAATACTTTCATCAAGGAAAAGGCTGAATTCACTGGCTCAGTAAAACAATTTGTAAGCAGCTTTAAGGACTTGCAGGCCAGAAACGCTGAAGCTGCTGCAAATACTTTACTTCTACTTGATAATTTTACTATTTGGATAATCAATAACAGAGTGATGCAACATGCTTTAATCCAATACCATGCTAATGAAAATGGCTTGATTGAAATTGATCCGAGTCCTTTAACATCGGAACAAAACTCAATGATTCAAGGCTGGGATACATTCAGCACTGTCAGATTAAATAATACAAACAATCAACAGACCGAAACACTGCCTCGGCAAAGGCAATCAAATGAATTTCCGGTAGCTAACGATGTAATGCTGCAGCCGGAACAAAGGCATATTGAAGATACTACGACTCAAGAACCTGAATTCGACCAACTACAATCGAATCCGGACGACTACGACACTATATTAGGTAATGTCAATCTCAATGATAAAATTTTATGAACCTTAAAAAGATTAAGCCATGAGTGAAATTACAGAACGTAAGAACATCATCAGCATTACAGAAATGAATGTTCAGGACATCCATGCTTCGATGGTTAATCTCAAAGAGATGAGCACTTATCAACCGCTAAACATTGTTTTGTCTAATAATATGGACTCCTACATTCCATCAGATGTTATAAGTACAATTCAGTCAACAACCGGCACTTTAAGTTTTACTTCCACTGCAATCTTAATAAAAAGTCCCAATGCTATACGGGCTTCATTTCAAGAAGTGTTTGCTCCCACATTATCAAATCTGGAAGCAAAGGGGGTGAACCCGATTGTCGCAAGAAAGGCAACATTGCTGGAAACATTAAAAAAGATGGATTTTAAAGTAAAAGAAAATGCTTCTCTCGATAGTAACTTAAAAGCTGTTTTTAAAGCAAAAGATATGAAAGTTTTAAATACTGAAATAAAAAGCCTAATGCATAAACTGAAAGTTTATCACACTGAGGTATTTGTAGAGAATATGGCAACTGCTTGTGCCATTGCTAGTAAAAACATTGGTTTCAGGGATGTTGAAATAAAAACTGTTCAGGGTAAGTTGGAAGTGATTGCTAGTAATAGTCAGGGTCAACACCTTCTTTCTGAAATAAGTCTTGATAGTAAAACTAACCAGGTCAATGCCAACACAGAAACCATTGGCATTACAGACGGAAATTGTACTACAATAATCCAGAGCTTTAATGAAGAACTTAGGAAGATGAACATAAAAATAGGAGAAGAAAAGAACACTTTCACCGGCGGTGTTTGCCAGATGTCTTATGCAAAAATCATTGACAAACAAGCCAAAGTACATAAAAGGCGAAAAGAACTGGAACGAATCAGAAAATTGAATAGTAACAAACAAATAAAAAATTAAAGCTATGACAACAGCAGTTAATGATATACTCAAACCTTATGCTCAGGGCAGAAGTTGTATTATCTTACAGGGCAGAAGCCTGTATGATCTGGAGCTTAATGCTTCCGGTCAGATTCAGCCTTTAATTGAAATTCTCCGAAACCAGGCACTCATTCAGCATAATCTTGTAATGGTTCAATACAGTAGATCAACAGGAGTAACTTATGACCTTTCGGATCTGAACTCATCAGAAAGAAGTAATGTGACCAAGGTTCTTTCCGATTTAGGGATACGGAATACCAGTGGTACAAAGTGCGCAAGTGACGAAAACGAGTTCATTCATATCTTACGAGCATTGCTTCGTCTTGGGCAACAAACAACTCCTTTGACACTCAGAGATGGTGTGCCATTAAAATTTTTGATTCTTATTGAATTCTCGGAACACTTACTTCCTCAATTAAATAACGGAACCCATACTGATGAGCAAATAATGGCGATTGAACTGGCTTTACGGCTTAGCAACTCACTTGGTTTTCGTAAGAGCCAGAACTACACTATCCTTTCGGAGGCGAGACTAGGTTTAATGGAGTCGCTTATTTACCAGAACATGGATTCAGTTACGATTTCTCAACCTGGCATTCCAGATAAATTAGAATTGATTAAAGCTTTGAAAAACCGTTACACAAACGCCAAGGTTGAGGAATTACTAACAGATGAGGTAATTGCCAATCTTAGCTCCGGTACACCCAATCGTTCCCTTGAATCAATATTCCTTACAAGTGAAAAGACAAAAGAGGAAATTACGCCAAAAAAATTATTCAGCCGCAAGCAGTCAGATATTATTTCGCTATCCGAGGGAACCCTTGAAGCTATTGACCACGATAGAATAAAAGGTATTAAGATTGCTGGTACTACTATTCGGAAACCTTTACAGCTACTCAACCGCATTGCAAATGGTCTGAAAGAAGGCAATAAAAACATCCCCCGTAATATCATCCTTTGTGGCTCGCCTAGCAGTGGAAAAACTGCATTAACACTCCTCGCTGCTGCAAATGCTTCGGTGCCCGCCTTTAACCTGGTAAATCCAAAAAGTCAGTGGGTAGGAGAATCCGAAAGACGTACCAAAGTAATGTTGAATTTATTACGTGAACTGGGTGGCTTAGGTCTGATTGATGAAATTGAGCTTCAACTTCCCATGAACCGGAATCAAAATTCTTCCGATTCCGGAGTCACCCAAAACCTTATTGGGCAACTTCAGTCCTTCCTTGCCGATACCTCCCTTGCAGGCAAGGTTTGTCTTGTTGGTACTTCAAACAGACCAAATGCAATTTCGGAAGCTATGCGTCAAAGATGGATTGTCCTTCCTGTACTCATGCCATTGGAACAGGATTATCCTGAAATCATTATGAGTATAGCCGAAAGTTTGAATCCTGAAATATCAGTAGATTTAGGCAATCCCAGACTTTTGGCAGCATCTGAAAGATTTTCATCTACCAATGCAGCCCCCAGGGAAATCCGTGAAGCCTTGATTGCATCTCAAGCTATCCTTCCTAATACATTGAGTATTGAACACATCGAATTTGCCAGCCATGACATCATTCCAAACAACAACAGCATAGCCAGTATTTTCAGTGATTATGTGGCGCTCAGCTATTGCAGGAATAACAGCTTTTTGCCTTGGTGGGATGATGAAAAGAACCTTCCCGCTCTGGATTTTCCATTCCCCGGATATATCAGGGAGATTCTGTCTGATGATCTTTCAATCGACCATCAGAAGTTGAGCAAACTGATTGCTGAGTTAGAACCTTACGTAAATATATAAAATGGAATTGAATAACGCCATCACTTCTTTACAAGGGTACATAGAGGGTTGCCTTCAGCAACCTACTATGCAACACCAGCACCTTTCAGGTACTGGTGCAACTCATTTTCTCGAAGCAAAACTAAGAAGCTATTACAATAAAAAATATGCCTTGACCTTCTGTAATGCAACAACAGCCTTACAAACACTGTGCCTTGCAATGGATTTAAATAATACTGAAATTCTTTCCACCCCATTAAACTGGGGAGGCTCCATAGCTCCATTTCTTTTTCACAGAAACAAACTCCGTTTCACTTCATTTGAACCTGATTCATTGAATCTTTCTCTTAAAGATTTGCCTTCCGCGATAACTCAGAACACAAAAGCTGTATTATCTGTTGATTTCAATGGAACACCTGTTGACTCAGAGGCAATTAAAACCTTTTGTTTACAGAATAATCTATTTTACATTAGTGATAGTGCCCAAAGTTTTGGTTCATATTTCAACCATAAACCGGCTGGATATTTTGCTGATGCTATTGTACTAAGTTTTTCTCCAGGGAAATCATTCTTTGCCGGTGAAGGTGGTGCTGTAATAACGGATAATACAACTATTTATGAGAAATTACTTTGGTATTCTCAACATCCTTCAAGACAAAAAACAGTTTTTGGCATTAGTAACTATAATGAATATACACCCATTAACGGTAGAATGAATCCATTGTCAGTACTTCTTTTAAACGAAATATTTGAAGATACTTTCAAAGTTCTAAAAAAACATCAAAATCAATGTTTCCAGGTTATCATGCTACTTCAAGACAATAATTTAGTACAGGAAACGACTCATATTCCTTCTCCCTCAGCATCTACTTTCTTCAGAATTTCATTAAAATTAAAACCTTCATCCTCCCTGGAGCAGGTAAGAGATATTCTGAAACAGCACTATCAACCTTTTTTTGCAGAAAAGTATGTTCCTCAGTTAATACCTTATGAAACCTCATTCCAAAATCAATTCAGAAGAAGGTTTTCATGCTCTGATGCCCTGATTGAACAATATAAAGTAAACTCTTCAAACCATTGGCTTAGTCTTACTTACTCACCTTCAACTGTACAAATATGGTAATAGCAATTTTAATCATATTAATTCTAATTCTAACATATTTCAACTTTAACAGTACGATGATTCAATTGTATAATACAGTACGAATGACCGGAAAGATGCTTCTGGTTGTTTTCTTTGTATTGCTCGTCTTAGGTCTATTGATTTATTCTCTTATAAAATTTTGAATTAACCCTCTACACATCTGTGGATATACTATCAACTCTCAACGATTGCCATAAGAACCGAAAAAAAGAATTGAAATAACAAGCTTTACTTCAAATTTCAAAAATTAACAGCTTATCGTCAGATAAACCAAAAAAGCTGTTCCATTTATTATACAAACCATGAGAGGAACATCTGGTATTCTCAGCTATCCGGTCAGCTCATTCACAATTTGTCCTACAGCACGAATACTGTGTATATGTTCTACAGCAGGTCCTGCTACCCAAACACTTTGATAGGAAGCTGAAAAAGCAGCTTTCTCCAATTTCTTCATCCCTCTACCATATACCATCATTTTTATATATCTCCTTAGCCGTTTGTTACGCTGCAAGAACTGCTCAAGCCGGTTAGCCCGTGTTCCGATTTTCTGTACATAAGGAGTATTGATAACAGTGAGTGGCATACCTGATAGTTTCGTACTCAATACGATATCTTTTGCACCATAGTTTATCAATGCCTGTTTATATTCCTTTGATACCGGGGATTCTTCAGTGGCAATAAATATCGTACCCGCCGACACACCGGCAGCCCCCTGATCAATATACTGGCGATACTGTGCGGCAGTACCTACCCCACCGGCTGCAATAACCGGAATATCGCAATGCTTGATCAACTCAGGCAGCAGGTAGGTATTTGATACCGGACCACAATGTCCGCCAGCTTCACTGCCAACAGCTATCAAGGCATCAGCTCCCAAGGCTTCTACCTTTTTGGCATGCTCTAAATTAACTACATCACAAAAGACGCGTATGCCTAATGGCTTGCAACGTTCTATGACTTTAACCGGATTACCTAAGGAAGTAATCACAAAATCAACCTTCATAGCACAAGCAGTCGATAGCTGCCTCATATAGTACGGATTAGAGGAATTGACTATCAGATTGACGCCAAAAGCTTTATCAGTTGCTTGTCTGATCTCGGTTAAAGCTTTCCTAAACTCCTGATCAGTACGATAATTCAAAGCCGGTATAGCTGCCGTAGCCCCGGCCTTAAGTGCAGCAATTACCATAGCCGTATTGGATACCAAAAACATAGGAGCTACTAATAATGAATGTTCTATGCCTAACATTTCGGAAAGCTTGACTGAAGCTTGCATATTCTCACTTTTAAAACAAAAATTCAGAACTCAAAATAAACTATATATAGCGCTTAGCGCAAAGTTAGGCCAACATAGTAGAAGAGCATCTGGTTTTTTCTACACTTTTAACAAATTATTTCTTGCTTCGGACAATTATTTATTCTTATATTTGCAATGCATGCATAATATATTTTCATATGAAGATACAGGATACTGTTGATTACCAAGTACGTGCCACTCTTTTTGCCATGCGCAGGATGTATAATCTGTTGGCTTCGGAGCAAGGCACTACCCAAGGGGTGGCGTATGTGCTGATCCATGTACCAAAGGAAGGCATTGAAGCAACACGTATAGCGCCAATGATGGGTATGGGAGCAACCAGTCTATCACGGCTACTCAAAAACATGGAAGATGATGAGCTGATCTATAGACGTAAAGACAATCAGGATAAGCGAAAAGTATTCATACATCTTACAGAAAAAGGCAGTCAATTACGAAAAAAAGTTCGGCAGGTGGTGATCGACTTCAACCAAAAAATATTCCCTCACATTACAGATGAGGAGATAAAAGGATTTGTAAAGGTCTGCTCTATGGTTCGCAAACAGGTTTGCGACGAGATCAACAGGCTTGGAGTGGATGATTGTCGGGATATTACCGCTGAATAATTAAATACAAATAATATATTTTGAGTATTAACCTTTTTAAAAAAAACATCTATGATCAGACGAATCAATAAAGTGGCTGTTCTTGGGTCAGGAGTGATGGGATCTGCTATTGCGTGTCACTTTGCCAACATCGGTTTAGAAGTGCTCATGCTTGACATAGTACCTAATTCACTTACCGAAGAAGAAAAAGCCAAAGGATTGGAGCTTGACAGTAATCTTGTTCGCAACCGGATTGCTACTCAAGCCCTGACAGCAGCCTTGAAAACAAAGCCATCTCCCATCTACCGGAACACATTTGCTAATCGGATCAAGACAGGTAATTTCGAGGATGATCTTCACAAAATCAAAGAATACGATTGGGTGATTGAAGTGGTAGTGGAACGTTTAGACATTAAACAACAGCTGCTTGAGAAGGTAGATACATTTCGTAAGCCGGGTACCTTAATAACCTCCAACACATCCGGCATTTCTATTGAGAAAATGGCTGAAGGCCGCAGCGAGGATTTTCAAGCCCATTTCTGCGGCACTCACTTTTTCAATCCACCGCGCTATTTACAGCTTTTTGAGATCATCCCAAATCGCAAGACCAAGCCACAAGTGGTAGAGTTTCTGGCAGACTACGCATCCCGATTCCTTGGGAAAACAGCAGTATTAGCCAAAGACACACCAGCCTTTATTGCCAACAGAATAGGAACATTTTCTATAATGCACCTGTTCAATCAACTACAAGATCTTGAGTTGACTATACCCGAGATTGACCGACTGACAGGCACTATCATTGGAAGACCTAAATCGGCTACCTTCCGCACATCTGATATAGTAGGATTAGATACCCTGATACATGTGGCAAACAATATACGCGAGTTAACTCAGGACGAAGCAAAAGACGCATTCCAAATTCCTGACTATCTGCAAAAAATGTTGGACAACAAGTGGTTAGGCGATAAAACCAAACAAGGGTTCTTCAAAAAAGTAGTCGAAGATGGCGAGAAAAAATATCTTTCTATCAATGTCAACACTTTAGAGTATGAAGAAACGCCCAGGCCAAAGTTCTCAGTATTCGACAAAACAAAATCTATCGATGATCCTGCATTACGATTGCCCGTCCTTCTGTCGGACAAAACGAAGGTAGGCGATTTTTACAGAGATGGATTTTACAGCCTGTTTCAGTTTGTCTCCAACCGCATCCCCGAAATAGCTGATGAGATATACAAGATTGATGATGCGATGAATGCTGGCTTTGGATGGAAGTTAGGCCCATTTCAGGCATGGGATGCCCTAAGCGTAAAACAAACCGTTGAAGCAATGGAGGCAGCCGGTAAAAAACCTGCAGCTTGGGTGTATGAAATGATAGCACATCACATTGATAGCTTTTACAAGATAGAAAACGGCTTGAAATATTATTACGATATTGAAAACAAAACCTACAAACTCATCCCCGGGCAACAAGATGTTCTTTCACTCCATCTGCTACGCCAACAGTCCGTTAAATGGAAAAACAACGATACCCACATTATCGACTTGGGTGATGGGGTATTGAATATTGAGTTTCACACCAAAATGAATACTATAGGTGCAGGTGTATTAGAAGGGATCAACAAAGCTCTTGATATGGCCGAATCCGAGTACAAAGCTCTGATCATTTCCAACGAAGGCGAACATTTCTCGGCCGGTGCCAATGTAGGGATGATCTATATGTCAGCTATCGAACAGGAATGGGAAGAGTTGGATATGGCTGTACAATGGTTTCAGAAAACCACTATGCGGCTGCGCTATTCATCCATACCTGTCATAGCAGCGCCACATGGCATGACCTTAGGAGGAGGATGTGAAGTAAGCATGCATGCCGATAAAGTCATAGCTCATGCGGAGACATATATGGGATTAGTGGAATTTGGTGTAGGTCTGATACCGGGTGGTGGAGGGTCAAAAGAGTTTGCCTTGCGCCTGTCGGATGAACTCAAAGAAGGCGATGTACGTACCAATGCGTTTCAGCATCGATTCATGACTATAGGCCAGGCAAAAGTATCTACCTCAGCTTATGAAGCTTTTGATCTGGGATATCTGCGTCCGGGTATAGATGAGGTGATTGTCAGCCGTAAACATCAGCTTGCCTATGCAAAAAAAGTCGCACTCAATATGGCAGATAAAGGATATACTAAACCAGCGGCACGTACTGATATCAAAGTGCTTGGACGCGAAGCTCTGGGAATGGTGTATGTAGGAACAGACGGGTTTACCACAGCCGGTTATATGAGCGAACACGACAAGCTTATAGCCGAGAAGCTTGGATGGGTGTTAGCCGGAGGAGATATTTCACAACCTTTGACTGAAGTTTCCGAACAATACCTGTTGAATCTTGAAAGAAGGGCTTTCCTGGAATTATGTACCCAGCGCAAAACCCTCGAACGTATGCAAAGCCTGATAGTAGGCGGTAAGATAATCCGTAATTAGTTAATCCATCAAAAACACAAAGAAAATGAACGCATATATAGTAGGCGGTTACAGATCCGCCATTGGAAAAGCTCCTAGAGGTAAGTTACGGTTCACCCGCCCGGATGATATAGCAGCCACTATCATAAAAAAATTACTGAACGACTTCCCACAGATAGAACATCGAAATATAGATGATATAGTGGTTGGGAATGCTTTCCCTGAAGCTGAGACAGGATTTAATATGGGACGTTTGCTCTCACTCATGTCATTGAATACGGTGGAGGTACCCGGTTCTACCATCAACCGGTATTGTGCCTCAGGATTAGAATCTATTGCTATCGCCTCGGCTAAGATTTCAGCCGGGATAGCCGATGTGATCCTTGCTGGTGGTGCCGAGACCATGTCGATGATCTCTATGGGAGGATGGCGTCAGGTACCAAATCCCGAAACAGCCCGAAAATTTCCAAAATGGTATCTGAGTATGGGACTTACATCCGAGATGGTAGCCAAAGAATTCAATATCAGCAGGGAAGATCAGGACAGGTTCGCATTAAAATCCATGCAACGCGCAATAGCTGCACAAGATACGGGTAAATTCAAAGAAGAAATCGTCCCGATCAAGATCAGTGAAAAATATGTACTGAACGACAAGCTTGAAATCAAAGAATACGAATTTGATCAGGACGAAGGCCCTCGCAGAGACACTGATTTTGAAACCTTGTCAAAACTCAAACCTGCTTTTGCTGCCAATGGGTTTTCAACAGCAGGCAACTCATCACAGATGTCGGATGGGGCTGCATTTGTACTGGTAGTCTCCGAGAAAGCTTTAAAAGAGTATCAGCTCACCCCTATTGCCCGTTTGGTTGATTATCAGGTTGCCGGAGTAGAACCTTATAAAATGGGCATAGGACCTATAGAAGCCATACCTAAAGTAATCAGACACAGTGGGATACCTTTATCAGATATTGATCTGATCGAGCTGAACGAAGCGTTTGCTTCGCAAACACTGGCAGTGATACGAGCCTTGGAATTAGACCCTGAAAAAGTTAACGTCAACGGAGGAGCTATCGCATTAGGTCATCCGTTAGGAGCTACAGGCTCAAAACTAACTGTCCAGATACTAAACGAACTGAAACGCCGTAAACAAAAATATGGCATGGTAACTATGTGTATAGGCACAGGACAAGGTGCCGCAGGTATATTTGAAATATTACAGTAAATACGATAACCATTTAAAAACATCACATTATGTCAGAAAAAACTATGCTAAAAGGAGGCGAATTCCTGATCAAAGAAACCCATGCAGCCGATATTTTCATCCCTGAAGAGTTCAGCGAAGAACAACGGATGATGGCGCAAAGCTGCCGTGAATTTACCGAAACACGTGTCATCCCGCAAATGGAACAGTTAGAACAACATGATCGGCAATTGCTTTCGAAACTATTGAAAGAAGCCGGAGAGTTAGGACTGTTAGCTATTGCGCTACCGGAAGAATATACCGGATTCGGACAAAATTTTGTTACCTCTATGCTTACCACCGAAGAAATGGGTAAGGGCTATAGCTTTGCGGTAGCCTTTGCAGCCCATACCGGAATAGGCACACTCCCCATATTGTATTATGGCGATGAGGCACAAAAACAAAAATATCTGCCTTTACTTGCTTCAGGTGAATATATAGGAGCCTATTGCCTTACTGAAGCCGATGCCGGATCAGACGCCAATGCCGGCAAGACAAAAGCTGTTCTTAATGAACAAGGTACCCATTACATACTCAACGGAGTGAAGATTTGGATCACTAATGGTGGTGTGGCTGACCTGCTGATAGTATTTGCACGTATTGATGACGATAAGAATCTGAGTGCATTCATAGTAGAAACCAATTCACCAGGGCTAACAATAGGGCCCGAGGAGGAAAAAATGGGTATCAAAGGCTCATCTACCGTGCAGGTTTACTTTGAAGACGTAGCTGTACCAGCAGAAAATCTTCTTGGCAAACGCAATGATGGATTTAAAATCGCTCTGAACATACTGAATTTAGGTCGTATCAAGCTTTCTGGAGCTACCGTAGGAGGTGCAAAAGGTGTGATTGGTTATGCCACTACCTATGCCAAAGAACGTAAACAATTCGGAAAAGCTATAGCAGATTTCGGCGCCATACAACATAAATTAGCAGAAATGGCCATACAGATCTATGCCTCCGAATCGCTTACCTATAGAGCCAGTCAAAACATTGAGGATGCTACCCTAGCCTTAACAGCAAATGGCATGGACAAAGGAGTAGCATCAGTGGAAGCCATGCGTCAATATGCTATCGAAGCCTCTATAGGAAAAGTATTTGGCTCTGAAGTATTAGATTTTGTAGTTGATGAAGGAGTGCAGATTTATGGCGGGATGGGCTACTCAGCCGAAACACCAGTAGAACGAGCCTATCGCGATTCAAGGATCAACAGAATATTTGAAGGTACCAACGAAATAAATCGAATGGTGATAGTAGGCGAACTCCTTAAAAGAGCGATGAAAGGCGAGATAGACCTCTTAGGGCCTGCAATGGAAGTAGCAAAAGAACTGATGAGCATACCCGATTTCGGCTCAATGACCATTGATTATTTTGAAGAAAAGAAAAAAATGATCCGCAACTTCAAAAAAACTATACTAATGGTCGCTGGTGCAGCCGTACAACAGTTTACTGATGCATTTGCCGAAGAGCAAGAGATCATACTTCATCTGGCCGATATGACAATCCAAACTTATGCAGCCGAATCATTGATACTTCGAATTGAGAAACAGGTAAATGGTTTACAGACAGGTAAGCTGGAACTACTCAAAGACATAGCCGATGTCTTTTTCTATGATGCAGCCTACCTCATTCAAAAACATGGTACTGATGCTGTGAATGCATTTGCATCATCCGACGAACAACAGGCTATGTTGATGGGAATGAGACGATTCACCAAGACATCACCTATTAATACAGTAGCGGCACGACGCCGTATAGCTGCCGCTATTATAGCTGAAAACGGATACTGTTTTTAACACGAAAAAGTCAGAAAGATAGCTTTAAAAAAAGATGAATATTTTTGACCTAAGTAAGTAGGGTAAAAAAAAGATTGAAGATGATCGTTTAATCAGATTTTTTTCTACTATCTTTACCCTAAACAGTTGATTTGATTGTTATTCTATTAACATCTCAACATTTAACATCCTGTAAAATCTGTTTTATGGTTACGCAAGTCAGCAGTAAGTTGTCCGACACTTCCCAGCTTCGCAAGTCATTAGGTAATCCCTGGCAGTTTCGCTTTTACCTGCTTAGCCGTTTGCCTCTTGCATTTTTTGCCGGATTGCGTATCGAAAGATTTGACGAGAACATATCAGAGGTATCCGTACCTTACAGATATAGCACAAAAAATCCGTTTAAGTCAATCTATTTTGCTGCTTTAGCTATGGCTGCTGAGCTTTCCTCCGGCATACAGGCTTTGGATGCAGTTCAAAGAGCACCCAAATCAATATCTATGTTAGTCAAAGACATGAAAGCCGATTTCACAAAAAAAGCCCGTAGCCGTATTTACTTTAAAAGCAAAGAAGCAAAACGGTTTAATCAGGCTGTGGAAGCATGCCTTCAACAAAATGAAGGACAAACCGTGACCGTCCATACATCAGGATATGATCAATCAGGTCAAAAGGTTGCTACTTTTTGGTTTACCTGGACTTTTAAACAAAAACAATACCCATCCAAAAACAATTGAAAAATGGAAATACTACGTACTTTCGACATTGTGAGCAGAATGCTCAGTGAGTTCCCAAAAGAAGATGCTCTTGCCGTAAAACGCAATGGGAATTGGGACAAATTCTCAACTGCCGACTATCGTCAACTAGTTGATAACTTTGGTTATGGACTGCTTAAATTAGGCATCAGTAAAGGCGATAAAATATTCACTATCTCCAACAACCGTCCAGAATGGAATATCATGGATATGGGAATGAGTCAGATAGGCGCAGTACATGTACCGGTTTACCCGAACAATAGCGATGAGGAATACTCACATATATTAGCCCATTCTGATGCGCGTTTTGTGATCGTATCATCTCAGCTTTTCTTTGACAGAATTAAACCGCTGGCCGACAAAACTCCAAATATTGAGAAAATATTTACCATTGATACTGTTCAAGGAGCTGCAAACATCAATGAGATTTTTGAGCTGGGCGCTCAAAACCAGGACCAAAAAAAGCTTGAAGAGATTAAAGCGACCATATCAGGTGATGATTTAGTATCTATCATATACACCTCCGGTACTACAGGAGTTCCTAAAGGAGTGATGCTGAGCCATACTAATTTTCTTTCCAATGTGAAAGCCAGCACACATCTGCTACCGGTTGACCATACCGGAAAATTTCTCAGCTTTCTGCCCCTGTGCCACGTATTTGAAAGAATGGTCAATTACCTTTTACAATATCAGGGAGTATCGGTCTATTATGCAGAAAGCATTGATACCATAGGCGATAATTTACGAGAAGTAAGCCCCGACGGCTTTGCTTCCGTTCCGCGCGTGATAGAAAAACTGTATGACAAGCTTTTACTAACAGGGAGAGGACTAAAAGGTATTAAAAAAGGAATATTCTTCTGGGCTGTAAATATTGGCCTTAGATATGAACTGAACAGAGCTAACGGAGCTTTTTATGAGTTTAAACGCAAGATAGCCGATAAGTTAGTTTACAGTAAATGGCGTGAAGCTTTGGGAAACAATATCAAGGTTGTCGTATCGGGTGGCGCAGCGCTACAGCCCCGCCTTGCACGAGTCTTTAATTGTGCAGGAGTTAAAATACAGGAAGGATACGGCCTTACCGAAACATCACCCGTCATTGCAGTGAATCACGCCGATTATCCGGATATGCGCTTTGGTACCGTAGGACCGGTATTAGATAATGTTGAAGTGAAAATAGCTGATGATGGCGAGATAGTGATGAGAGGCCCCAGCCTGATGATGGGATACTACAAAGACCCCGAGCGCACAGCAGAAGTGATTGACAGCGAAGGATGGTTCCATACAGGCGATATAGGTGAGCTGCAAGACAGACGTATTCTGAAAATAACCGACCGAAAGAAAGAGATATTCAAACTTTCAACAGGAAAATATGTGGCTCCACAAGTAATCGAAAACATTTTCAAAGAATCGCAATTCATCGAACAAATCATGGTGGTAGGCGCTGGTGAAAAATTTACCGCTGCCATCATAGGACCTTCTTTCCATTTCCTCAACGGATGGGCATTCCTCAACAAGGTCAAGTATCGCGACAGCAAAGAGCTGATCAAGCATCCACGTGTAATTGAACGATATAAACAAGAGATAGACCGTATAAACGAGAACCTTAACCCGCATGAACAGATCAAACAGTTTGAGCTCACATGTACCGAATGGACGCCCGAATCGGGTGAACTATCGCCTACATTGAAGCTTCGCCGTAACATTATCAAGGCTAAATATAAGGTACTGTTCGACAGGATATACGGCTATACAGAGCAAGATGGCCACCTGCAGGAGCCTATCCCCAATCCCGAATTTGAAGGATAAATTATTTCTTACGTAATTTGCAGAAAAATCTGATGGCACTACACAATATGAATACTCAGGAACACAGCCTGTTTTTCAAACAAAACAGGCTGTGTAATCTGTTGGATATTCAGATACCCGTCATTCAGGCAGGTATGATATGGTGCAGCGGATGGAAATTAGCAGCAGCCGTCAGTAATACCGGTGGGTTAGGAATCATAGGAGCCGGCTCTATGTATCCCGATGTGCTTAAAACACATATAGCACACATCAAGCAGGCTACTACTAAACCGTATGGCGTCAATCTACCTCTTTTTTACCCCGATATTGACGCACATATAGAAACCATCATCCATGAAAAAGTCCCTATCGTGATTACTTCGGCCGGCAACCCGACTCTATATACCCAAAAATTCAAGAAGCACGATATCAAGGTGATGCATGTGATCGCAAATCGAAAATTCGCTTTAAAAGCTCTTGAAGCCGGTGTGGATGCTTTGATAGCCGAAGGAGTGGAAGCGGGCGGCCATAATGGGTTTGAAGAGACAACTACCTTGACTCTTATCCCTCTCATACGCCAAATTACTGATATACCGTTGATTGCTGCCGGGGGAATAGCTACCGGCAGTCAGATGCTGGCTGCAATAGCTATGGGAGCTGATGGTGTACAAATGGGAACCGCATTTGTGACGGCCGAAGAATCATCGGCACACGACAACTTCAAGCAAATGATCATCAACTCTGCCGAAGGCGATACCGAACTACGGCTGAAAAAACTCATACCAGTACGACTGCTGAAAAACCATTTCTACGAATTAGTCAGACAGGCAGAAGAAAATGCAGCCAGTGTCGAAGAGCTGAAAGCGTTGTTAGGCCGCGGAAGAGCAAAAAAAGGAATGTTTGAAGGCGATTTAATAGAAGGGGAGCTGGAAATAGGACAAGCAGCCGCTCTAATCAACGAAATAAAACCTGCTTCAATCATTATCCATCAACTGATAAATGAATACATAAAAAGCTATCAGAATTTGATTCAACAACATACTAACTAAGTTTTTGTGATAACATATTATGACTAAAAATAACTCTTATGAATTTTGAACTAACCGAAGAACAGCTGATGATTCAGCAAGCAGCACGCGATTATGCCCAACGTGAACTTATACAGGATGTATTGGAACGCGATGCCAATGCCACATTCCCTGCCAAACATGTCAAAGCCTTAGCCGAGCTCGGTTTTATGGGTATGATGGTCGATCCTAAATACAATGGTGGTGGCATGGATACAATTTCATATGTGTTGGCAATGGAAGAACTTAGCAAGATAGATGCCTCCATGAGTGTGATCGTATCAGTAAATAATTCCTTGGTATGCTATGGCCTTGACAAATATGGAGACGAATTTCAAAAGGAAAATTTTCTCAAGCCATTAGCAAGCGGCGAGAAGATAGGTGCTTTCCTGCTTTCTGAACCTGAAGCCGGATCGGATGCTACCAGCCAACGTACTATAGCAGAAGACAAAGGCGATCACTATTTGGTGAACGGTACCAAGAACTGGATCACTAATGCAAATAGCGCTTCAACATATATACTTATTGCTCAAACCGATCCTGCCAAGAAACACAAAGGGATCACTGCTTTTGTGCTTGATAAAAACAGTCCGGGTATCAGTCTTGGCCCCCACGAAGATAAGATGGGCATGCGTAGCAGCGACACCCACTCGGTGATGTTTACCGACGTAAAAGTACCCAAAGAAAACCGCATTGGGGAAGAAGGATTTGGGTTTACATTTGCCATGAAAATTTTAGAAGGTGGTCGTATCGGCATCGCAGCTCAGGCGCTTGGATTAGCTTCGGGTGCGTTGGAAAGGGCTGTTGCATATGCAAAAGAGCGTAAAGCATTTGGAACAGCTATCGCCAACCATCAGGCTATTGCATTCAAGCTGTCGGATATGGCTGTCAAAGTAGAAAATGCCAGAAATCTTTGCCTGAAGGCTGCCTGGCTGAAAGATAAAGGAGAAGCCTTTGGAGTTGCCAGCGCAATGGCTAAGCAGTATGCGGCTGATATTGCTATGGAAGTTACGACAGAAGCAGTTCAGATACATGGAGGTTATGGATATGTCAAAGAATATCATGTGGAACGCCTGATGCGCGAAGCCAAGCTAACTCAAATATATGAAGGCACATCCGAAATACAGAAAATCGTTATCAGCCGTAGCTTGTTGAGGTAACACACACAAGTAAGGCATCAGATCGAACTAAACAAATTGATTCACACAAAATATAAGCTATGAAAATACTTGTTTTGATCGGGAATGTACCCGATACCACCACAAAAATTAAGTTCAATGCCGATCAGACCGGTATTGACACAGCCGGAGTTCAATGGATCATCAATCCATGGGATGAGTTTGCCCTTACACGTGCCATGGAACTCAAAGAAGCATATGCCGGTGCTATTTCGTCTGTAGTAGTAGCTAATGTCGGCTCTTCTCAAACCGAGCCAACGCTTCGCAAGGCATTGGCCGTAGGTGCCGACAAAGCGATCCGCATTGATGCAGAAGCTAAAGATGCCTTCTTTGTAGCTACTCAATTGGCACAAATAGCCGGAGAGTACGAACTGATATTAGCCGGTATAGAAGCTTCCGACTATAACGGATCAGCCGTTGGCGGTATGCTGGCAGAATTGTTGGACCGTAGTTCGGTATCTGCGGTAACAGGCCTTGACCTGAAAGATGACAAGCTGTTAGTAACCCGTGAGATTGATGGCGGCAATCAACACCTGCTATGTACCACTCCACTACTTGCTATAGTACAGAAAGGTATTGCCAAAGAAGTTCGCATACCAGCTATGCGAGGCATCATGATGGCACGTACCAAACCTTTGGAAGTGATAGCCCCAGTCGAAAGCTCATATGCAACCTCTATACAAAAATTAGAGCTGCCACCAACGAAAGCAGCCTGTAAAATGGTAGCCGAAGACAATGTAAAAGAATTGGTACGCTTGCTAAAAGAAGAAGCCAAAGTATTATAAACTCTACAAATCTAAGATCATGTCAATACTTATATATACAGAAAACTGGGATGGGAAATTCAAAAAAGTAAGTTTTGAACTTGCCTCTTATGCCGCCGCATTAGCCGAACAAACCGGAAAACAAGCCATAGCCGTATCCTTAGGAGAGGTCGAAAACAGCGAATTAGAAAAATTAGGTCAATATGGTATTGGAAAGATAGTAACAGCACAGGATAAACGATTTGCTACCCTTGATAACAAAGCTATCACCAAAGCTATCGCTGCTGCTGCCAAACAGGTACAAGCCGAAGTAATCATCTTGTCGCACGACAACCTGGGGAAAGCAATTGCACCACGTTTGGCAATACGTTGCAATGCCGGATTAGTTACCGCAGTTACCGGACTACCCGAAAGCCTGAATCCTTTCATTGTACATAAAAATGTGTTTACCGGGAAAGCAATCGCACATATCAAAATCGAGAAAGAGGTAAAAGTGCTGACATTAGCCTATAACTCATTCGGATTAAATGAAAAGCATAGTTCTGTAGAAATCACTAGCTTCGATCCTGATTTGACCGATAGTGACTTTTCTATGGAGGTGTTGGATACTACCAAAGTAACGGGTAAGGTGTTACTGAATGAGGCAGATATAGTCGTTTCAGGCGGCCGTGGAATGAAATCAGCCGACAATTGGTATCTCATTGAAGAGTTGGCTGAAGAATTAGGAGCGGCTACTGCTTGCTCTCGTCCTGTCTCCGACGAAGGCTGGCGACCCCATGATGAGCATGTAGGTCAGACCGGAAAAATTATTTCGCCCAACTTATATTTTGCTTTTGGAATTTCTGGAGCTATTCAACATCTTGGAGGTGTGAGCTCGTCAAAAGTAATAGTAGCAGTAAACAAAGACCCTGAAGCACCTATTTTTGAAGCAGCCGATTACGGTATAACAGGTGATGCCCTAAAGGTGCTCCCCGAACTGATACAAGCTGTAAAAGACACTAAAAATCAGTAAATACGTGATCGCTTTTAAAACAGCTATGCAATAGTCTAACCCTATAACTCACCACATATGCAAAATGCCGGGACCTGATGGCCTCGGCATTTTTTTTGATACCCAAGACAGTATTTTTAATCAATCATCACAACTAAATAGCGTGATGCGCTCCAGAAGTCGTCGGGAAATAATATTCTCAGGCTGTCAATACTTTTTTCACCTATAAACTCATAACTACCAGCTGGATGCACACTCAGCAGGCGAGCCTTTTTGCTGAACACAGGTAATACAGTCAGATCGCGCAGGTCGGCACGTGTAAATAGCGTCGGATCAAAAGTTTCACTTACTTTCCGACTGCTACCTATTCCAATAAAGCCTCCTTCTTTAGTTGTAACACCTTGCTCATCAAGATATTTCTTCGACCCTATCAAATACCAGACAGTATTTTTTTCTACAATCTGCTGTTCGATCAGCTCGGCTTTGGCCTGACTTAAAGCTTCCATTGCATCCAGGTCTTTTTCAAGATTTTCTATTGCTAATTGTTTATCGGCTAATTCATGTTTAAGCTGGACGAGTTCCATATCTTTCTGTTCGATCTGGGCACTCAAATTAGCTATCATTCGCTCTAACTCAACATTTTTCTCACCCGAAGCATTAAATTGCGACTTCAACCGATCAAGCATCCGCCGATTCTCTAACAATAGGTCATAAATAGCATTGATATCCCTGTTGATCTCCTCTTCTTTGGTCAGACGCAGCTCATCATCCGTATCAGAGATCTCAGTGATCAGACGTTCTTTTGCCTTGATCTCCATCAGGTTTTCCTGTATGGCGTTAAACGTTCGCACATACGACATCATAGAGGTGTCTTTTTCAACCGACATACTCTCAAGGCTATCTGCATACACAGTAAGACGCTCTATCTCCTTCTTATACTTTTCAGTACACGAAGAAGCAATCCATAGAAAACTTAATATTCCTATCCAATACACTAACTTTTTCATAATTCCTGTTGTTTAAATGTATATAACAGTATAACGCTTCGGCAGGAAATTTATTGGTGATAAAAAAAATAATTGATTCAATAATAGTCTCAAAATTAGTGCCCGATATTCAAAGACTACTAGAGGAGATACTGTAATAGTCAGCTGTTTCTCGGCGATCTACTACAAAACAATCGGGATTAAAGGGATGGAACAACTATAGATATATTCAAGATTCTTCTTCCTGTTCTGCTTGTGCTGTATAACCGGCGTTGGTATATTTCTCCCTCAGTTCTTGTATCAGCTCTTCCAACGCATTATGTAGTTTATAAGTTAAAGCTTCATTTTCCTGTATCCGCTGACCTATCTCAGAAAAGTGATTCATCAATGCTGCCTTGAAAAGCTCTAACTCGTCAGAAAAATGATGACTATTGCTATCGGCATATTCTTTTAACTGACTCTCTAAAATCATAAAACGCTTGTAACTGTTTTTCCTATGTATCAAAAAAACAATCAAAAGCAATCCAAAAGCAAAGGCAAAAAAACCTATCAACAAATAGGGCAGCACTTCCGGACTGAAAATAGTATCCACTAAACGATCCAACATAAGTCAAACAATAAAAGAGGTTTAAAAAAAAGTCAAAAATAGAAACTATTGCGATGATTGTCAATTTTATATCAAAATATCATCAAAAAAGAGTTTTTATCGGTATGCAAATGTATTACGGACAATTCAACCCTTTCCAACGAAGAAGATTCAGAAAATAGATAAGGTTTGAGAATAAATCGTTACTTCTTCCAGATACCAACCCGATTGTTTAAAACAACATTATTTTATGTGGATAGGCGGATATTTCATTTTTGGCAGTTTGGTGTATGTTTTCCAAATATTTGTACTGTCCAAAATATATCAAAATGGCGGATTAAATGGATGTCATTATGCCAGGTGATACTCCCTTCACACACAACCTATCTGTTTCAATTCACTACTTCTATCGTGTCATATTTTAATTCAAAAGGGCTGTCAATTGATTGAAAACAGTTTGTTTCTGTTATATTAAATATAAGATAGAATGTTGTATCCACACCAATCAAAATATCAGTGCAAACCAGATAAATACTTTCTTTATCTTAATAGCTCGTAATAAACTGATAAACATGGCACCTATGCTATATAAAAGTGTTTTGACATACATTAACAGGGTCCTATCTATCCTAAAAGAGCAGAAACGTAACTTTTAGATTCCTCACTACGTTCGGATTGACTAAGCGTGAAGAAGGACAAAAAGGTTTTCAGAGAAAAAACTCCGAGTCATCTCTAACGGTAGCAAAAAAACTCAAACACGATTCCTCAAAGCTGTTAATGCCAAGTAAATCAATTTATTGTACAATCAGTTTATAATCGAAAAAACAGAAAGACAATAGCATCATGCTGATCAGAAAATCGCTGACACCCGATGCAAAACGCCCTCATCATACTAAGGAAAATATATTACATAATGTAATGTGACTATAATTGATATATCTTATAAACTTATTATAGAAATTAAACCTGAAATATGTAGAATTAAACTAAACATCCAAATAGTATGAATGATTTGTTCAACCAATCCTTGCCTGCATCAGGCCGTTTACCACTTTCATGTAAGGGAAGAGAATATCACACTAAAAAAAGCTTTCCTAAATTTTTGAATATATATTATTCGTATTTTAATAAGGAAATCGTTTTTGTTTGTTGGAAGCCTGACTACTCCTTTTACCGGTTTCTTTCTTTTGGTTTGTTTTACCACTTTTTGACCGGTCTTTAGCATAAAATTTATTGTCTTCTTGGAGGTGAATCTGAAGTTTTCTTTTATTTCGGCGAGGGTTGGCAAAGGAATCCAGGATCAGATCAACCGCATCTGTATCCACATCCACATATGAAAATCGATCTAATATATCTATCCGTCCAATTCTGATGTTTCGCGAGCGGGTGTATTCATTGATCAACCCGATGATCTGCTGGGGGGTGGCACGATCTTTACGTCCAAGCTGAATAGCCATTCTTGTAAAGCCCTCTTCAGTACTCGGCGCAAAGCTTTTCGACTTTTGATTTCCTTCTTTAAAAGAGCCGGATCTTGTTAGTTGGCTTTTAGCTCTTTTTTCAATATTGTCTTGTACGTTTAAATCTATCGCATCCCGATAATAATCTAAGAACCGGTTAAACTCGATAGCTACAAAGCGTTTGATAATTTCTTCCCGGTTCATCCATTCCAGTTTCCTATAAATTACCGGAAGGAAAGAATCTATTTCCTCATGATTCAGTTGTACCTTTTCCATCCGGTCAATATGGTGAAACAATTGCTTTTCGCACACCTGTACACCTGTAGGTATTTTTGCCCGGGCAAATTCGCGTCCGATAGTTCTTTCGATAAATTTTATTTTACCCTTTTCTTTCAGATTGATGATGCTGATGCATACGCCAGTTTTATCGGCTCTGCCGGTACGTCCGCTTCTGTGCAGGTATATATCGGCTTCGTCGGGCAGGTTATAATTGATCACATGGCTCAGGTTTTGCACATCAAGTCCTCTTGCTGCCACATCGGTAGCAACCAACAGCTGTAGATTACGGTTTCGAAACCGGTTCATCACATGGTCGCGTTGTGCTTGTGAAAGGTCGCCATGCAGTGCATCCACATTATATCCGTCGCGGATCAACATATCAGCTATTTCCTGCGTCTCTTTTCTTGTCCGGCAAAATACTATGGCATAAATATCAGGATGGTAATCGGCTATACGTTTAAGCGCCAGATACCGGTCTTTGGCATGAACCATATAATATATATGTTTCACATTAGCTGTACCCGTATTTTTTTGTCCAATAGATTTTATGACAGGTTTATACATGTATTTGTTCAGGGTATGCTCAACCTGATCGGGCATGGTAGCTGAGAAAAGTAAGGTTTGTTTATCGGCAGGCATCGTCTGAAGTATAGCGTCTACCTCTTCCTGAAAGCCCATATCCAACATCTCATCAGCTTCGTCTAATACTACCCATCGTATGCCTGACAAATCAATTTTATTCCGCCTGAGCATATCTTTCATCCTACCCGGCGTACCTACTATTATATGAGGATTCGTCTGTAATTGCCTGATCTGTGTTTCAATAGATGCACCACCGTAAACCGCAACAATCTTAAGCTCGGGCAGAAACCCGGCATAATTGTTCAGATCGCGTGTGATCTGCATGCACAATTCCCGTGTAGGGCACAGAATCACAGCCTGAGTATGGTGCTGTTCGGCACGAATATCTTGCAGTATAGGTAATCCAAAAGCAGCTGTTTTACCTGTCCCGGTTTTTGCAAGGCCTACCAGATCGGTAGGCTGTTGAAGCAAAACTGGAATTACCTCTGCTTGTACTTGTGTAGGTTCGGTAAAACCAAGCTTTTCAATAGCTTGAAGTAAGGCGGGGTTCAACCCGAGTTCGTGAAAAGTTGTCATAAATATTTTTCAAATGAAGCGGCAAAAGTACTCTAATTCAACATACAAACGTAGGTTCATCTTGTAAGGTGCAGAAAAAACACCCAAACCCTGAGTGATGAGCATGAAGCAGAAAACAGGATGAAGCCGGTCGGCCACATTGAACAGCTATACCAGAAGCAATGTATTAGTTTAGGATAGCTAACACAGTTTTTTTTCCTTTGACTTTGTCACCAAGTTTTACGGTTATCTTAGTATCTGCCGGGAGGTAAAAGTCAACCCTTGAGCCAAAACGGATGATCCCAAATTCATCACCGGCATTTCCTACTACACCTGTTTTAGTAAAACAAAGGATTCGTCTTGCTAAGATACCGGCAATCTGCCTTACCAACACCTCGCGGCCCTGCGTATCACGAAATACAATACTATTACGCTCGTTTAAAAGAGATGACTTAGGATGATTGGCTATCAAGAACTTACCCGGATGATACTTCAGATATACCACCTCACTATGGAAAGGGAACCAGTTGACATGCACATTAAAAGGCGACATAAAAACCGATACCTGCTTTCTGATATCTTTAAAATATTCAGGTTCAAACACATCTTCCACAACCACTACTGTTCCATCAGCCGATGAATACACACTATCAGCTTCGGCCTGAAGCTTGCGATGTGGAACTCTGAAAAAAGCAATAGTCCAGATACTCCACATCAGACCTAATACTATACATACTATATGCACTGTATGTTTGTGCGGCCAAAGCCAGATCACAAAAAACAATATCAGCACTACCAATAACAGGCTTATCAAGATTATGGGATATCCTACTTTATGTATATGCATCAGGAATTAACTATTAGAAGATATATAAACACAAATGGGATGGCAAAGAAAGTGGCATCAAAGCGGTCTAATACACCTCCATGCCCCGGTAACAGCTTACCTGAATCTTTCACACCAGCTTCACGCTTCATCTTCGATTCAGTAAGGTCGCCCAAAGTGCCGGATACAATAACGATGACAGCTATCGTCAAACTGTGTCCCAAGGTGATCCAGTCAAAATAAGAGGCTACCAACCAGGCTACTGCCATGGTAAACACCAGCCCGCCCACACTGCCTTCCCAACTCTTTTTAGGCGAGACCCGCTCAAACAACCTATGCTTACCAAAGCGCATTCCTATCAAATAAGCAAATATATCGTTGATCCAAATAAATACGATGACCAACAGCAGTAATCCGGCACCTGCCATAGGCCCTACTAAATCGCTCCGGTAAAAATATAGCATCAACGCTAACGGCAATGACACAAAAAACATAGCTGACCAGTGAATACCCACCACAGTAGTATAGTGTTGGTACTTAGAAAACAACGCATGTATCATAGGGAATATAAGAAAGAAAACAGCTATTGACAGTATTTTTGGCTCAATATATTCAAGGGCACCTAAAGCTAACAATATATAGACAAGCAAAGCAGGTGTCATATATACTAAAAGCATTTTTTTTCTGATCTCTTTTTGTGTGTGCAACCGAACTATTTCTACTATTCCAACCGCCGCAAAAAAGAGGAGTACACCTGCTAATAATTGAACCGAATAAAGGATGGATGCTACCATTACAAAGGCAAATATCAGGCCGTATAAAGTTCTGGTAAGCAGGTTATTCATAGATTAGAGTTCAAAAATATGACGGTTCGTGGCCAAAGCTACAAAATTTCAGGCTTAGGTGTCAGGTATCATCGGTAAGAAACACAAATATTGCTTTTGGGCCATGTACGCCTTTAATGAATTGTTGTTCTACTGCATTAGAACGACTTGGGCCTGTTATGAAAGTAAGTTGCGTTGGCAGTGAAGTCGGGTATTTTTTGTTCAGTTCCTGCATGGCTGTTTTAATGGTGGATTTCACCTGTGAGGCAAAAGCCATCACTATGTGCACATCTGCGCGGGAAAATATTTCTCTGCTACCTGCATCTGTATCCGACACTACCACAGTTCCGGTAGCAGCTATCAGGGCTTCGCAGCTTGTAAGTGATACACAAAGACTATTGTCAGTCGGATGAGTAGAAACATATGGGATCTCGGCTGCCGACAAGATCGAACTGATGCGTTTGTTCTGGCACCACAACCGGCTCCAGTTCATTTTCTCCATCAGATTAGCCAAATTATCTATAAATGCCCGTTCATTTTCGCAATAGATAAAAAATCCGCCTGCCTTGATAAATTCCTGACCAAATATCACTTCAGGCTCTTCCTCAGGATCATCAACCTTAATGATATCACCCGAAAAATCTAAGGCCTGATAGGGATTGTCTATTTTTTCTATCAATGCATTACGAACCTTTGTCAAAATTTGCTCCTTAGGTGTACTTTCTTGCATCTGTGTAAGCTTTTGTCATCCGTTTTTAGATAAGCAACTCCAAAAATTTTAGCCTAATCGAATCACTATTTATCTATTTAATTTAATCATAAATGAGTCCAAAAATGATGATTCAATTAAGTGTGCGAGCTTTTCATTGGGTTGTTTGTGTGTCCATATCGTGTATAGGTTCTTCTGTTTTGATTTCAGGCGATTCTTCTTTTTCTATAGCTGCTTGAGGTGAAGGTATTTCTTCTTTCACCCAGGGTCTTTTGCCGAACACAGTTTCTAAATCTTCGCCAAAGATGACTTCTTTTTCCAGCAGCTTGTTTGCCAATTTAGTAAGACCTTCCTTATTCTCCTGTAATATTTCCACTGCTTTTTTATATGCACTTTCTACTATGACGCTGATTTCCTGATCGATCAGTTCGTTAGTTTTCTCACTAAATGGTTTATTAAATGCAAACTCCTGTTGCCCTGTTGAATCATAGAAGCTTATATTTCCAAGCTTTTTACTGAGCCCATAATAAGTTACCATTGCATATGCCTGTTTGGTTACTTTTTCGAGGTCGTTCAATGCACCTGTTGATATTTCTCCAAAGATCACCTCTTCAGCTGCTCGTCCTCCCAGAGTTGCCACTAACTCGTCAAACAATTGTTCATAGGTGGTAATTGATCTTTCTTCTGGCAGATACCATGCAGCTCCCAACGACTTACCTCTTGGCACTATAGTTACTTTCACCAATGGATGAGCATGCTCCAGCAGCCAGCTGACTGTTGCATGACCTGCTTCATGAAATGCTACTACTTTCTTTTCGGAAGGTGAAATAATTTTACTCTTTTTCTCTAATCCTCCGATGATGCGATCGATAGCGTCCATGAAGTCCTGCTTGGTAATCATATCGTGGTTATGTCTTGCTGCTATAAGAGCTGCTTCGTTGCACACATTGGCTATATCAGCACCTGAGAATCCCGGTGTTTGTCTGGCTAAGAAATCTTTATCTACCTCGTTTGATAGTTTCAATGGGCGCATATGTACGGCAAATATTTCTTTTCTGCCTTCTAAGTCAGGTAGTTCAACATATATCTGTCGGTCGAATCGTCCGGCCCTCAAGAGAGCTCTATCTAATATATCAGCTCTGTTTGTAGCTGCCAGAACGATCACACCTGAATTAGTTGTAAAGCCATCCATCTCAGTAAGAAGCTGGTTGAGAGTATTTTCTCGTTCGTCATTAGCTCCTGTAGCAGGATTTCTGCCACGTGCCCTCCCTATCGCATCAATTTCGTCGATAAAGATGATACATGGCGATTTCTCTTTAGCTTGCTTAAACAGGTCGCGCACACGTGAAGCGCCAACACCCACAAACATCTCCACAAAATCACTTCCGGATATAGAGAAAAAAGGCACATGGGCTTCACCAGCTACCGATTTGGCTAACAAAGTCTTACCAGTTCCAGGAGGGCCTACAAGGAGTACCCCTTTAGGTATCTTACCGCCTAACTTGGTATATTTTTCAGGTTGCTTTAAGAAGTCAACAATCTCAATGATCTCAACCTTGGCTTCCTCCAATCCGGCTACATCTTTGAAGGTCACATTCACATTCGTATTTCTATCAAATAGCTGTGCTTTCGACTTACCTATATTGAACAACTGGCCTCCCGCACCACCAGTATTACGGCTCATCATGCGCATGATAAAAAACCATAGTCCAACCAGCAGCAGTATAGGTAAAATCCAGCCTAATACATCTGAAGTCCAATTACGGCGGGTGATATTGTTGATATATACTGGATTCTCGCGTCCTTGCTGAACAGATTTCACATCTTCTTCAAAGGTAGATACCTCACCTATCTGATAAACAAACTGAGGCTGAGTACTACCCAAACTACGGTTTAGCTCATTTTCATTTTTAGGTGTCAACTCATAGCGTTCAAACGCTTCTGACCTGATATAAATTTCCGCCATCTCCCGGTTTACTAAGTCAATCTTTTCAACATCTCCGTTTTCTAGCATAGCGATCAATTGTCCCTTGTCAATACGCTTCGGACTTGTACCCCAATTAGTAAACTGAAGTGCTATAAATACCAGTGCCAGAACACCATACAACCAATAAAAGTTAAACTTGGGAGTACGTTTATTCTCTGGTTTTTTAGGGGGGCCTGCTGGCCTTTTAGTATTGTTTTCCTTGTTCATTAATTGCCTTCTGATTTACTTCTTCAAATTTATGCTTCATATGCGGTCAGCTGAGCATCTGCCCATAACTTTTCGATCTTATAAAAGTCACGCGTGTTTTCTAAAAACACATGGACAACCACATCTATGTAATCAATCAAAATCCATTCCGCATTTTCAAATCCTTCTTTATTATAGGGTTTTACCCCTGTTTGTTTACTAACCTTTTCGAGTATGTGGTCGGCTATTGCTCCTACCTGAGTTTTAGATGCTGCATGACAGATCACAAAATAATCGGTTACGGCTGTATGTATAGTCTTGAGATTTAAACTGACAATATTGCTGCCTTTTCTATCCTGCATAGTTTGCACAATTACCTCCAGAACCAATTCGGGATTATCATACTGATGGCGTTCTCTCATTCAATGCATTTTAATAACACAACAAAATTAAGCTATTTTGGTTTAGCCGAACGATCTAATTAAACTCTTGCCTTTTGCAAAAGCCCCTACAATCCAAAGCGACTGTTTAGATCAGCAATAATTATGATGTATTTTCCTTCGTATTGAAAAAAATGTCAATTTCGCAAGCAAACCCTTAAGTATTGTACTGAACATACCACTTATGAATTTTACCTGGCGTTACACACATCTCGACAGCATACCTTCTACCAATCTATGGCTACAAGAGGAGTATGCCCGTGGCACCGATATACGAAATTTAGTAGTAACAACTGCGTATCAGACAGCTGGTAAAGGAATTGGGCATAACAACTGGTACAGCGAGCATGGAAAAAATTTGTTGCTAAGCCTCGCTATTGATACGCGTATAGACGCTGCTGAGCAATTTATGATTAATATGTCTATCTCGTTAGCACTCACAGATGTACTCAAGCATTACCTTTCCAATCATTCCGCGCTTTACATAAAATGGCCAAATGATATCTGGTACGAATATAAAAAACTTTCCGGTCTGCTGATCACTCATATTATTAGCGGCAACAGATTAGATATGAGTATTATCGGTATAGGTATAAACGTGAATCAAACTGTCTTTCCCAGTGGGCTACCCAATCCAGGCTCGATAAAATCAGCTTCAGACAAGCATCATTCCCTTCAAAACATACAGCAGCATTTACTACAACATATTGAAACTAGAATCGTGCAACTGCATGATACCGAATTTCTCCACCACCTGAAAGCTGAATATATTTCACAACTCTTATATTTTAATGAGTTTAAAAACTATCTTATCCGCGATCAGGCGGTGTATGCTAAAATCGTAGGTGTCAATGCTTTTGGCCAGCTTGAAGTATTGGACAGATCGGGGAAAAAATATGAATGCAACTTCAAGGAGATTATATTCCCAATTGAGAGGCAGGGTTAAAACGGCTGTTGCGTTAGTTTGTCAGCTATATGATTCACAAGATGTTGCATAGGTCTTTTTACCATCAATGCCATCATGGCATTCAACTCAGCTTGAAGCTCTACCATCACTTCCGTAAGTTTGTTGAGAGGTCGGAGATGTACTAGTAATTCAAACTCAAAAGGGGTCTTTCCATCAGCCACCAACCTTAGCAGCTGGGGGTGACGTCTTTCGTCAACCCGCATATTAAGACTTGCCATTCCTTTGATGGTAAACGAACAACGGTCGGCATCTGCCTGCCAGTTGACCACTTGTTCAGGCATAAGCTCCCCCACATTACGCAGATCCGCAATAAAATCAAAAACCTGCTCAGGAGATGCGTCTAATTTTTTCCAGCCGCTACTAAAGTCCATTTTTGTTTTTTTTGGTTTAAACTGTATCTCAATTCTGATTGTTTGATCCTTCATTGTTAAGATCGCTCCACTGTTGCGGATTGAGCTTCCATTCCATCAAGGATTTCCAGTCTTGTTCGTTGATATAATTTTCTTCAAGCGCTTGTTTGATCAGATCATCGAAGGTGAGCAGAGCCGTATATTCGCATTGTGCTTGCATGAAGTTTTGGTTAGCAAGTTGCAGGTCGTATGAAAATATAGCAAACAAGCCTTTTACATTAGCTCCTGCTTCTCTAAGAGCTTCAACAGCACTCAGGCTGCTGCTGCCGGTTGAGACCAGGTCTTCGATAACCACTACCGATTGTCCGGAATTGATCACCCCTTCGATTTGATTATTCAGTCCGTGTCCTTTTTTTTCTGTGCGTACATATAAAAAAGGTAGGCCTAATTCCTGAGCCACCAACGCTCCATGTGCGATACCACCAGTAGCTACAGCAGCGATAGCATCAGGCTTCCCATACTTCTCGAGCATCAGACGGGTAAATTCCTGTCGGATATGCGTTCTGATCTTTGGATATGAAAGCGTGATGCGATTATCGCAATAGATAGGGCTCTTCAAACCCGATGCCCATGTAAAAGCTTGGTGTGGATTGAGTTTTATTGCTTTAATTTGCAATAAATATCCGGCAAGAGCCAGCGATGCCTGATCATTAGAAATCATGAAGCAAATGTATGAAGTTTTTTGTGAAAATCGTTGTCTGTTTCTTACTTCAGTAAACGGTCATACCTCAGATTTATTGTTGCAAACCCCAATAATACAGCATTCATACGCTACCAATGAAATGGTTCAGAGATGGCTACATCATACAACAGAACTCGATATAGCCATTGATTCCGAGCTCTTGCCGGGAGAATTTTTATCAAAGCATATACCAGGTTTAGTGTTCGTCAAAGCAGCCGGAGGTATAGTTAGAAATAGTAAAGGCGATTTCTTGTTTATCTATAAAAACAAAAAATGGGACTTGCCTAAAGGCCATATCGAAGTCAACGAGCTTCCACATGCAACTGCCTTACGCGAGCTAACTGAAGAAACAGGTTTACAACACGTTGAGATACAACGATTTGTTGGTAGCACTTTTCATTGCTACAATCAGCACAACACATGGTTTTTAAAAGAAACCCATTGGTTTGATATGTCAGTCTCACAAAATTCTGTTTTAGTTCCTGATCTCCAAGAAGGCATCAGTCATTTGGAATGGATTGATTGTCACCAGGTAGAGCAAGTGTTACACCAATCATATCGGTCTTTACGTGAATTTGTTACTCATCATTATTTATCACACTCATGAAAAATAAAAAAATAGCTGTATTTCCGGGCTCTTTCGATCCTGTAACAGTAGGGCATGAATCCCTTGTACTAAAAGCTCTTCCACTGTTTGACACTATTATTGTAGCTATAGGCAACAACGTGCTCAAGCAGTATCTGTTTGGTTTGGAGCAGCGCAAAAAATGGATCGAATGGGTGTTTCGCGAGTATCCTACTATAAAAACGGCAGTGTATGAAGGACTTACGGTAGATTTTTGCCGTAAGGTTGGAGCTACCTATATTATAAGGGGTTTACGAACCTCAGCTGATTTTGAGTATGAAAGGAATATCAGTCAGGCAAACAAACTTCTCTATAAAGATCTGGAAACTGTTTTCCTGCTTTCTTCACCCGAGCATACACCCGTCACCTCGAGCATCGTACGGGATATATTTCGCAATAACGGCGACACCAGTAAATTCGTTCCACAGGGTGTAGTACTGACAATATAGGCATTAGCACAGCGTTTATCATTGAAATCAGTGGGAGAGAACGCATGCGGATATTACTTTTTTTTACAACTTTTCTGATAGGGGCCCTACAGCTTCCGGCTGCAACGATCACAATTAACGGCAACAGCAATACGCCGGCTACCGTCCTCCGAATTCTCATTGCCGATGATCTTGTATCAGGTCGCTATACTTTGCTTGCTCAAACAAATACTGATTTCAAAGGGGCATTCAGTTTACAGGCCCAAATCCAATCAATCAGCTTTGCCCGCATTGCTGCCGGAGCAGACTATACCGATATTTTGTTGACACCTGGTGCTACCTACCATATACAAATACACAAAACTAAAACAGACTACACTTCATTTTATGATGCACCAGCTATAACTGTGGACATACTACAAGCTGATGATCAGGGAGTATATCAGGCTATTGAAAAGATCAACCTGATCTATAATGCATTTGTATTAGAACATTTTCAGTCGCTCTACCGATTAAAGCAGGCAGCTTATCTCGATTCTTTGCACATGATACTCAACAAGCAAGTGAATGTGAGCCATCCGTTCGTTGAACAGTATTTGTTTTACAAGCTTGCCTCCTTAGAGCCTGTAGTAAAAAACATGACAACAAGTCAGGTCTTTGAAAAATATTTTCTACATCGTCCAATTTTATATGATAATCCAGAGTATATCAGTCTGTTTAAAGAGTTTTTCGGCTCGTATTACACCGAGCATCGACTTATTGGACACGCAAGATTCTTGGAAGCCATAGCACAAGGCGATAACAACCTTAGGCAACTCATGGCTACTGATCCTTTGATAAGTAGCTACCCTGCATTTGGTGAGTTGATCCTATTATATCAGCTTCAATCTTTTTTTTCACATCCTCAACTATCTCCCAAAGTTGTGGAAGAGCGTCTGCTTCAAATAGCTAACACTTCTACCATCTACAAACATCGCATCATTGCACGAAATATTATTTTTATGCAGTCGTATTTGGCTTTTGGTGCTCCTGCCTTTGATTTTCAATTACTAGATCAGTCGGGCAAGCTTTACGAATTAAGCCAGGATTCAAGCAGTGTGGTGATACTCAATTTCATACGCGAAAACTGCCCTTTGTGTGAATACGAGCTTCAAGACCTTCAGCAGCTGTCGGCCAAATACGCCACTCAACTTAAAGTTGTCAGCATAAGCGTCAGGGAATCATATCCATATTATTCCCGGCTTTTTCATCAAAACCGGTATCACTGGAAGCTTTTAAATTTAAACCAGCAGTATGAGATCTTAGACACGTATCAAGTGCGATTTTTTCCGTACAACATCATCCTGTTACCTTCCACACGTATTGGACAATGCCCGGCACCCACACAGTATCTTGAGTTAGAAAACCAGCTTAAGAGATTAGTGCCGGAATGGACAACAAGTCCATAGGAACCAGCCTTTTTAAAATGGTTTTTATCTCAATGCATTAAAAAGCTTTAATTTTGCGCTATTATCTCCGTAAATACGTTATATTAGGGTACAGTTTTTGACAGCAACTACAAAGCTAAAATCTATCTATTATGTTAAGCTTTATCAAAAAAATATTTGGCGACAAAGCCACCCGCGACCTCAAATCCATTCAACATATACTTGATCTTACGCGCAATGCGTATGAACAAGTCGCACTGCTAAGCAACGATGAGCTACGGGCTAAAACAACCTATTTCAGAGAGAAGATACAACAAAATATAGCCGAAGAAACCAAGCAGATTAATATCTTGTTAGAAGAAATAGAAGCCGATCCCGACTTAGCCCCTGATGAGAAGGAAAGACTTTATAACCAAATTGATAAGCTTGAAAAACAACAATACGATAAAACCGAACAAGTTCTCAACGAGATATTACCAGAAGCTTTTGCTGTGATTAAGTCAACAGCAAAACGATTCCATGAAAATGAATTTATTGAGGTACAAGCTAACGATTTGGACAGGAATATAGCTTCTATACATGACTATGTCACCATACAAGGCGATAAAGCAATGTACCGTTCAAGCTGGAATGCAGGCGGGAACATGATCAAATGGGATATGGTTCACTACGATGTACAATATATTGGTGGTATAGTGTTGCATCAGGGTAAGATAGCGGAAATGGCTACAGGAGAAGGAAAAACATTGGTAGCCACTTTGCCTGTCTATCTGAATGCCTTAGCCGGTAAAGGAGTACATGTGGTTACGGTCAACGATTACCTTGCCAAGCGCGACTCGGAATGGATGGGAGTGATCTATGAGTTTCTCGGGCTTACGGTGGACTGTATTGACAAACACGAACCTAATTCAACAGCCCGAAGACAAGCTTATTTAGCCGATATCACCTACGGCACAAATAACGAATTCGGGTTTGATTATTTGCGCGACAATATGACCGGAAATCCGGATGAGTTGGTTCAACGTAAACATCACTACGCCATAGTGGACGAGGTAGATTCAGTGTTGATAGACGATGCCCGTACACCACTTATCATCAGTGGACCAACACCCAAAGGCGACAATCAGGAGTTCGATGTACTAAAACCCGATGTTACCAAACTATATAATGCACAACGTACATTAGTAAGCAGCATATTAGCCGAAGCAAAAAAAATATTGCAATCAGATTCTAATGATACCGATCTGAAGAAAGGTGGCGACCTGTTGTTCAGAGCTTATCGCGGGCTGCCAAAAAATACTGCATTAATTAAATTTCTGAGCGAAGAAGGGATGCGAAGCCTGATGCAGAAAACAGAAAGCTACTACTTGCAGGAGCAAAGTAAAAATATGCACCTGATTGATGATGAGCTGTATTTTGTGATTGATGAGCAACATAACTCGGTTGACCTGACAGAAAAAGGGATTGATCTGTTGACAACGGCATATAATGAACCCGATTTTTTCATACTACCTGATGTGGGGGCCGAAATAGCTGAGATAGAGAAACAACAGCTCCCCGAAGACACTCTGAACGAAAAAAAGAACGAGCTGATTCGCAATTTCAGTATCAAATCTGAACGCTTACATACCGTTCACCAGTTATTGAAAGCTTATACCCTCTTTGAAAAAGATGTGGAATATGTGATCATGGACAACAAGATCAAGATAGTGGACGAGCAGACAGGTCGTATTATGGAAGGCCGGCGCTATAGCGATGGACTTCACCAGGCTATTGAAGCCAAAGAAAATGTCAAGGTAGAAGCAGCTACCCAGACTTATGCGACCATCACTCTTCAGAATTATTTCCGTATGTATAATAAACTTGCCGGCATGACAGGTACTGCCGAGACCGAAGCCGGTGAGTTCTGGGATATCTACAAATTGGATGTAGTGGTGATACCCACCAACCGTCCCATACAACGTGATGATCGTGAAGACCTGATCTATAAGACTAAGCGAGAGAAGTTCAATGCTGTCATAGACGAGATCGTCTCATTGGTTGACGCCAAGCGGCCTGTCTTGGTAGGGACTACCTCAGTAGAGACATCAGAGTTGTTGAGTCGCATGCTTCAGAGGAGAAGCATACCTCATAATGTACTCAATGCCAAGCTACACCAGCGCGAGGCACAAATAGTGAAAGAAGCCGGGCAAGCCGGTATGGTTACCATAGCTACGAATATGGCCGGGCGTGGAACAGATATCAAGCTTGGTTCAGGGGTGAAAGAAGCCGGCGGATTAGCTATCATAGGTACCGAACGACACGAATCAAGAAGGGTTGACAGACAGTTGCGCGGACGTTCAGGACGTCAGGGCGACCCGGGTAGCTCACAGTTTTTTGTCTCATTAGAAGATGACCTGATGCGAATGTTTGGCTCTGGACGTATAGCCGGACTGATGGACCGCCTTGGACTGAAAGAAGGTGAAGTAATACAACACTCTATGATCACCAAATCAATAGAAAGGGCACAGAGAAAAGTTGAAGAAAACAACTTCGGAATACGTAAACGACTGCTTGAATACGATGATGTGATGAACGCACAACGGGAGGTGATCTACAAAAAACGCCACCACGCACTCTTTGGTGAACGCCTTGCAGTTGATTTGTCAAATATGCTTTTTGATCTGGTTGAGGGAATGATACAAGACTATCAGTCGGAACAAGACTTTGATCAGTTTCGCCTGACAGCACTCAAATCACTTGGGATAGAGCCACCCTTTGATGAAAAGACATTCCTCTCGGCCAATGTACAAACACTTACCGACCTGCTTTTTGAAAAGAGCACTAAGATGTATCGCGAAAAGACACGAAAAATAGGTGAGAAAACTATGCCTGTCATACAAGATGTGTTTGAACGGCAAAAACAATATGAAAATATCGCAATCCCTATTACTGACGGACAAAAGGCAATGCAGGTGATTGTAAATCTTAAAAAAGCTGTAGAAAACGGATCCAGAGAGGTAACCCTTTCCATCGAAAAAAACATCAGCTTAGCTCTCATAGATGATTCATGGAAAGAGCATCTACGCGAATTAGACGACCTCAAGCAATCGGTACAGGCAGCTACCTATGAGCAGAAAGACCCACTGTTGATCTATAAGTTTGAGTCGTTCGAGCTGTTTAAGAATATGTTGAACCGCATCAATAAGGATGTCATCTCTTTTTTAATGAAGGCCGATATACCCGTACAAGACGGGTCTGGCGTGAGAGAAGCAAAACGTGCTAAAGGCATTGACCGAAGCAGAATGAAAGAAGAACGATCAGACATGCTTTCACAAGCCCACAGCCAAACACAACAGCAAGAAATTACACAGCCTATCAAAGCTGAGAAGAAAGTTGGGCGTAATGAACCATGTCCGTGCGGAAGTGGAAAGAAATACAAAAACTGCCACGGCAGAGTAATGGCCGAATCCTGAAAAATTAGTAAAAATCTCTAGCAGCCGAACACGCAAAAAAAGATTACTTAGCCTATCGCATTAAATTTTTGTTAAATTTGCTCGCTTTCCATAGATTTTAATGCATGGTACAAGTTGATACTCTTACAAAAAACAACCGTAAAGCATCCTCTCTAAAGACCAGTGAAACTTTTTCACAGTTCAGGATACCGTGGTGGAAGAGATTATTCGATATTTTCTTTTCAGTGATTGCTTTGCTGATCTTTTCACCCCTGATGCTAGTGATCGCTTTGCTGATCAAAATAGATTCACGAGGACCAGTAATTTATTCTTCCCGAAGAGTAGGGACCGGATACGACATATTCAACTTTTATAAGTTCCGTTCAATGCATGTAGGAGCTGAACAAGAGCTTCCGCTGTTGTCCGACTTAAATTTATATCTCATTAACCGTAGCCAACGTTTACAGCACGAAGAAGAGAAATGTCCTCAATGCCAAAAGTTAGGTCATAATTGTTCACCCCTGCTATATATTGATGGTACTGAGATATGCGAGAACTGGTATTTTGAGCTACGCCGTCGTTCAGCTACCAACACCACCTTTTTCAAAGCTAAGGGCGATCCACGCATCACTCGTATTGGAAGGATCATACGATCAGTCAATCTGGATGAATTGCCACAGCTGTTCAATGTTATCAAAGGAGACATGTCAATAGTTGGAAACAGGCCATTGCCATTATACGAAGCCGAAAAACTTACTACCGACTTATGGTCATACCGTTTTATTGCACCAGCAGGAATTACAGGGCTATGGCAAATACAAAAAAACCGCTTTTATTCGCAGGAAGAACGAATTGCTTTAGATAACCAATATGCAATGATAGCCTCGTTTTGGATGGATGTGAAAATCATATTTAAAACATTGGGCACCTTCTTCAGGAAAGGAAATTATTAGCCCGACTGAAAATGAAACATACGAAAGGCTGTAGTATCTACCGAATCAAAACTATAACAGCTCAAGCTGAACTTCAAGGATTTTGTTTTCTGCCGCTTTCAATATGCTGATCTTATATGAGTCAATGATGATCTCTTCTCCCAAGGCCGGAATACTTTCATGATTGTTAATGATAAAGCCTGCCAAGGTTTCGTACTCTTCCGATTCGGGCAGATTCAGTTTATAGGTTTGGTTTAAATAATCTATCTCAAGGCGAGCCGAAAAAACATACGTATGGTCTTCTACACGCAATTCAACAGTTTCTTCCTCGTCGTATTCATCGTCAATATTTCCAAATATCTCCTCAATGATATCTTCCATTGAGACTATGCCCGATGTACCTCCAAACTCATCCACCACTACAGCAATTCCTCTTCTTTTTTGGATCAGCTGCGAGAGCAAAAGGTTGGCAGCATATGTTTCGGGATATATCTCTATAGGGCGCAACACCTGTTTGATATCAGCAGGCTTTTTAAACATATCAAATGAATGTACGTATCCAATGATATTGTCTATACTATCCTGATAGACCAATATTTTTGAGTGCTTTGTTTCCTCAAATCTATTGAGAAGAGTATTCAACGTATCGTCCACATTAACAGCTTCTATCTCAGTACGGGGCACCATACATTCACGTAGTTTAATATATCTGAAGTCGATAGCTTTTTGAAACAATTGTATATCTTGATTGATCTCGTCTTCGATTTGCTCATCGGAGGCATAATCACGTATAAAATCATTTAAGTCAACAGAAGAAAACTTATATTCATCCGGTTCAAGATGAATACGAAAAACTTTACTCACCAAAAACTCCGCAAGGCTGATATACAATACTATTAAAGGATAGAGCAGATAAAAGAACAGCCATACGGGGCCTGCAAAAGCCGAAAGCATACCGTTTGGGTTGATCCTGAAGAGTATCTTTGGTAAAAACTCGGCAAAAAATAAAATAATTAAAGTGGATACTACGGTTTGAAACAGCAACACAAACAGCTGGCTTTGCATGACAGCCGGGAAGCTTTCTGCTATAGGTTCTAAAAGTCGTGCCATAGCAATACCATATACTACAAGAGCAATATTATTGCCTAACAACAATGCACCAATAAATTTTGATGGATTTTTATAAAAACCGTTTAGTATCCCGGCTGAAATTTTTTTCTTTTTCAGATCCAACTCAATACGCAATCGGTTGGCACTGACAAATGCTATCTCCATGCCTGAAAAAAAGGCAGAAAATAACAGCATCAGAAGAATGATCTGGAAGTCAGTCATTGTGTTTTTGTTACTAAACGTATCCGCTGCAAAGATACATGGAAAAAAGCCGAATGAAACATAATCTATTCATTCCATCACCTGATTTTCTGTACATATCTTATTGATCTTCTTCGTCTATCTCTAACGTAGCCCGTATGTTATAGATAGTACGACTTGAAAAGTCTTCTGCAGCTACAAGGCTGTCACCAAAAATAACTTTTTCAGGTCCAGTGATTTTAACTGTTGACCGTGAAAATATTTCTTTCGATTTCTGATCCCAATATAAAGTATCTGTCTGCAACACCTCTTTTGTATGAAAGTTTTCTACTTCTACCTCACCTTTTGCTATCATCAGTTTTATTTTGTCGTAACTGATCCCATAATTTGCTTGTATCTGCGAGTTGGGCTGTTGTAGAGAATCTAAGAATTGTGCCATAAATCCCTGCGGAAACTCAATGATCTGGTCAGCTTCGTCGTATTGAAGCATAAGAGGTGCTGTGAGTATCATCATCACTTCTCCCGAATCGCTTCGGATATAGGTAATATTGGATGCACTCACTGTTGCCAATGTATCTTCTTTGGATAACTCCCGTACTACGCTCATAGGATTTTCACACGAAGCCCATATTAGCGCTGCTAAAAAAAACAGAATAATGTGGGATTTTATCGCCCGGCTGATGAACCTGATCCAGTTCATTGCAGCAATTATTTAGCTGCTCTAACTATAGTCTCTTCCCTGAACCAGCATTCAATCACATACGGTTTCCCTTCTTCATATCCATAGAAGAATATAGTCTCAAGACTTGGGAAATAAACCGAATACGTTGCTATTCGTTTATTGGCTATCTCTGTCTGTGAAGGATCAATACGTTTTGCCTGATTATATTTATCTACGGCAGCCCAAAATGATACGCGGCTTGTAAACTCATTATCGCCACACTCTTTAGCCCCTGACGCATAAATATCACCTATTGTAATATAGGGTGAGCCATCACTTGGATTCAGTTCTATAGCCTTTAAAGCCATCTGACGGGCACGAGGGTAATTCTTCAAGGCACGCAAAGTTTCAGCCAATAGCTTATATGCATTAAAGGCCTTAGTCATATCTTCCGAATGAGTAGCTTCTTCAAAATATTTGATCGCTTCTCCATATTTATCTTCTCTGAGCATCAGCCTTCCAATATTGTAAGCCGATTCGGGAGATGGTTGCAGCTTATGCAACTTAACACTGGCATTTAGATAGAGCGGGTCATCCTGACATCCACGACGGTCAAGCAGATTAGTTATCTTGGTCAATAGTTCTATATCATCGGGATTATCATTCCACTTTTTGCTATACACCCTAATCAAATCGGGGCAGGATGCAAAAGGTTCAAAGGTAACATCAATATTTGCCTTATAGTTCCTGTAATGTTCTACCCAACGTGTATCACCCGCCTGTGTCAAGCCGACTATATTATGATCTAATATATCAATGATACGGTCATAAATATCTACTAAGGCAGCTGTATCTATCTTCGACTCCTGTACCATGCGTACTGCTGATCTGAAATAATAGATCAATACTGTGCCATCGGCATTATCGCCTTCAAGCTCGATAGATTCATTCATGATTTGATAGCTTTCCTCATATCGGGTGGGTGCATAGGTCATCAAGTCCATTCCTTTGCGTCCGAGTATAGCACCTTTTTGTGGGTTTCCTGTACGGAAGTGATATGGAAAATACGTGATACGTTGATCGTACACCATCATCAATGTGTCGATAAGCAGTGCCTTAGCTTGGATATCCTCTTCATTTTCAATCTGGTGTTGCATAATTTTCACCCCATCCACATAGGTGTTTTCGCTTCCAAGCGGGCAGTTCTGAAACACCCAGCGCCATGGTCCAATTATATCATTGACCACAGGCGACTGATAGTCAGCAGCTTTCCATTGCCTGAAGAACTCACGATAAAGCGATATATTTTCGACACATTTAATGCTATCTTCTCCATATTTGGGTAAATCTTGTAAATTCTCCTGTGCTATAGCGGTAGTACTAAGTACTATAAGCATTGCAATGGTTTTCAACAAGGTGTTATAATAGGCATTGAATTTCATATTACTAAAGTCTAAAGATTAATTATATTTTCTTTTCACAAACCAACGTTCATAGATTGCTATCCCAACGGTAAGATTCGCATAGGTTTCTCTGATCAGGTTATCGGCCATAGTTCCTCTACGTCCTACTTCAAGGCTCAGATCAAGAGTAGTCAAAGAACGTGGCATTGGCAAGCTAACTCCAAAACTAATGCCAAAATCGGTAATCTGATGTCCGTTAAGCTGTAGATAGGTTTGATTATATTGGGCTCCCATCCTATAAGTAACACGTTTCCAGTATCCTGAAATCGATGTGTGAGAAGGGGTGAACTGACCACCAACAGATAGATTCCAGCTTTTACCCAATGAATCAACCGATGTTGGCATAGGATAGGCTTCCCAGTTTTGCCAATTAAAATCTAAGCCTACCAACCAACTGTCTGGCTTCTCCAACGACAACCCAAAACCAACTTTGGGAGGCAGCTGTATGGTCTCTTTTTGCTTTTTATCATAAAAAATAGTGTCAATCAGTTGGGGTATATTATCTCCTATCCCTCCAAATCGTGAGACTACTAATTGTTCGCCCTTTACTGCAAGATTGGTTGAATGGCTATAAATCAGACCAAAATGCAAGGCCATATCATTTTGAAACCGCAACGAATACAAGGCACCATAATCAATGATAAAGTCACTGACCATCATTCGGCTATCAACTTTTGTGTTGGCCATACTCAATGAATCAGTGAAATAAACCAATGAGGAAGTAGTGTTTCGTCCAAAGACATATGAGGCATTAACGCCTATTGAAACATTTTTGACCAGAGCAAATGCATTTCCAAAGTACAACTTGTTCAACCCGCCCTCTCCCGAGTATGAACGTATGTAGTCCAGTCCTTCATTAGTAGTTGATTTGGCATTAACTTCATAACTGATATGGCTGAAGGGCTGTAGTCCAACTGCTGATTTCCACCAGGCTGTTACTGGAAAGCCTGCTGCAAAATAGGCTAAATTAGCATAATCACCTGATTCTGTTTGGGTTGTAGTTCTATATCCTACTGTGCTAAGGCTTAGTCCGGCATCAAACAAAAACGAAAGGGAGTCGAAAGCTGCATAAGTAGCCGGATTAGCCGAATTTACTATGCGCTGACTACCTACGGCATTCCCTATGCCACCCATTGCACGCAACTGGGCATTCACGCTATTGGATTCAAGCATTCCCAATCCAAAACGTGAATAAGGTGAATCAATGCTGTTTTGTGCCACCGCACCTCCTAAGCTCATTCCTATAAGCAACAGCAGGAGAATTTTTGTTAACTTACCCAAATCTATTATAATTCAATATTACACGCAGACCTTCCAAAACAAGATTTGAAGTTGCAAAGATGTTAATTTTAAACTTTTTGTCAAAATATTTATTGTCTCCACCGCCAACTAAAATTTTTAATGGTTGGTAACGGGCTTCATATTGTTCAATTATACCGTCTAACTCGGCCTGTACTCCGTTCATCACCCCCGATTGCAACGAAGCAATAGTTGTTTCACCTATCAGGTTAGCTGCACCTACAGCCGATACCAACGGCAGTCGGGCAGTAAACGTATGCATTGCCTTGAAACGCATCTCAATACCCGGACTGATAGCACCTCCATAATACACACCATCGGCACTCAAGAAATCATAAGTGATACAACTTCCCATATCAATCACTAACACATTTTCTGCCGGATACATTTCCCATGCTGCAGCAACAGCGGCTATCCGATCCGTTCCAAGCGTCTCAGAGGTTTTATAAGCTAAGGTAAATGGCATACTCATCTCGCTGCTAAGCATGCGAACTATCATTTTTTCCGACAGGCTTTTACTGATAGGCTCAGGTAGCTCTCTTACGGCCGACATAAAACAAAGCCGTAACTTCGGATATTTACGAAGCAGCTCATCTATGGACTGATGGTCGTTCAACCCCAGATTGAACACCTCCTGTATCAAACCTTCAGTCAGCAGTGCCGCTTTGATAATAGTATTTCCAACATCCAGCAGTAAAACCATTGTAATCACTCAATTTAGCTGTAAAAATACACACTCTGTCCCGGATGGCAATTTTTTTATTCAAAAGTTTTTGAAGAACCAAATTTATCCTATCTTTGCAGGCCAATTCCAGCGGGGTACCATAGCTCAGCAGGTAGAGCAACGGACTGAAAATCCGTGTGTCGCTGGTTCGATTCCGGCTGGTACCACCCTCAAAAGCAGCTGCATCATTATCAAGATACGGCTGCTTTTTTTATGGCAAATTCCTATCAGATAAAACCAGAAGTACTATGACTATGTCAACCGTAATTAAATCTGCCAGTGCGCTCATGCTTTTGTGCTTTCAACCGTTTGCATAGACTGTTTTTGTCTGCTTTGATTCAAACGGCTTTATTGCCATAAGAACTCTATATATTTGTACAGAAAATACAGCTTAAGGCAATACACTTATCTTGTGCTTCAAGTGGATATGATTATGAGTATGCGTTTTTTAAACATAATTCAGTCATATGTTATGATAAAAAAAGTGTATAATAGAGCGAAGCAGTTCAATAGGTTTAAGGTATTAGGATTGCTTTGCTTACAATAACTTCAAAAATTTAAACGGATGAAAAGAGTATTGATAGTAACAGGTGGTGGCGATTGTCCGGGACTTAATGCAGTGATCCGGGCTATAGTAAAGCGTGCTTCACAGGAAAAGAACTGGGAAGTATTGGGTAGCATTCAGGCTTTCAATGGTATTTTATGGGAACCTACTGAGGTAAAGATTTTGACTCCCGAGTTAGTAAAGGGCATTCATTTTCAAGGAGGTACTATTATTGAAACCACAAATAAAGGAGGTCCGTTTGCATGGCCTGTTAAAAATCAGGATGGAAGCTGGTCAACAGTTGACCGCTCGGACGAGATGATCCGTAAGATACAGTATCTGGGTATTGATGCGGTGATCAATATTGGTGGTGATGGCAGTCAGCGTATTTCGCAAGCTTTGTTTGAAAAGGGCTTGCCTATTATAGGTGTCCCCAAAACTATTGACAACGATCTTTCATCAACCGATTCAACCTTTGGATTTCAAACGGCTGTAGAGGTAGCTACTGAAGCAGTAGATAAATTGGTAACTACTGCTGCCAGTCATAACCGAGTATTTGTAGTAGAGGTAATGGGGCGTTATGCCGGTTGGATTGCATTGAATGCTGCTGTAGCAGGAGGTGCTGAGGTTTGTTTGATTCCTGAGTTTCCGTATGACATTCATATCATTCAACAAAAATTAGAATCCCGTTTTGTGCGCGACAGAGGCTTTGCCGTAGTGGTTGCTGCAGAAGGTGCATATCCCAAAGGTGGGGAAATGGTGTTTGAGACAAGTGATGAGATCGGTTACAAAAATCTAAAGTTAGGCGGTATAGGACGCTCTCTGATCAAACAGCTTAAAGAGGTTGGTTTTGAGCATGATATGCGTGAAACAGTATTAGGACACCTGCAGCGTGGCGGCATACCTATAGCTTATGACAGGGTATTATCCGCACAATTTGGAGTAAAAGCCTTTGAGATGGTGTTGAAAAAAGAATATGGAAAAATGGTCTCGTATCGTCATCCTCATTTTGTATCAGTACCATTAAAAGAAGCTATAGTACAGCCTAATTTGGTTACTTTGGATAATGCATTGGTTAAAACAGCATTAGGCTTGGGAATCTCACTTGGGATAGACATAAGCAGTTCATTGAATGCGTAGGCTCATTATTTTTCCTACAGCCCGTTCAGCTGATGTGAGCCTTTGCAACAAATCCATAGTAGTTGTGATTGATGTGCTCCGTGCTACTTCGGTAATAGCAACCGCTTTGGCTAATGGCGCTAAAAAGGTTTTTCCTTTTGCAGAGATAAAAGATGCCAGAAACTTTTATGATCAATGTCAGCCTGGCACCGCTCTCCTTTGTGGTGAACGCAAAGGACATATCATACCCGATTTCCATCTTGGCAATTCACCGCTCTCATATACTTCTGACACGGTAGGGCAAAAGATGCTATTATTAAGTACAACTAATGGAAGTCTTGCCATTGACCGATGTAAGGAGGCTAAAAGGATGATTACAGTAGCTTTCGTCAATATCACTGCCGTAGCTGATTGGCTTTCCGGCTTAGCTGAAGATATTGCCATAGTATGTGCAGGTACTAATGGCCAGTTTTCTTTAGATGATGCCCTGTGTGCTGGTGCACTGATCAGCTTATTAGAAGAACAGTCGGCATACCAAAAAGGCGATCTGGCTTTGTTACTGTCCAACTTTTACCGGTCATCAGGCAGCATACGCGAGAAGCTCACTGGCTGTTATCATCTCACCTATTTAGAATCTATTGGATATGGGCAGGATATAGACTATTGTCTTAGCCCTGATCTGTTACAAAACATACCGCTCTTACACAGTGATGGTCGACATCATTGGTTTGAAAACCTTTAAGGGAGAGATATTTTACGTATCTCAAGCTGTAATTCAGCAAGTTGCTGAGGTGCGATAGCTGAAGGTGAGTCGATCATTACATCACGTCCGGAATTATTTTTCGGGAATGCAATAAAATCACGTATAGAATCAAATCCTGCGAGCAAAGCCGTCAGTCTGTCGAACCCAAGTGCAATACCTCCATGAGGTGGTGCTCCATATTCAAAAGCATTCATCAAAAAACCAAACTGTTGCTGAGCTTCTTCATCGGTAAAGCCTAACAATTCAAACATTTTCTTTTGCAATTGCCTATTATGGATACGTATTGAACCCCCACCTATTTCTACCCCATTGATCACCATATCATACGCATTAGCTCTTACTTCAGCCGGATTGGTATCCAGCATGGGTATATCCTTTTGGTTTGGAGAGGTAAACGGATGATGCATGGCATAAAATCGTTGGGTTTCTTCATCCCATTCTAATAAAGGAAAATCCGTGACCCACAAAGGTTTAAAGTGGTTTGGGTCACGCAATCCCAGCAAGTTACCCATCTCAAGGCGTAATTCATTCAGTTGCTTAAGTGTGGTATGAGTCGCACCCGAAAGGATCAGCAACAGATCGCCAGGTTTGGCATCACAACGCTCCACCCATTGTTGCAGATCATGCTGACTAAAAAATTTATCTGCTGATGATTTTAAGCTTCCGTCTTCATTATACCGCACATAAAAAAGGCCTTTAGCTCCTATCTGCGGTCGTTTCACAAAATCTGTCAACGCGTCTATTTGTTTACGGCTAAATGAGGCGCATCCGCTTGCATTGATACCTACAACCAACTCGGCACCATCGAACACGCCAAACCCTTTCCCTTGTGCCAGATCAGTCAGTTCGACAAAAGACATTCCAAAACGAAGATCAGGCTTATCAGTACCATACAAACGCATGGCAGCAGCATAATCCATATGTATAAAAGGCTCTATATCAATACCTTTTACCTTCTTAAAAAGAAAGCGTACCATTCCTTCAAATGTATTCAGTATCTCGTCTTGTTCAACAAAAGCCATCTCGCAATCTATCTGAGTAAATTCCGGTTGTCGGTCGGCGCGCAGGTCTTCGTCTCTGAAACAACGTACTATCTGAAAATATCGGTCAAATCCTGATACCATCAGCAATTGCTTGAATGTTTGAGGCGACTGTGGCAATGCATAAAACTCACCCGGATTCATGCGGCTGGGTACCACAAAGTCGCGGGCACCTTCGGGAGTAGATTTAATCAGATAAGGGGTTTCTATCTCAATAAAACCCAACGCATCCAGGTAAGTACGTGTTTCTAAGGCCAACTTATGCCTCAGCAAAAGATTTTCCTTTAATGGGTTGCGGCGCAAGTCAAGGTAGCGATACTTCATACGCAGCTCCTCACCCCCATCAGTCATATCTTCTATAGTAAACGGCGGTAGCTTCGATTTGTTGAGAAGCTCTATGCTGTGCGGCTCGATCTCTATATCACCTGTTGCTAATTGTGGATTTTTCGAGATGCGTTCCACCACTAAACCTTCTACCCGTATGACAAACTCACGGCCTAACTGCCTTACCTGTTCTATCAATGCAGGAGTTGTTTTCCCTTCTTCCAACATCAGTTGAGTGATTCCATATCGGTCACGAAGATCAATCCAGATCAACGAACCTTTGTCGCGTATGCGCTGTACCCATCCGCTGAGTATCACATGACGACCTGTATCCGACAGGCGAAGTTCACCACAAGTATGCGTTCTGAACATAAGAATTATGCTTAAAATTTCAAAAGGCGAAATTACAAAAAAGCAGCCTCACAGTGAGAGATCAGTCTAAAGATTTGATGAACAGCAGACTGGTCAGATGAAAGTATAAGAATATCAAAACTAAGTTGGGCTTCAAAAGTTGATCTGAGTGAACGCATTGACTTCATGTACTTTTCACTATCTCTCCAACTGCATCCATTGTTAGAATCAATTATTGGGCTTGGATAAACAATTTTATATTCTCAATAGGTGTATGATGGTGACAAGATGTATTTTTGCAGCCAAGATGGTCTTGCGTTCTCAATCATGAATTGGTAATAGCCGATCTTACATTTTGATAATAACGTTGTTTTATGAAGTCTGATTTTGTTTTCCCTAATGGTTAAAAATATTAAAAATGAGTCAAAGAATCAATATTTTTGTATTTTGAAAGTTTATTAGTACATAACCCTAAATATTGTCAATTGTATGAGTAACAAAAATCTAATGTATGCCCTGCCGCAGTGGTTACTGATAGTCGTCATTGCTGGCATCACGCTTACAGGTACAACGGGCTGTAAAAGCAAAAAGAAGTTAGCCCGTGAGCAGGCTGCTGCCGAATATGCTGCCAAGGTAGATCAGGCCAAGAAAGACCTGACTGCCATTTTGAACGATCAGTCATCCTGGAATCTTGATGAGAAAGAACAGCGCTTTAACACTATCAAGAGCTGGGGATTACAGGATGAAGAGGTTCAAAATCTGATCCCTTTAGTAGCTGACAAGCTGATGCGCGAGCGTGCTGAGGCAGCTCGTCAGGCAGAAGAAGAACGGCTGAAAAAATTAGAAGAAGAGCAACAAAAAGAACGTACAGGAAGCTATCAGGTCATAGAAAATTATTTTAAAGCTATCGCTTCCGCATCCGATCTGGCTGAGGCCAACACTATGATCAATCAAGCCTTACAACTCTTTGCCACATCCGATGTTCCAGTGCTTATCATCATCAGTCAGGACGGTGGCTTCAACGACTACGACCGGCCTACTACCATCAGGCGTTATTTAGAACAACTGAAGGATACTAAAACACACAACAAACGCATCGAGCAGGTAAAATACGATGCTTCGGGAAAAATTACTGAAATCGAACTGATTAAATAATAAAGGATATGAAAAACACAATCATTCTAACACTCCTCTTCGGTCTGTTTGCTGCCTTCCCTGCTTTTGCACAAGACGATATCAGCCCGGCAAGGAAACAAGCTATTGACAGTCTGGCTCTTGAAAAAGTACGCGACCTTAGTAAATATGTAAGTATAATTGGCAACAAATCCACACCATGGAGCGAAGCCAACAGGGTGATAGACCGAGCAGAAGAACTATTCATGCAGAACGCAGAGATAGGTGTATCCTCACTATTTAGAAATGATATCAACTACTATAAAGTCCGTCAATACTTTGAAAGGCTGATGCGTTTAAATTATGACAGGGTTGAAATAGAATGGTACAAGATTGAATATGTGAGCGACCTGCAGCGTCAGCCCGATGGAACGTACGTAGGAGTGATCACTATTTTCCAGAAATTCAGAGGCTATGATCGTGAAGGAGGATTGGTATATGAAGATACTACCAAGAAAGATATTACAGTCTATGTCAAACGTAAAGAAACCCAGATAGGAGGCCGTCTGATCGGATTCTGGGATGTGTTGCTGGGCGATATCAGAGTGAAAGAAACACGTCAAAACTAAACATACCAGCCAGTACATGACTGATCAAAAACCCCGCCAGAGCAATGTCCGACGGGGTTTGCTATTGTGTATCCACCAAAATGAACCATATAATTTATGAAGCTACACGCAAGAAGTAAAGGATTTTTGGGTTACCCTCTGCACAACAGCATATTATTTGGGTTGATATCTTCATGTTTTTTATTCCTATTTCTAAGCATGGGGATACACCTGAATGCACAACCACAAATCGGAGGATTTCAGGTGGATGAAACAGAACTATATGCGATGACCAAGCAGATGAGCCAGTTTTTCAGCCGGTTCAACAACGAAGAAGACCGCTATGGGAAAAAATTACTACCCGATTCACCCGAATACCGAAATAATAATGACAGAAAACTGATGTTGCCTCATCTCTTTGACAAAGAGAACCCCAGGACTACCAGCGCATTAAAAGATTATTTCATCGAAGATCTTACAACCAATCATGAACCGAACTTTTTGGAGTTTCTTGGTGGGAGATGGTATGCCGAAGTATCAGTTACTTTTGAGTATAAAGGGAAACAGGTAGAGTTGCTGCTATTCCTGATGATTGAAAAAGAAGGATTAGGATCAAAATGGGTGCTTAGCAATATCTATTTTCCGGATTTTAATAAAATGTTTCCGGTAGGCGAGATAGCTGAACGGGAGAAGCATTTCTTACATCCTATGAGCCACGAATTAGACTTTATGAATATCTATAAAGCCTTTAGAAATCCCGAAGTAATTGAATACTACGCTTCAAAAAGCTTTGCGCCCGATTATCTGAGCTTGTTTTTCTTTGAGATAAAATCGGGACGACTGAAATTTGTGAAGATCAACACCCTCAAGTTTCATATTTTTCAGATAAAAAATTGGTATTTCGAGATTTCGTGGTTCAACCGAAGCGGCCTAAACAGTGGTTGGCTCATTTCTAATCTTATGTATATCAACGAACAAGAAAAAGAACCTTTAGTAAAGTTTTATCAACCATGAAACGGGTACAAGCCATCATTTTTTCTTTAATACTACTGCTTGTTGTTCCCTGCTTTTCTTTGGCACAGAATCATCAGCAAGTTATCACAGCCGAAGAGATGAGCGTATATCGCGAGCAGGCCGGTCAGTTAGCCAAGTTTTTTGAAGGTACGCTCAATTTTTTAGGCGACACAGCTTCTACCGTTCAGGAAAAAGAGATCATCATCAACGAAAGCTATGCAAAAATTTTTCTCAACGAGGAGGTACAGATAGAGGATGACCTGGACGACAGGCGTGATGTGCCTATCAACAAAGACGTAAGAGCTTATCTGAAAGATGTGGATTTTTTCTTCCATTCGGCTAGATTCCGTTTTGATCTGCAAAGCATCGAATCGTTGACAAACGACAAGGGAGAGCTATATTTCAAGCTGACCCTAACCCGTGTTCTTGATGCCAAAACTTTGAAAGGTGAGTCGGTTTCTTCATCACGCCTACGCTATATGGAAGTAAATATTGATCCGTTCAAAAAAGACCTGCGTATTGCCAGTTATTACACCACCCGTCTGAATGAAAAAGAAGAAAGGAGAAACTGGTGGGCAGGATTGGATGATACCTGGCGTGCATACTTCGGACAGGATATTGTATTAGCCGACACCATTCGATTTTCGGATATAATACAGATAGTAGATGAAGGTATCGTCATTAATCGCAGGATAGCCCAAAGTCGGCGAGGCTCGTTTTTTGTGATGGGAACAGATACTTTACCAGAAGATCAACGCCATCTGTTAGCCGGTAGAGAACCCGATGAAGTGCTTGACTTAGATGAAATCGTTTATATCCATATTCCCGATACCCTTTCAGGACTGGCTGCTGAGGCCGATAACCGGTTACGTCAATTTGGGCAGATCAAAAAGATAGACATAAGCGGTCTGGCTTATTTCACTCATCTACGGCCTCTGGATCAACTCACTCAATTAGAAGAGGTGTATGCTTCATTCACACCTATAGAAGACCTTAGCCCATTACGTAATTTGAGCCACCTACGCATATTAAATATTTCGGGCAGCAAGGTGCGTTCATTGAGTCCATTGCAATATGCCACAAACATCAAAGAGCTATATATCAATCAGACAGATATAGCCGATATTTCTACATTACAGTATTTCAATCAGCTTGAAAAGCTTTCGGCTAATCAAACTGGAATACGAAGTATTGAAGTTTTGGATGGCCTGCAATCGCTAACAGTATTACTGCTTTCAGCCACCCAGCTTTCACATCCTGAATCGTTGGCAAGCTTGTCGAACCTACGGGTGCTCGATCTAAGCGAGACATCCATTCGACAAGCCAGGTTTCTGAAAGGACTCACAGCATTACAACAACTGCATTTAGATCATACTGATATTCAAAATATTGAAGACCTCTCTTCACTCACTTCACTCAACCAGCTTCATATCAGCAACACCAAGATAGATGATCTGTCGCCTTTACAGGGTTTGCCTGAGCTTAGACGTATTTATTGCGATAATAGTGGAGTAAGTGCGGCTATGGCAGCTGCTTTTGTACGCTCGCGCCCAGACGTATTAGTGATCTTTGACTCACAAGAATTGCTGGCATGGTGGGAAAATCTTCCCCTATACTGGCGTGCCCTGTTCAGCGAACAAACCGGTATTATCCCTAATCCGGGTACTGAAGAACTACATCAGCTGATCAACACCCCACGACTAAATCTGAGTGGTAATAAACATCTGCAAGAGATACAGGCAATCAGCCGCATGTCGAATCTCAAAGAGCTATCAGTTAGTAATACAGGGATTAAAGACCTGAGACCATTAGTAGGATTGAATAATTTAAGGAAACTTGATATCTCATACACCCATGTCAATAATTTAGATGCGTTAGCCGGTCTTTTCCAGTTGGAAGAACTCAATATTCAGCACACTCAGGTGGATCAGTTAAAACCCTTGCAGCATAGTACGAATCTAAAACTCATTTTAGCCGACAACAGCCAAATCAACACTCAGACAGTTTTGGAGCTTAAACATGAGCAACCCAATGTGTTGATAGTACATCAAACTGCAAGCCTACGTCAATGGTGGACTAATCTGCCGGATATTTGGAAGACCATGCTCAACGGAAATATTAAAGATACTCCAGATCTTACTCCTATAGAATTGCAACAGATTGCAGACAGAAAGTCATGTGTCATCCATAATCAAACGGGGATATCCAATCTAGAACCTTTGCTGCCACTACTTTTCCTTGAGAAGCTCGAACTTACCGGAACCCGTGTCAGTGATCTCAATCCTATTTCAAACCTTCAGCATCTGAAAGAACTGATCTTGTCGGGCAACCCATTACACTCTATTCAAGCCTTAGCAAACCTGACACAGTTGGAAGTACTGGATATCGAAAGTACTCCCATTAGTGATCTCAGTCCGTTGGCAAAGCTCTCCAATCTGAAAAAGCTGAACATAAGCGGTACGCAGATACGAAACATCAAAGTACTGGCATCATTAGATCAGTTAGAAGAAGTAGCATTGTACAATAGCCGGATCAAAAATTTGCAACCACTTGAAAAACTACCAGCTCTGCGGTATCTCAAATGTTATAATACCAAAATAAGCAAAAAGAAGATGGATAGGTTCATGCAACTCAAACCCGACACACATATACTTTATTACTAACCAATGGTCTTTTTCTCACTATCATTTGACTGGCAGTAACCAACGAGCTTTGCGTCGAAAATTGAAATAACAAAATACCCGAGAGGTAAGCATCCACTTACAACACCTGCCGATCAGGTTGTACTATGAGGCAGTTCCTAATACACCTTGTGTTTTGATAGCGATATCATACTGTTTCCCTCACGGCCAATGCTGTTCATTCCATCAATTTATTTGATGCAAGTTTTTATAAAAATATCCGTACTTTAGCCTTTGAAATATGACAACCTCATGTATTAAGAGCATATTCAGGTTTATAGACGAGTAAAAAACATATCAAATACTTCTATACCTTGTACACATTAAAAACCAGGATTGACACTAAATCCATTGAGTTTCAACAAAACAGAGACGCTTTTCTTCGGTTGCTTGAGACGTTCAACGAGCGCCAGCATCTATCTACCCGTGGGGGTAGTTCAGCTTCCATTATGCGTCACAAAGAGCGTAACAAGCTGCTTGCCCGCGAACGTATTGATTTGTTGGTTGATCGCAACACTCCTTTTTTAGAGCTGTCGCCTTTGGCAGCTTTTGACTTGTATGACAACGGATTCCCTTCTGCGGGTATAGTTACCGGCATAGGTGTGATCAATGGGCGTGAGACAGTGATCATAGCCAACGATGCCACCGTGAAAGGGGGAACATATATGCAATACACCATCAAGAAGCATCTGCGGGCACAGGAGATCGCTATGGAAAATCATTTGCCGTGTGTCTATATTGTTGATTCGGGTGGTGCCTTCCTACCGGAGCAGGATACCGTCTTTCCCGACCGCGATCATTTTGGTCGTTTCTTTTACAATCAGGCTCGTATGTCGGCTATGGGTATTCCACAGGTAGCTATGGTGATGGGCTCATGTACAGCTGGTGGCGCTTATGTGCCGGCTATGAGTGATGAAACCATCATCGTCAGAGATCAGGGTACTATATTCTTAGGTGGACCGCCCTTAGTCAAGGCAGCAACAGGCGAAGAGATCACAGCTGAAGAATTAGGGGGTGGCGAGGTACATACCAGTATATCGGGAGTAGCCGACCACTTAGCCGAGAACGAACGACATGCCATCACTATTTGCAGGCATATCTTTGAAAACCTTGAAAAGCCCAGGCGTCAGACCCTTGAGACCCTTACCCCTGTAGAGCCTTTATATGATCCAACCGAGCTATATGGCATAGCCCCCGTTGATCTGCGTAAATTAATTGACCCGCGCGAGATCATCATGCGGATAGTGGATGGAAGCAGATTTCATGAGTTTAAAGCACGCTATGCCACTACATTAGTAACCGGATTTGCCCATATCATGGGGTTCCCTGTAGGCATCTTAGCAAATTTCGGAGTGTTATTCAGCGAGTCGGCACTGAAAGCCACACATTTTATACAGCTGTGTACGCAACGTAAGATACCCCTGCTTTTCTTGCAGAACATCACCGGATTCATGGTAGGCAAAGAGTTTGAACATGGAGGTATTGCCAAAGACGGAGCCAAGATGGTGCATGCAGTTTCTAATGCCAATGTGCCCAAATTCACAGTGATTTTTGGCGGTTCATTCGGAGCCGGCAATTACGGGATGGCAGGGCGAGCTTTTGGTCCAAGACTACTCTTCATGTGGCCTAACGCCAAAATTTCGGTGATGGGTGGCGAGCAGGCATCTAATGTGTTGGTAACAGTAAAAGAAGATCAATATAAAGAAAAAGGGGTTGAAATGCCCGAAGAAGAGCGCAAACAGCTACGCAACACCATATTGGAAAAATACGAACGCGAAGGCTCGGCCTATTATAGCACCGCCAGATTATGGGACGATGGCATCATTGATCCGGTTGATACCCGAAAAATGATCGCTATGGGAATAGCTGCTTCACTGAATAATCCGTTTCCCGATCAACAGTTTGGAGTTTTTAGAATGTAACTATGAAAGCCTATCAACACATATTAATTGAAGACAAGCAATATGTCAGGACCATCTGGCTCAACCGTCCCGAGAAACACAACGCATTCAACCCACTGTTGATCCATGAGCTTCAAGAAGCATTCGTGCTTTGTGCCAAAGATCAGGATATCAGGGTAGTATTGCTCAGAGGGTCAGGTAAATCATTTTGTGCCGGTGCTGATCTAGAGTATATGCACGATATCAGTCGTTTTGGAATTGATGAAAACAAAGCAGATGCGCTTAAGCTAGCCAGTTTGTTCGAATCGGTATATCTTTGTCCAAAACCGGTCATTGCAGTAGTACATGGCTCAGTATATGGAGGAGCCAATGGCCTTGCTGCAGCTTCTGACATAGTAATGGCTGATGAGGACACCAAGTTTGCCTTCACCGAAGTGAAATTAGGGATCACACCCGCTACTATCTCGCCTTATGTGATCGCACGCTCTGGCAGAGCTGCTGCCTCAGAACTGATGCTTACAGGACGACGGTTTACTGCAAAAGAAGCGTATAGATATATGCTGGTAAACGAATTATTCACCTCCGAAACGCTTCAGACACAGTTAGATTATTATATAGGAAATCTGATGTATGCAGGGCCGCAAGCTGTGACAGCCTGTAAAGCCCTGATCCATGAGGTTGCATCAATGAGCCTTGACAACCCCCAACTGAAAGAATATACCTCCCGGCAAATAGCACAACAAAGAGCTACAGCTGAAGCTAAAGAAGGAATACAAGCCTTTTTTGAAAAACGAAATCCAAAATGGACCCAACCATGATCAAACCTTTATTTCAAAAAATACTCATAGCCAACAGAGGCGAAATCGCGATACGTATTCAACATACTCTTCATCAACTCAATATATCGAGCGTTGCAATATATGCGTTGCATGACCGCGATGCCTTGTTCGTTACACAGTCCGATGAAGCCTGGCCTTTGGGAGAAGGCAGCCTAGCCGACACGTATCTGAATATTGAGAAAATCATCCATATTGCCTTACAATCCGGAGCGCAAGCCATACATCCTGGCTATGGCTTTTTAGCTGAAAATCCTTCGTTTGCACAAGCATGTCAGGATAATGGATTAGTGTTTATAGGTCCCTCAGCTGCTTCCATGCTACTGATGGGAAATAAAATTGAAGCCAGAAAGGCTGCCCAACAAAACGGGCTAACTGTTACACAAGGGTTAACCGGTACAGTAGAAGATATTTTGAGAGAAGCAACTGATTTTCCTTTGCCGCTACTAGTAAAAGCAGCAGCAGGCGGAGGAGGAAAAGGGATGCGAGTTGTAAAAGACAGAAAAGAACTGCCCGAAATCATCAAAGCAACAGCCAGAGAGGCAGAGAGCTATTTTGGAGATGCCACCGTATATATTGAGCAATACATAGAACAGCCACGTCATATTGAGATTCAAGTATTAGGCGACCAATATGGAAATGCTGTTCATCTCTTTGAGCGGGAATGCAGCATACAACGCCGATATCAGAAAATCATCGAAGAATCGCCTTCCCCCACACTGACGCCTCAGCTACGTGAAGCTATGGGAGCAGCAGCCGTTGCCCTCAGCAAATCAATAGGATACTACAGTGCGGGCACTATAGAGTTTTTAGTAGACCAAGAGATGAAGTTTTATTTCCTTGAGATGAATACCCGCATACAGGTAGAACATCCGGTAACGGAAATGGTAACCGGTATTGATCTGGTAAAAGAGCAAATTCGTATTGCCGGCGGCGAGCCTTTATCTTTCAAACAGCAAGACATTGTTCAGAAAGGCCATGCCATCGAATGTCGTATTTATGCCGAAGACCCTGAAAACGGATTTTTACCCTCACCGGGAAACATTCTTCTCTATAATGAACCGGTTAGTAATGGGTTACGAATAGACAGCAGTCTCAATGCACCTACTGAAATTCTGAGCTATTACGATCCTATGATCAGCAAATTGATCGCATCAGGCGAAAACAGGGATGCTGCTATCCAAAAAGCTGTTGAGGCGTTGAAACAATATGCCATACACGGTATCAAGACAAATATTCCTTTTCTGACGGCATTATTGGAGCATTCGGATTTTATAGCAAACCGAATCAGTACTTCGTTTTGCGATCAAAACCTGCAACGCATTGTCAACTCTATACAAATCAATAAAGAGCAACAAAATGCCTCATTGGCCTTGTCTGCTTTTCTACTTTTTGATCTGGAACTAATACAAGAAAGGAGCACCAAAACAATTTGGGAATACATAAGCTATTGGCGTCAATGTAAGCAGTTGCTGATAGAGCATGAAACCAATCATATTATGATACAGATTGATATTCTTCACCCACATCATATACAATATGTTGTTGACGGCAGTAGGTATCAGGCTGAGTCAATTGATTTTCGTAACGGTCGATTGCGTTTCAGGCTGAACGGGATTCCTTATTACTGTTTTGTATCGGTAGATGCAAGCGGGTGTACGCTGATCCAGATGGATGGGGTTTATTCTTGTTTCAGGCGTACAAGCGCATTATACAGCACTGATATAGAAAATGAGCATAGCGGAGCAGGTGAGAGCGGCAATCTGCATGCTCCCATGCCTGGTAAAGTCATTCAGGTAAATGTACAAGAGGGACAGCATGTAAATCGAGGTACTGTCCTGCTCATAGTTGAAGCTATGAAAATGGAAAACAATATCATTGCACCTTCAGATGCTTTGGTTGAGAAGGTATTTGTGGATGTGGGTGATATGGTTGATAGCAAGACACAACTGATCATTTTAAACGAAACAAAATCTTAACACATACAAGCCATGAATTTTGATCTTTCGGAAGAGCACAACATGATTCGTGAGACCGTTCGCCATTTTGCCGAGCGTGAGGTTAAACCATTAGCACAGGAGTTGGATGAAAAAGCTATTTTCTCACCCGAGCTCACCAAGCGTATGGGTGAATTAGGTCTTTTTGGTATGTACCTCCCCGAGAAATATGGTGGACAAGGGTTAGATACTCTTGCATACATCATAGCTGTCGAGGAGTTGGCACGAGTGGACGGATCACAGGCAGCCACCCTTGCAGCACATAACTCATTGGGCATAGGGCCTATCTATTATTATGGCACAGAAGCCCAGAAGATGCAACACCTTCCACAGTTATGCACTGGTGAGGCCTTATGGAGTTTTGGGCTTACCGAGCCAGAGGCAGGCAGCGACTCGCGGGGCACTAAGACAACCGCTGAACTGATCAATGACAGATGGGTGATCAATGGCTCCAAGATTTTCATCACTAACGGCGCTTCGGATATCAGCTTAGGCTGTACGGTGCAAGCTGTAACAGGCATAGTAGAAGGGAGGAAGCAATTCAGCACTATACTAGTGGAAAAAGACACACCCGGTTTTGTGCGCCGTGCCATGCATAATAAAATGATGTGGCGCGCCTCAGATACAGCTGAACTATTTTTCGACAATGTAAACGTACCGTATGCGAATCTGTTAGGCGAGATAGGGCAAGGCTCCAAGATCATGCTCTCAACCCTTGATAGCGGACGACTGTCAATAGGAGCCATGGGACTTGGTGCTGCTCAAGGGGCTTTTGAGCTGGCACTGGCGTATGCCAAAGAGCGCAAACAATTCGGACAGGCCATAGCCAAATTCCAAAGCATATCATTTCGATTGGCCGATATGGCTCTCAAGATCGAGTTAGCACGTAACCTGCTCTATAAAGCATGCTGGCTAAAAGACCAGCAAAGACCTTTCACCAAAGAAGCTGCTATGGCCAAACTGTACTGCTCGGAAATGGCTAAAGAGGTAGTAGATGCAGCCGTTCAAATACATGGAGGGTACGGACTGATGAAAGACTATCCGGTAGAACGCTTTTACAGAGACCAAAGGCTGCTGCAAATAGGCGAAGGTACCTCCGAAATACAACGCATTGTCATAGCCCGACAAATAGGTTGTTAGGTTGTTTCCACAAGGGGAATACCAGCTTTATTATATGTCGTTTATCGACCAGTATCCATCGTTTACCGACTTTAACAGCTCACTGGCCGAATAAGGCTGTACATCTGATGCAACCGAATATATCTTTGTGCTAATATTCGTTCTATTAATCACGTAATAAAGTAACATATGGAAACATCAAAAACCTCTTTCGACCGCCGCTTGTTTGCCGGCTTATTGCTGATCATTGCAGGTGGGCTGCTTTTGCTTGACAGCATGAATATCCTGCCTTTAAACCTGCGCTATTATATCATTGACTGGAGGACCTTACTTATTTTTATCGGGATTATTGCTTTATCCAACCGTGAGAATCGTACTACAGGCTGGATATTAATAGGTATTGGCCTGATATTCTGGCTACCGGCATTTTACTATATTAGGCTGCGTACCATTTTCTGGCCTGTAGTTCTGATAGGTTTAGGTCTCTTGATCCTCAGCCGGAAAACCAACCACCGTGGCAGGCGTCATTCCTTGTTTTCGTATAGAAGCCGGAAAGATGGAGCCGATACCGATTCATCCAAAGAATATATTGATGAGATGTCGATCTTCGGGGGTGGCGATTTAAATAATTCATCCGACAATTTCAAAGGTGGCAGAATTACTGCCATTTTTGGTGGTTCTGAGATCAACCTCATGTCTGCTATACCCTCTGCTGAAGGAAGCGTTATTGATGTGTTCCTTCTCTTTGGTGGTTCCACCCTGATAGTACCAAACGACTGGCAGGTAAAATCGGAAGTATCAGCCATCTTTGGCGGCCTGAGCGATAAACGACTGACCTCAAACATTCAAGACAAACAACTTATTATCAAAGGATTGGTGTTGTTTGGCGGATTGGAGATAAAAAGTTACTGATATAAACCTCAAGCAATAATTCAGCACTTAATACTATCTTTATTAAGACGTTTTTTCATACTGATCTAACCCAATAAAATGCTCCATCCAATCCTGAAAAACCGACAATCTCTGATCACCTATTTGGGTGTCTGGGTAGCTGTTACTCTGCTTCAGATACTTCTGATGAGCTACACCCAACACCTTGACTGGCTGATATGTCTAACTGATGCATTGGTTTTCAACGGATTGTTTGTACTCATCGGCTTTAGTTTATGGTATGTGCTGCGTTTTTATCTGATCAAACAACACCTGCTTTTCGACCGCATCATCAATCATTTACTAAGCATAGTCGTCACGTTAGCCGTTTGGTTGTTAGCGGGTTATTTTCTTCTTGGCTACATACTTTCTGATCAGCGGGACTATCTTTCATGGCTCACGCTCACACTTCCCTGGCGTGTCCTGATAGGATGTTTTTTCTATCTGATCATCATACTGATCTATTATATGATGCTGTATTACGAAGATCTTCAGCAAAAACTAAAGATAGAAGCCGAGCTGAACAGTTTAGTCAGGGAAGCAGAACTCAACGCGCTGAAGTCGCAGATTAATCCACACTTTTTATTCAACAGCCTTAACTCCATCAGCTCGTTAACGATAACCGAGCCGGAAAAAGCTCAGGATATGGTGATTAAACTGTCGGATTTTATGCGTTACTCGCTAAGCCACGACCGTAATGAGACTACTAACCTAAGAAATGAGCTGGAGAATGCCGAACGATATCTTGAGATTGAAAAGGTACGCTTTGGTACACGTCTGTCGTATCAGATTGACGTACCTGATAGCTGTTTGGATATGATTATACCTAATATGATCTTACAGCCATTATTGGAAAATGCTGTTAAACACGGTGTACATCACAGTACAGAGGAGGTATTAATCAGGCTGAGCTGCAATGTTACTGAAGCAATGATCGAGATTAGTGTGACCAACACTTTCGATCCTGCCGCGGATAGGCGAAGAGGCGAGGGTATAGGACTTAAAAACATCAGCCGCCGGCTTCAACTGCTATACAACAGGAACGATCTGCTTCAGATAAAGTCTGTTCATACAAAATTTGAAGTAATTTTACGTATTCCCAGACAAGCTATCGCATGAGCTTAAAAAAAATACGGGTGTTGATCATTGATGATGAGGAGCCGGCACGTGTTCTGCTCAGATCGTTTCTGCATGCTTTTGATGACATAGAAATCGTTAGTGAATACAGCGATGGGTTTCAAGGGGTGAAAGCTATACAGGAACATACTCCTGACCTGATATTGTTAGATATTCAGATGCCACGCCTCAACGGGTTCGAGATGTTGGAGTTAGTTGACAAATGGCCTGAAATTATTTTCACTACAGCCTATGATGAATATGCCATCAAAGCTTTTGAGTTAAATGCAGTGGATTATCTGATGAAGCCATTTTCCAGGCAGCGTCTCCGTCAGGCATTGGACAAAGCGATACATCGCCTTGCAACTGCCAGCGACACGCAAGGAAAAGTGAAAAAGCTCATAGACCAACTTCATGTAAAAGATACCCCTATCGAACGTATAGTAGTCAAAGCCGGTTCCAAGATACATATCATAGCTGTCCAGCAGATCGAACATATAGAAGCTCAGGATGATTATGTAAAGATTCACACTCAACAAGGGCGGTTTTTAAAGAAAGAAACCATGCAACGTCTTGAAGAGCAGTTACCACAAGACAGCTTCATACGGGTTCACCGATCTCATATAGTCCATATCAATCAAATACACCGTATTGAGCAATACGGTAAAGAAAGCTATTTGCTGCTTTTAAAGAACGGGAATCAAGCCCATATAAGTAAAAGCCGTCTGAAAGACCTGAAGCGTGAGCTTGACTTCTAAACCGGACTGCTTCTCAATCATACGCATAAACGCCGTCATCTATTCTTGATCAGTAGTTACCCATTCAGCAAAACTGGTGGCCGTTTCGCGTAACAGTACCGAATACAGTTTGATATGTGCAGGTAATAAAGCTTGAATACGTTGTACAAAATCAATTACCATCATCTCACTTGTTGGCTGATAATCAAGTATGATCACTTTTTCAAATGTTTTCTGCAAGCGTTCGATTACATCAGCCGGCATATCCTTGTTGAGTACCAAAGAATGATCAAAGATATCCACTATATGCTGCCTGACTATCCGTTTCAGATCGCCGAAATCCATCACCATTCCAAGTTTCACATCCGTGGCATCGGTAATAGGTCTCCCAATAACAGTAACCCTTAATTCGTACGAATGACCGTGTACGTTGCGGCAAGGACCGTCATAGCCCATCAGTGCATGAGCCATCTCAAACCTGAATTCTTTAGTGATGCGGATATAAGCCATGATATGATGCTGATTTAGTTTTTGATGAGTTTAGAATATAACGTATGCTGTTGTCCGTTGGTAATACTAAGCAGATAAAAACCGGGCGACAACTCCCCTACTGCCAACTCAAATCTGTTGTCAGAAGAATATCGTACTGAGGTGAAGTGTTTCTTGCCTGTCAGATCGGTTATAGTGATCGAATAGGTTTCGGTTCGGCAATGCACACAATGTACGCTTACTTTATCGGCTGTAACCGGATTAGGACTGATGCGTACAAATCTTTTTAAAGCAGTTTTTTCATTGAGAGATGAGGCCGGATCCCATATAAGAGCTGCAAATTCAGGGTGATCAATAAAAGGATTGCGATTTTGCTGTATGCTATAAACTGTTTCGTTACGTTGAAGTTCTTTAGTGCTGACGGGATCTTGTTCGTGCCATTTCAACATCAGCTCTATAGCCCAAGGCAGCAACTCAGCTCCATCGGTCATGGGACTACCCGTCCAGTTCGCATCTTCATTAAAATATCGTACCGACATATACATCATACCTCTAGCTAAATCACCTTTATATTCATCTATGGGTTCAAAAACTATCCCGGTATAATTAGCTGTTATACTTTGACCTAACATAGAGCCATTGGTAGAAACCCAATTAGCTTGCCCGACTTCACCATAAGGATAATTTGCCCTTTTATTATTGACGTATCCGTCCACCGGCACTATATGAAACAAATCGGTGTACATAGGATCCTGCTTGTTGAACCAGCTTGCTGGCCAGGTGTGCTCACGGTTGTAGCAGTCACCTTCGGCTGAATAATTTCCGCATTGATCGGTAAAGAAACTGTACTCATAAGCCGGACTACCCGAAGGGATATCCGAATACATATCCCATACCTTATCATTTGCTTTGCGATCGGTATGATAAAAGTCTTGCCACAATTGGGCATACGACCTGGGTTGATGATCCCGTATAATTTGGTGTAAAGCTGTTTTTAGTTCTGTACCTGTCAATCCCGAAGTCCCTTCATAATATCCGGCAGGTTGAGCCTGAACCTGATACCCTTTCCAGGCCATGACATAGACTGTAAGGCTAAAAAAACCTAAACGTACAAAACGATAGAATAACATGAGATTTTAAAGCCATTGAGAAGTTAACATATACACCAGCGCCACTATAAATATGGCAATAGAAGAGGCCAGATGCAATGCACTTGAAAGTAAAATATTAATGCGCGAAAGGTTCATACTAACACCTGCTATACTCCAGCCAAATCCTGCTATGACCAACAACAAAGGCATCAAGGCACCAAAAGGTTGAAAATACATTGCCGTCATACCAGCTATAAGGGTGTTGATACCCGCAGCTACCGTCATGATCAAAAACTTGATGTAATTATCGAATGAAAACAATCGAGCACCTCTTCGTATCTTAACCGATTCCAACAGCATACGAATACTTACCGCTACCAATATCCCAAAGACAACCCATTTAAAGCGGATCACAAACAAATACATAAAGGTATCTCCCAACAAGGCACCCAGATGATACATCACACCCTGTAACAATCCAAATGTAGCCGCTAATATCATATTCAGCCAATGTGGGTTACGGTGGTCGCGGTTAAGCCCCAACGCCAAAGGAAAGGTATTGTAGGCCAAAGCAGCGATAAACAGAGTATAAAGCAGGTATTTCAACGCTTTAAAATTGTAAAGCAAAGATACAAAAGGATCATGATGAATACACCAACCTGACAATTCTCTCCAACCATAACGCATCTATCTCATCAAAGGAAGACTTGCTGCTGCTATCCACGTCCAATACGCCAACCAATTTCCCTTCCTGATCCAATAGTGGGACAACTATTTCGGAGCAGGAACGAGCATCGCAGGCTATATGTCCGGGAAACGCAGCTACATCATCTACTATTACTGTCTGTCCGGTTTGAATACCAGCCCAGCACACACCTGTATCCTTTTGAAGATCAATACAAGCCAAAGAACCTTGATAAGGACCAACTTGTAACCGACCATCCTGCAAAAGATAAAAACCTGTCCAAAAAAAATAATCCATCTTATGATGCAGAACAGCTATGATAGTGGACATGTTCGACAACATATTATTCGACTTATGCAAAAGCCCACTTATCTGATCATACAACCGACCGTATCGCTCAGCCTTCTTTTGGGAATCCATCATTATTTATCTGTTTAAAATAAAGAAAGTTGCTGTTAATAAGGTAATTACATTACTAAAACAACTGATTCGCTTATCCATATACTTTTTGATTTATAACGTGCTGGTAAAAATATGAGTAGAAAAGCTCATGAGTGTCTTTCAAAAAAGCAAAAGTACTTCTTTTCACATCGTAAAGTCAGTATCACCGTGAAAGGATCTATTGTCCGAAACCGATTGAAAAAAAAGTTGTGCTTCAGTCTTAGACATGTAACGACATGATCAAAAGCTTATTACCATGATGATGCATCAGGTACGTCAATATTTTAGTTGTTAAAATCGCCTTAGCTTTGCTGCCTTAATTCACTTAAAACCCAATTCATTTATGAGTATCAAAAAACAAGTTCTCAAGAGCAAACCGGTTTGTAAGGTAAGTTTCAAAATATCGAAAGAAGAAGCTGCCGGTGCTTCTCAGATTGCTATAGTAGGTGATTTCAACAATTGGAATGCGCAAAGCGATCTGATGAAACCGTTAAAAGACGGCTCTTTCAGCCTTACTATTGATTTTCAGACTGGTAAAAGCTATCAGTTTCGGTATTTAGCCGACAATGAACGTTGGTTTGATGAGCCGGAGGCAGACGGGCAGATAGCCGGCATGTTTGGTGCAGCCAATAATCTGCTCAAGCTATAAATATGGTCATTTTATAGACATAAAACTGCATCAGACTATGGTTTGTCGCAGTTTTTTTCTGTAGGATACCGGGTGTATGGCGTACTTTTGCAATAAAATAGTCTGATGAGTTCGCCTTCATTTTTTTTAGAGTTAACAGTACGTGATTACGAATGTGATATGCAAGGCATAGTAAATAATGCCGTTTATCTGCATTATTTAGAGCATGCACGCCATGAGTATTTGAAGTATAAAGGACTGAATTTTGCTGAGCTCACCCGCGATGGGATCATCTTAGTTGTCAAACGTAGCGAGATAGATTACCATCACCCTTTGCGTTCGGGCGACAGCTTCAGGGTAGGATGCCTTATTGAGCGAGTATCACCTCTTCGCTTTGCATTTGTCCAGCAAATTTACCGCCTGCCCGATCTCAGGCCTATCCTGTCAGCCCGCATCATAGGTACATCAGTAAATAGAAGTGGACGACCCTTTTTGCCTGACAAGATTGATCTGGCATTTGAATAGACAAGCTGATATAAGTCACAAATAATTTCTCTGTTCTGCCTTCACCTCTGGCTATTCAAGAATCTTTCCCGATTCAGGCAGAAGTTTGTCAACACTGGTTCTCTAAAGACTATAGTCTGTAAAATGGACTGCTTTATTGAATAGATAGCCATCGCAATATGTGATGGTTTGGCTGTATCAAACACAAAGGCCGCTTCCTTACAATTAGAAGCGGCCTTTGTATGGTCGGGGTGACTGGATTCGAACCAGCGGCCTCTTCGTCCCGAACGAAGCGCGCTACCGGACTGCGCCACACCCCGAAATGCAGATAAATTCAGGACTGCAAAAGTACTATTCTTTCTTCATATTTTTACAATATGTTATCAGTATCTTCAATGATTTGCTGACCCAACATCCAGCTTCGCATCCATCGTAATTCGCTATAGCTGATCTCATCGCCTAACACCTCTTTGGCAGGACCTAATCTCAAATCATCTACTTCGGTAAAATACTCTGTGATGAGTTCAATTTTCTCTTGTTCCATCAGGTCTTTGGGATGTATATTTCCTTTTTGAACCAATTCGGCTATATGGTTTTCTACGGTAGATAATGCCAGTCTACGTTCTGCTGCAATCTCTTCACAGCTCATCCCCTGACAAAACATCTCATAGGTCTGTTGGGTGCTGCTTGTCATAACTGCTTTTTTGGATGAGTCTGTTTGTCGTTCTGACTTTTTCTTTTCATTCACAAACTCCTGTACCATTTTCAGGATGTCATTGCCGTAGATTTGAAGCCGTATTTTACCTATACCGCTTATCATGCTCAGATCCGATTTTGTCAGAGGTAAATTTTTCGAGATTCCCTGCAAACTTTTCCGGGGTAATATCTGATATTGATCTACTCCTTTCTTTGCTGCTAAATTATCGCGCCACTTTTTCAAAATCGGGTATAAGGTATCGTCTTTGACAGATCTTTCAGGGCGTTTTGATTTCTTCAGGGCTGGGTCTATTGCAGCTTTAGCGCGTGCTTCCAATAAAGCTACCATACTGAATTGTTCCTTCAACACTTCAATAGTTGCCTGCTTGATAGCTATCTCAGTAAATATATCGGATTGCAATGCCAGTAGTCTTTTTTTAAGGGCTTTATTATCAGTTTCAATCTTTATCCTCAAAACTCTGTATGCGTTCTCAATCAAAGGTAACATATATACGGCAGCCCGGTTCAAGCGTTCCTGCAATATAGGGTTAGCTTCCAAATCAGTATTGTCTTGAGCTAATCTCTCAATTTGAAGTACAAATTTTTCAGCAACATCAGCTAATTTTTCGGAAAATATTCCAAGTTGTTTATTCAGGTTTTCCAATAATCCGGTTTCAAACTGATTAGCATTTTGATGAAGCTGCCTGTTAAAAATCGCCCATAATTTACTCCACTGTCCAAAGTCGAACACAGATTTCAACAGCTTTATCTGAAAATTCTTTCGTGCTACTGCCAGACTTTTTTCATCAGGTCTTCCCGCTTCCATTTTATTCATATAGTGCTGTACACTACTGTTTTCTTTGATAGCAGTTACTGGTATAGGCGACCGGAGTATCATGCCTTCTAATGTTCGGCAACGGCTTAATGCCACATACACTTGCCCGTGCGTGAATGCTGCCTGAGCATCAATCATTGCCTTGTCGAAACTTAGTCCCTGGCTTTTATGTATGGTAATAGCCCAAGCAAGTTTTAGGGGATACTGTGTAAAAGTTCCAAGTACTTTTTCTTCTATCTCTTTGGTTTCCTCGTTGATGCTATATGTTGCATATTGCCAGTCGAGCCTGCCGGTTTCTATCGTCTCGTTTTCGTCTTGGCAATGGATAATCAATCGTTCCTCCTCCTGATCTATGTCTACCAATATTCCTATTTTTCCGTTATAGAAGACTTTAGCAGGTGAAGGATCGTTTTTCACAAACATCACTTGAGCTCCAATTTTTAGACTTAGTTCCTCTGAGGTAGGAAAAAGGTATTCGGGGAAGTCGCCCTCTATAGATGCCTCAAAATGATATAAATCGGTATTGAGTGCATCTAACTTATTTTGATTGATGGTATCAGCCTGATAATTATGGGTAGTTAAAGTGATATAGCCTTTAGGATCGCTTGCCACGAATTCGGGCAGATAGCGTTTATTAAGCTCACTGATGGTATTCTGTTTCGCATATCCATTACGAATGGCATTTAACAGATTGATAAAATACTGGTCTTGTTGACGGTACACCTTTTCTAACTGAATGCAGACATAATCAGTATTGCGCAATGCATAGCTATCAAAAAAATAAACGGTATCGTAAAAAGGTGATAACAGTCTCCACTCTTCTTCCCGTGCTATAGGGGGCAATTGCCACAGATCGCCTATCATCAGCAGTTGCACACCTCCGAATGCTATATTAGAATTTCTGTATCGTCGCAATACTGCATCTATGGCATCTAAGAGGTCGGCACGTACCATGCTTATCTCATCTATGACCAATAGGTCGAGGCTGCGGATGATCTGACGCTTCTCTCGTGTCAGTTGCTGAAAACGAGCTGCTGTTGATTTTGGATCAGCCTTAAAAGTCATGGAATTTTGGTATGCGTCGGGCAGTTGAGGTCCAAAAGGAAGCTGAAAAAAGCTGTGAATAGTAACACCACCTGCATTTAAAGCAGCTACTCCTGTAGGAGCTACTACAACGTATCTTTTTGAAGTAAAGCGATGCAGATTGTGTAGGAAAGTGGTCTTACCCGTTCCTGCCTTTCCTGTTAAAAACACATGGACATCCGTTTGTGATACATAGGATGCGGCAAGCTCTATTAACGAATTGGTTTCCATGTTTCAAACACCTTATAATAAGACTGTAGATCAGTGCTACATTTGGAATATTACTTTACAATCTATTCCGATATAGTTTACAAAGTCAGATATAGCTGTGAGCTATACTTATATCGCCTACAATTACCAATTGAGATAATGTACTTTATAATTATCCTGTAAGTAAGACGATATGACGGTCTGTCGTCCTTCTTCGGCATCTTTAAGACTAACGAAAGCATTGGATGTGCGATGTCCTCTGTCGGCCCGGTTCCATCCCGGATAATTTGAGATAAGCAAATGATTGAACTGATAATTTAACTCGAAGTCTTTTTTTTCTTGATGTATATTGCTCACAAAACCGTGGTATCCATTTTTTCCGGTGCCTTCGGGATCACAGTAGCAGGAAGAAAACACAAAATAATAATAAGGGCCGCGTGCTAATTCCATTGGGATAGTCTCAATAGGAGCTTCTTCAATAACATCTTTTTTTATTCTCAGATTATTTTGAAACACCATTGCTAACAGGTTATAACATACATCTACTCCAGCCAGAAAAAGATCAGGATCACCATCACCGTCGAAATCACCCCAACGTGCTACTCCATTAGATAGTCCGGGCAATCCGGCCATCAGGTCATGAAACCCTTGTCCTTTCATATTCTCATAAACTATCGTATAAGGTCGTTCCAGACTTTCGCCCGTTATGACTATATCCGGATAGCCATCGTTATTGAAATCGGCTATATCTATTGAAGCGTGCATCAGTTGTCTCAATCCGCTCCTGTTACCCTCCACATATTGCATATTAGCTGTTCCTTTATACCATACAGTAACCGGCATACCGTATTTATTTTCTCCGGCAAGTATGAAATCCATGATGCCGTCGCGATTAAAATCGGCCCAGGCGGCATCACTATGTTTCAGGCCGGGCAGACTTACCGGAGCTTCTTTATATTCACCATCCTTGTATCGATAGATACGCGTGATAGGTCCGTTATCCGATAAGCCGGTCAATAGCAGGTCAAGGTATCCGTTTCTGTTTGCATCGGCCCATACTGCCGCACCGAAATAAACGCCTGGCAAGCCGAAGTCGCGTATAGTAAATCGTTCATTTTCGTTATGCAATATGAAGGTTCGGGCTTTCCCATATTCGTCTATCCCACACATCAAAATATCAGGTCGGCCATCTCTGTTATAATCGCCTACTTGTATGGAGCCATCGGTAAGGGCAGGGATAGCATGGGTAGTCCGTTTAAAGCTGCCATTTTGCTGTTGTAAATAAATACCCGAAACAAATCGCTTATGTCTGTCAATACCACTTAACACTATATCTTGTCGGCCATCGTTGTTCAAATCGGCAACAAAGAAGCTACCGTTCACTATATCGGGTAATGATATCTGCGTTGATATAAAGGTTTTTTTATTCGTTTGCTTATACAATACTGTGCGGGGTGTCATTCCGTTTATATTGGCTTCACCAGTAGCCAATGGATGCAGCTTCCCGTCTATTTGTATCCAGTGTGCATGTGCATTTGATAAGCCGGGGCCGCTTACCGGGAGTTCTGTAAAAACTTGTGCCTGAAGTGCATATAAAGACAACAGCAACCAAGAGGTTAAAGCTATCAGAGGAACATATTGTTTTTTCATCTTCATCGCATGAATGCTTAGGTTTCTTCCTTAAAAAACAGGTCCAATACCTGATAAAGTTTTTCGATACTCAAGGGTTTGCTAAGGTACGAATCAAATCCAAGTTTGGCGTATTGATCATCTGCTTCGGTGGATGCAAATGCCGTTATAGCAATGACAGGGCGCTGATATCCTTGTTCGCGTAACCGTTTCAACGATTCTTTTCCATCCATCACAGGCATTTGGATATCCATCAATATCATATCAGGATGTGCTTCGGTAACCATATCTAAAGCAATCAATCCGTTGGCAGCATGTATGGTTTTCACACCTGAATGAATAAGCATAGTTTCGAGTAGTTCATAGTTGGTTTCAATATCTTCGGCGACGAGTATGTGTTTATCAGAGTAGTCGGGATAATCGAGTATGGTTCTCGGTTTAGGAGTTGAATCGGCTGGCAGTGTAAAATAGAATACTGTTCCTTTATTTACCACCGATTCTACCCATACTGTACCTCCAAGCAGCTTAGTAAGGTTTCGTGTGATTGCCAATCCCAAGCCTGTCCCACCGTATATGCGTGTATGTGAATCATCGGCTTGTCGGAAATTTTCAAAGATCACTCCAAGTTTCGATTCGGGTATGCCTATGCCGGTGTCTTTTACAAAGAACTGATATTCATCTTTACCCCGTATTACGCCAAATTCTATATGTCCGTCGTGAGTGAACTTAACCGCATTGCTAAGCAGATTAGTAAATATCTGTTGCAGCCTAAGTTTATCGGTAAATATCATTTCATCGGATGGCAATTCATTGTTCGAGAGCAGTAGTCTAACTTGTGGCTTCCCTGCCTGATCAAGCTGTTGCCTGAAGGTAATGGCTATTTCATCTAACAAGGACTGTAATTTAAACGCTGAAGGATGTATCTTCAATTCGCCTGCTTCAATCTTTGATATATCGATAATATCATTGATAAGGTTGAGCAGCAGCTTTCCACTGGATTGTATCATGTCCACGAACTCAACCTTTTCTTCGCTTGAATATTCATCTGTCGCAAGCAGATCAGCGAATCCTAAGATGACATTCATAGGTGTACGGATTTCGTGCGACATATTTGCCAAAAAAGTTGATTTTACTTTATCCGATTCTTCTGCTTTATTTTTTGCTGCGATCAGGTCTTGTTCAAATTTTTTGTTTTTAGTAATATTTTCCATCAGGATCACAGAGCCTATAAAACCTGTATGGTCAAACAGCGGGCTACCTTTTATCCGCATCCACAATATCTGATTTATATGTCTGATGCGAAAACTGGTATCGTCTAATGATTTTTCTTCTTTATGTGCTTTTTTCCAAAGTGTTTCAATTTGTTTGCGGTCTTCGTGCAGTATATGCCTAAACCACTCGCCTTGCATCAGTACGTTTTTATTTAGACCAGATGTTTCCGGCAACATTTTATTAAAGTAATTGATCTTTCCCTCTTTATCGGTTACTATGATTCCGAAAGGTACTGTCTCACTTATTGCCCGAAGTTTTTCCTCACTTTGTTTCAGAGCGTTAAACGCTTGTTGCAGTTCATCGCCTCTTTCTTTTAGTTCTTTGGTTCGTTCTTCAACCCGCTTTTCAAGATTTTGATTCAGTTTAGTGAGGGTATTCGTATGTTTTTTCTTACGAAAGAAAAGCCAGATAAGGAATCCGATAATAAGCAGTAACAGTATGATCAATGCAGCCAGGATAATGTAGCGTTCGCGCATATTCTGCTGCCTGATCTGGAGCTTAAGGATCTCATTTTCATTGTCAAGCTGTGTAGTCTCGTAATGCACCATGATTTCCATCAGCTCCCTATTCTTACTTTCGTTGAAAAGGCTGTCGCTATATTGTAATACCAATCCCGACATCTGAAAAGCCTGTTTATAGTCTTTCTTGCTTTCGTATATACGTGTTTGCAGCCGGTAATTAAACCGTAATATACCCGGGTCGTGCTGTCGAAGTGAAATTTGTTCGGCACGTTTTAAAGTATCCAAAGCGGCATCATATGAACCTCTTGTATAAAGCAGCTCGGCTATTTGATTGAGTGCTAAGGCAACACCCCTTTCATTATTAATAGCTTTGTAAATATTGTATGCACTTTTTACAAACTCCAATGCCTGCCCATAATGCTTCATTTTAGTCATTACCCTGCCCATGCTTGCATACACATTCGATAACTGCAAGGGTTTATCATGCCTTTTATAAATGGCCAATGCGCTCACAAAGAAGTCGAGTGCACGTATATATTCACCCATATTAGTTAATACTAATCCTATGGCATTTTGTGAATAAGCTATCTGTAGTTCATCATTTAAGAACTCTTTCAGATACAGGCTTCGGAAATGGAAATCAAGTGCTTTCTCATGCTCACCAAACTGAAAATAGACATGGCCAATATTCGCATATGAGAAAGCAATTCCTAAGCTATCTCTTCCTTTTTCAAATATTCTCAACGCATCGAGATGAAGTTGTAAGGCTTTTTCCAAAAAGTTCATCTTGCGGTAACACACTCCCTCTTCATTATATACACGGGCTTTGGCAAGATTAGCACCCAATGAATCGGCTAATACTATTGCCTGACGAGCAAAGGTTACTCCCTGCCTTGGATTAATGTTACGTAACTGGCCGATGAGATCAATATATATTTCAAGCTTTTCAGCTCCTTTTGCCTGTTCGAGATTTAGCTTCAGACTGTCAATAGCTGTAATGGAATCAGCTTTTAAATAACTGCCCTGACTGATACAGAAAAGAAAAACAATATGCAGAATAAAAAGATGTTTCCAAGGACGCATAGAAATCGTTGTTTATCAAGCAAACCAAAATGGCAAATATAAAGAATTGAAGCGTACCTATATTTGAAAAAATACCTCTTCATTGATCTTCATGTACGAATACTGTAGTCTCTGCTTACAAGAACAATAAGCTATCAAATCATCCTATAAGGAATAGGTTGTTCGTAGCAGTATCTATTAGTATCAACAGAAGGAGAGATTAGCTGTTTAAAATCATGTAACCTTCTGAATTTTATTTTATTAAAATAATTTAAGATAATTAATTTGCTTTGTTTTCTATAGTTTTTTCCTCAATCCAACAGCTATGATTTCAAATAAAAAAAGCAAGTATTTGGTTTGGTTTTCAGGATCGCTGGTTTGGCACGATTAATTTTAGAGTAGGTTTTTCTTTAAATTTTGTGTATAAAATCCATATCAATTTTTTTAGAGTCTCAGAAGCATCATATATAGAAATCGTTTTTATTTCTTATATCATTGGATTACAGCACTTTATTAACCAATTGTGTGATGGTGTCCCGCAAGAGTTGAGGTTCTACGGGCTTAGTGAGGTAGGCGTCGTATGGCACTTTTTCATTTTCGTACAAAGGGCTGAAAGTGCTCAGAGATATGATAGGCAAGTAGGGCATTATTGATTTTATGCGCTTGGCTGTTTCCATTCCATCCATGCCGGGCATATGGTAATCCATTAAAATAAGGTCGATAGCCGGAGTTTGTTTTATACTTTCAATAGCTTTAAACCCATTATCAGCATATATTACGCGGGCATTTAGTTTTCCCAGTATCGCTTTGATCAACAAAAAATTCACCTTTAAATCATCCACTACAAGGATATGAATGACTTCTTTAATTGTCTTAGTGTTTCTCTTGCCGTTAATTTGAGACGCTTTAGTTCGTAACATGAATTGCAATAATTTTTTAAAGCTTCCATGTCAATTAGTGTTCCATTTTCTATAGCTTACTGATTCAACGGCTATTACAAATTCTCATCTTAATTAGATTTGTCCCAAACCCAATTTGTTTTCCAGTTTTGGGAATTGTGCCCATAATAAACCGGTAGTTTCTTATAGAAATTCGTTGAAATAGGTGCTGATTTTTTTTATCAGATGAGCTCTGTCGGCTCCTCGCACATTATGTTCGTGACCGGGATACACAAAATAATCAAGTTGTTTTCCTGCTTTGACACATGCTTTTACAAATCGCAAGCTATGCTGCCAAACTACAACCGGATCCATATCGCCATGAATGATCAATAATTTTCCTTCTAATTTCTGAGCCTGGTTGATCAGGCTCGACTGTTCATAACCTGAAGGATTTTCCTGAGGTGTATCCATATAACGTTCGCCATACATAATCTCATACCATTTCCAATCGGTTACAGGCCCTCCGGCCACTGCCACTTTAAACACATCAGGATAATTGAGTTTCAGACTAATAGACATAAATCCCCCATAACTCCATCCATCAACTCCAATGCGGGTAGCATCTATCCATGGCAGATTTTTTAAGTATTCTATACCTTGTAACTGGTCTTCCAATTCAATCTGGCCTAATCGGCGATGGATGATCTGTTCAAAAGCTTTACCCCTATTTGCCGATCCACGATTATCTAAAGTAAAAACAGCATATCCTTGTTGTGCCAAGGAGTTCAGATAAAAGTTTGCGCCTCCCATCCAGCTTTCGGTTATCAGCTGTGCATGCGGCCCACCATATACATATACTATCACAGGGTATTTCTTATTCGGATCAAAATCAACAGGTTTGATCAGCCGACAATAAAGAGGCGTTCCATCGGAGGCAGGAATAGAAAATAGTTCCATCTCACCTACTTGATATTCACTCAAAGGATTTTCAGCTTGTGCAAGCTTTCGATCATGCCTTTGCTTAGTGTCTAACAACCAACTCATTGAAGGTTGCTCCCTATTGCTATACACATCTAACAGATATCGACCGTCAGGGCTAAGCAAACCTCTATGCGTGCCTTTTACCCTGCTAATCTTTTCCACTTGCTGATTCCGGATAGACACCTTATACAGATGTCGTTCCAACGGACTTTCACGGGTCGAGGTAAAAAACATTTGTGATCCTTTTGGATCAAACCCAAGGATATTGGTAATCACCCAATTTCCTTTTGTCAACTGTTTGATTAATTTCCCTTTGGAGTCATAGAGATAAGCGTGTCTGTATCCATCACGCTCACTAAGCCATACAAACTGACCACTTCCATCGGGCAAAAAATACAGTGGGAATTGAGGTTCTACATATTTTTCATCGTTCTCCTCAAAAATTAAATCTAATTTTTTACCATTTTGGATTTCATATCGCACCATCTGCAAATGATCCTGTCCCCGATTGAGAATACCAATATAAATACTTTTGCTATCGGGGTGCCATGTTACCGATGTAAGATACTGATCGGCGGGGCCTTCGGTCTGCATTGAAGTTGTTATTTCAGCTTCTATATCATACACATACAGTTTTACTTCGTGGCTTGTCATGCCGGCCATAGGATAGCGTTCCTGCTTAAGCTCGGCCATAGGTGTGTCCACATCCACTATAGGATAGATAGCGACCATACGCTCATCCATGCGGTAGTAGGCTATCTTTTTTCCATCTGGCGACCAAAACAACCCGCCATTAATACCAAATTCGTTTCTGTGTACTGTTTGACCACATAGTACTCCATCCGGCTCATCAGTCAGTTGGATAAGCTCATTGTTTTGCAACAAAAACAAATTATTATCAACTGTAAATGCAACCGCATCACCTTGCGGATTCCATCTCTTGTTTTGAGCTTCTTTTGGGAATAAAGCAATTTGCTGGAGCTTTTGCTGATCAAAAAATATCCGATAAACCTGTTCTTTTACTTGAATCCGAGCTGTATGTTGTCCTTCCCATTGGATAAAAGGCATGCGGCTCAGGCTATCCGAATTGATTTCCGTTATCCATTGATTCAGCTTAGAGAGGCTAAGCAAGGTATCCACTATAGTATCCTGTGGCCGTCCTGACAAAAGATACTGATCATCAACCCAGCTAAACTGTGCTTCATCAGCCTTCCATTGTAATTGATTCATGGACTTGGGATACAGCGCATAATTCATACCGGCTGCATCTTTTTCAGTAAACTTGTCAGGCTGTGCATATACTTGGCAGAAAGTCAAGCCCCATGCCAGCAATACTACATTCAATACGGATAAGTAAGTTCGTTTCATCAGATACATATGTTGAGATTACTTCAATGAAGGCTATTCTATTAACTTAAACAGATTGAACAGGATTTTATTTATACACTTTTTTATTCTGACCATGTGAATCTCATTGGTTTAAACAAGTGTATTATAATTCTAATCCTTTAACTTCCAATATGTGTATATTAATTTCCGGCATGTATTGCCTGTGCAAATTCAGGCATAAGCTCGGGTGCATTTTCAAAGGCGTTTCCTATAACTATTATATTGGCTCCGGCTTTAGCAACGGAAGCAGCTTTTTCAGGGGTTCGTATGCCTCCACCTATTATCAGGGGAACTTCTATGCTACCTTTTACTGCTGCTATCATACGCTCGGGGATAGTGTGCAACGCACCGGAGCCGGCATCCATAAATATGACTTTCAATCCCAACATCTCCCCTGCCATAGCAGTACAGATAGCTATATCATTTTTATCGGAAGGGATGGGAGTGCTGTTGCTCATATAACTTACCGAAGTAGCTCTTCCACTTTCGATAATCATATACCCAACCGGTAAAATCTCTAACCCACTCATTTTTAGGTATGGTGCTGCAACGACATGCCTTCCGATCAGCATCTCGGGATTGCGTCCGGAGATCAGCGAAAGAAACAGAAACGCATCTGCCCGGCTGCTTAACTGGTATCCGTTTCCAGGAAACAGCACTACAGGTATAGATGGTGCGGTATATTTTAAAATCTTGATACAACTCTCAAGGTTATTATTAGTCAGGAGTGAGCCTCCAACAAAAAAATAATCTACTGCTGAATCGACTGCTAAGGATGCTATTGATCTAATTTCGTCATCGGAGGGTTTATCAGGGTCGATAAGCACAGCCATCTGACTGGTTTTTCGCTGAAACATATCATACACTTTCATAGCCTGGGATGGATTGGTTGGTACAAAAATAGGACTTTCGTTCTATTCTTCCCAACTTAAATCATTTTAAGGGCTGTAGCTATCTTTCTTTACTCCATGACAACTTCTTCTACCTGCATGATCTCCCAGTTTGCGGCATCATATACAAAAGCCATGATTGAGCAATGCTGTGCCTTGTATTGACTATTTAACGTCAGGCTGTATTGCGTTTCAAACATTGAGTTAGCTATAGGTTGTACAGCGATTGATTCGCCCCAGATACCGTTGACTGTCTGTCTGAGCATATGTCGGTGCACATAATCATGAATAATTGGTGTTACACCTGCCGATGCATCGCTGTTTTTTTGTGGGCTAACGATGCTGTCTTCCAATATGCAGACAATAAGTTTGTATTCGCCGGTAAGAGCGGTCAAGAACTCGCCTTTGACGGCAATGTCTAACTTTCGGTTTGCAGTATTATATTCGAGTGTGATCTCAAATTGTATTTCGGCCGGATCATTTAAAAGTGCTGTTACTTCAGCTGGCCAGTTGCCTGGTGAGACCACATAATTTCCATTGTTACTCCTTCGGTTGATCACCCCATTAGGTTTGATCGCTGTCCCAAAAAACCCTTCCCATGCTTCGCCTACTTCGGTACGATAGTCAGCCAGAAAAGGGTCTCCCTGTGGTTTTGCAAAATGGCCTGAATGTACTGCCATGATGACTAACTGATCAGGATACAGCTGTTGCAGGTCGGAGGCTGTTTTGGCAGCTGCCGGGCAGTTCACACAAGTATGTCCGGTGTAGTCTTCTAACAAGATTTTTTTTAGTAAAACCTCTGTATCGCCATTTCCTCCCTGAGGTGTTTTCATATATGGCGGTTCTATTTTATCGCAAGCAAGCAGCAAGCAGCTACCAGCTAATACAAATATCATCGTTCTTTTCCACGACATGATCCAATACGTTTAAAAATTTGTTGTAAGTGTTATTGTTAAACCGCTTGAAGCTGGTACTTGCCGGCATACTCCCCCAACGCATACCACCCCTTCAGCCTGCCGGCCATAGGTAAGTGCCAGGCGGGTTGCATTGCGTGTAAAACCTGCTGAAGCAGTATAATAATGATTTCTTTGATCCTTTTCTGGATGCCCATAATTATACTGATCAGAAAGAGCTACAAACCATTTGGGTGCAATGGTATATTCAACCATCATAGCTGCCCAATCGCCTTTGTCTTCACGGGTGAAAAGACCCTGAGCCTCTACTCGTACAGCTTTACGACTACTTAATCTATATGTTAGATCAACAAGTCCAATATGGGCATTGACAACAGGATCGCCTGCATGACCTTCTATGGTGGCAATATCATACAGCAGATTCATATACTGAAAGATACCTTTAAGCTTGCTGTTGAATCGCTTGTCTATTTCTATATTCAGGTCGCGGAAGAAAATATCACCCGACATTTTAAAGAAATCGGAAGTATAGCCCATAGTACCTGGTTGCCCGATGAGAATAGTATCGTGTATAGGATTGCGGGCTATATCATTTACCTGACTGAGATTCAAGGCAATACCTGTTCCATATTTACCACCTAACAAACTACCCTTAGGTATTTTATAATGTATCTGCAGCTGCATCCCCATTTCACCATTAGGCTGGGTAGCATACGGATATTTTCCGGTGAGGCTGTATGCATGCGTTCGGTTTATAGGTGGTATAAAATTAATGTCCAATGCGTTACCAACATATGCACGGTCTGACTTGAATCCCATATTATCCACCCGTTTCAGTTGCAGTACCACACCAAACCCTGATTGAGCATAAGATAATGAGGTCAATAGTGCATGGCCTTCTTTATAGATAAAATTATTCAGTGCGGAGGGGTCATTGATCTTATGGGCATATTCAGTCATCAAAGTGAAATTACCCAATCCTATATTGATGCGTCCTGCCATGCTTCCCACATTTTCCGGTAGTTTATAAATAGGGTCGGCATCACGTTGATACCTGCTGACAGCACTGGCTCCTACTATTATCCTCAAAGGTGAGTCTTCCAATGAACCGAGTATCTCATTAAAACTGAATTCGGCATCTACTCCTCTTACTAATCCTCTGTTGTTGCGTTCATATTTCTGCCAGTAAAACCGTTGGCTGCCATAGACAGCTTTTAATCTGACACCTTTGGAAGGATTGAGTAGCACACGCATTCCATTCATGCTGTTATCATAGCCTAGCGTCCATTCTTCATAACTTCGGAAGATCAGTCCATTGCCAAACTGTTCATAAAAATTTCCAACAGTCACATCAATAAAATCAGTAGAATAGGATGCCCATAAATATGGAAACCCGCTTCCTTCCTGCATCGGATCGAAGCCTAACATAGGGGTTAACATAGCTTCATAACGCATTCCGGCTTTAAAATTCCCAAGCGAATAAATGATATTACCATAGCCATTAACACCAATTTTTCGACCTGCAATAGAAGAATCGGTGATACCTATGGCAGCATCCGACCTATAGAGCTGGGCATCAATCTGAAAACTGCCGTTCACAGTAGCCTGATTCAAAAAATCCTGTGCCTTACCACCTAACACTATAAGTAAAGCTATGAGTAACAAGGAGGGTCTTTTCATCTGTCTAATTTTTTCATTTGTTGTGTAAAGCAATCCCAACACATAAAAACTCATGGAACTGCATAACTTTTCCATACGCATTTTTAATCATCTAATCTTCTTGAGACATGGTTAGAAATTGTATGCCTTTTCACAATGCCATAATGCCTGATAGCACAATGAATCTGTACTTTTATTTTCCTACAAGTTTTTTGATTTTTTCATACAATTCATATTCTGCTCCTTCGAAATAGGCAGTATGCTGCGATACTATTTTCCCATTTCCGTCCAACAAAAATGTATGTGGGATCAAGTTTACATTCATGGCACGTTTGAAGTCGCCATTGGCATCCAACAGAATTTCAAAATCCCATCCTTTACTTTTTGCCATAGGTGCTACCCGAGCTGTAGAACGGGCGTCATCAATAGAGACGGCAAAGATTTTTACATCAGTTTCTTCTTGCCATTCTTCATAATTATCCATAAAGGCATCCAATTCTTTTTGACACGGCTTGCACCATAATGCCCAAAAACTCAGTATCATGGGCTTCCCGTCATTATATATCTCAGACGTGTTGAAATTCTTTCCGTCCAGCGTTTTGATTGTGACCTTTGGCAAAACCGATTCCTGTGCCCAAACCGTGCTACCCAACAGCAACAGTAACACAAAAACAAAAGATTTTTTTATCATAAAAATTAAGGTTTTAAAATTATTCAGACAACCAATCCTGTCTTTTGGTTGCTTCATTCGATATATACTTCCAAAAACTTTGCTTTTTGTTTAGGATGCAGTTCAACCTGTTGTATCATTTGAGGCAATACTACTAATTCACCAGGTTCTATGAGCAGAGATTCTTTTTCCCAGACAAGGCTTGCACTACCAGCTACATTCATCAGTATCACAAAAGAATCCAATCGGGAATAATCTTTTCGAACTGGTTTTGTAAGCTCCACTATCCCAGTAGTGAAATAGGTTGAGCTGACTAATGTATGAGTCTTATTTTCTTGTAGGCTATACACTGTTTTGGCATTATCGGTTTTTTGAAAATCAATTGCTTCCAATGCCTCATCTGTGTGCAGCTCCCGTTTTCGACCTTTCAGATCTGTCCTGTCCCAGTCGTATATCCTATAAGTTATATCGCTTGTCTGCTGAATCTCGGCTATGAGTGTACCCGGTCCTAACGCATGTACTCTGCCTGCAGGAATATAAAACACATCGCCATCATACACCTTTTCAAAGTTCAGGATATCGCGTAAATTATTTGCCGTAAGAAACTCAAGATATGATTCCTTGTCTATCGCCTGATTAAACCCGTTTATCAGTTGTGCCTGCTCATCGGCTTGCACTACGTACCACATTTCAGTCTTTCCATATTCAAATCCTCGTTTTCGAGCTAAGACATCATCTGGATGTACTTGTATGGACAACCAATCGTTGCTGTCAATCAGTTTGACCAATACCGGAAATTTATCGCCAAACTGATTATATACCTTTTCTCCAACTAAATCACCCATAAACACCTCTACCAGCTCATTCAACTCGTTGCCAGCCAAATATCCATTGGTTATTATGGTTGGATTGCCATCAACTCCCGAACATAGCCATGCTTCGCCACAGTTTGTCATCAAGCTGTTATCCATCCTCAAAACAGAGCTGATCTTTTGGCCTCCCCAGATTTTTTCTTTAAAAAGTGGTTTTAGTTGTAAAGGGTACAATGACTGCATAACGATACTTCTTTAACTGACAAAAGTATATAAAATCGTTTTAGATTTAAGAATATAGCTGTTTCTTACTGCTATATCGACTAATCTGAAAAGCAATTTAAGAGGGTTTGACTTGCATATGATCAGATTTTTAGTTTAAAAACCTATACATTTGTGCACAAAATGAACATATACGACATGAAAAATATCTGCATTTTCTGCGGTTCAAGTATGGGACAGCACACACAATATCGCGAAGCAGCCGATACCTTAGGCCGGCTCATAGCCGAGCAAGGCTTATCGTTGGTTTATGGCGGAGCTAATGTAGGTTTGATGAAAGTAATAGCCGATAGTGTATTAGTTAATGGTGGTATTGTGAGCGGTATCATGCCTCATATACTGATAGATAAAGAGATAGCTCATAACGGGATACAACATATGTATAAGGTAAACAGCATGGCCGAACGCAAACAAATGATGGCCGAAGCATCGGATGCCTTTATCGCTATGCCTGGTGGCATTGGAACAATGGACGAAGTGTTTGAAATACTTACGCTCAACCAACTTAGAATAATCGGAAAGCCGTTAGGATTGTTAAACACCAACGGCTACTTCAATTATATGTTACAATGGATAGATCAGGGTGTTCAAGAAGGTTTTATCAGGGCGGAACATCGCCACAGTATTATAGTACATCACGAACCAAAAGCCCTATTAGAACTGCTTCGATCGTACCAGCCTGTTGAGACAGAAAAATGGATCGCCCAACTGAAAGACGAAAGTAACTCATAAAACTTATGTGGGTCATAGGTATTACAGGAACCTTAGGTGCAGGTAAAGGAACTATAGTTGATTATCTTGTTCGGAACAAGTCATTCACTCATTATTCGGTACGTGATTTTTTGATCGCCGAAATTGAACGACGACACTTAGTAGTGAACCGCGACAGCATGACACAACTTGCCAATCAGCTACGCGAAGCATATGGGCCAAGCTACATAGTGGACTGTCTATATGATCAGGCCAAGGCCGTAGGGAACCATTGTGTGATAGAGAGCATACGAAACCTTTCGGAAATTGAATCATTGCGTAAAAAAGGTCGTTTCGTGCTGCTTGCCATCGATGCCGATCCTGCTATCCGCTATGCCCGAATCAAGGAGCGTAAATCAGCTACTGATGCAGTGAGTTTTGAAACTTTTTTAGCTGACGAAACACGGGAGATGCAATCAAACGATCCAAACCATCAAAATTTAGCTGCCTGCATCCGGCAAGCAGACTATATCCTAACCAACAACGGCAGCATTGAAGAGCTGCATCAACAGATTGATCAAATCATCACTAAAATCTTAATATTATGAGCCTGGTATCCAATCCTCATAAGGGCAGGCGTCCGAGCTGGGACGAATACTTCCTTAATTTAGCTGATGCTGCTGCCAGTAGGGCTACCTGCGACAGAGGCCGAAGCGGTTGTGTCATTGTCAAAGACCGGCAGATATTAGTTACCGGCTATGTGGGGTCACCACGTGGCCTGCCTCATTGCGATGATGTAGGACATCTGATGAAGAAAGTCATACACGAAGATGGTACGGTAACCCAGCACTGCATGCGTACTGTACATGCCGAACAAAATGCCATTACTCAGGCAGCCCGAAGAGGGATAGCCTTAGAAGGCGGAACATTATATTGCCGGATGACGCCCTGCCGAACATGCGCCATGCTGATCATAAACTGCGGAATAGAACGGGTGGTATGCGAAAGAAAATACCATGCAGGAGCAGAATCAGAAGCCATGTTTAAAGAAGCTGGCGTGAAAATAGACTTTATGGAAGACCGAATACAAGAATACGAACGACAATAAATAAGTTCGGTTATCAGCTGCTTTTAATTAACAGAGAAACCCATACTTACCTGAGCCTTTTCTTAAAAGGATAATTCCCCTATTTTCAATTTCTTGTCGATAGCAGTTTCCTTATTTTACAAAAACCAATTTCAAATTATAATGATAAGTTAGTATCTGTAATGCTCGGGTTTATAGGGGCCTTCAACAGGAACTCCAATATATTCGGCCTGTTCGGGAGTAAGTTTAGTAAGTTTCACTCCAATGTGCTCAAGGTGCAGTCTTGCCACCTCTTCATCCAAATGTTTTGGCAGGCGATATACATCTACAGGATAATTACCTCTGTTTTTCCACAGATCAATTTGTGCAAGCACCTGATTAGTAAAGGAGTTGCTCATTACAAAGCTTGGATGCCCGGTAGCACAGCCCAGATTGACCAACCGCCCTTCGGCTAAGAGAAAGATTGAATTTCCTGTAGCAAAAGTAAATTTATCGACCTGCGGTTTTATATTTGTTTTTGTAACCTGCGGATCATCCTCTAACCGGCTGACTTGTATCTCATTATCAAAGTGGCCAATATTACATACTATGCTCTGGTCTTTCATTTGTCGCATATGGTCAAAGGTGATCACATCTTTATTTCCGGTAGCAGTTACAAATATATTTCCGATCTTGAGTGCTTCTTCTATAGTTGTCACTTCAAATCCTTCCATAGCAGCTTGCAAGGCGCATATTGGGTCTATTTCAGTTACTAATACCCGTGCACCATACGCACGTAAAGATTTGGCAGAGCCTTTACCCACATCACCATAACCTAACACCACACATACCTTACCAGCCAACATTACATCCGTAGCCCGTTTGATACCGTCGGCCAGAGATTCGCGACAGCCATATAAGTTATCGAACTTCGATTTGGTAACCGAATCATTCACATTGATAGCAGGTACTAAAAGTGTTCCGGCTTCTTTCATCCGATACAGGCGATTTACCCCTGTAGTAGTCTCTTCCGATACTCCGGCCCAGCTTTCAACCATCTGATGCCAATGGCGATTATTTAGTGCATACGTATCTGCAAGAATTTTATAAAGGGCAGCTTCTTCGGCATTATCGGGTTTCTTAGAAAGCAATTCTGGATTTCGTTCTATATCGTATCCTAAATGAGCCATCAGAGTTGCATCACCTCCATCATCTACTATCAGGTGTGGCCCTTTTCCACCCTCGAAAGTAAGGGCTTGTTTAGTGCTCCACCAGTACTCTTCAAGAGTTTCACCTTTCCATGCAAAAACTGGTATACCGGCCTTTGCCATAGCAGCAGCTGCATGGTCTTGGGTAGAAAAAATATTACAACTAGCCCATCGTACCTGTGCTCCAAGCTCTACTAAAGTTTCGATGAGTACAGCTGTTTGTATGGTCATATGTAAAGAACCCGATATACGAGCGCCAGTAAGCGGTTTTTCCTTGCCAAACTTTTGACGCAACGACATCAACCCAGGCATTTCCTTTTCGGCTATCTCTATTTCTTTTCTGCCCCATTCGGCTAATCCTATATCAGCAACTTTATAAGAAAGAGTAGTTTCAATAAGTGTTTCAGACATTTTAAGTATTTTTTTTAAGGACTACAAAATTAGATAATTATTATGAACTACAGCTTAGAATAAACCATTGCAGGGGTGTACATTCATCACTTTAGATGAGATTTAAGTTTATTTAGGGTATTTAAAAAAACAAAATGATACTTTTGCAGGTAAAAAAAACCTATTACTCATGCAATACTATTCCAGCACAATACTACAAGACGATTTTGATTCAGTCATCCAAAAGGTCAGCGAAACTTTGAAAGCTATTGGTTTTGGTGTACTTACCACTATCAATGTGAAGGCTACTCTCAAAGAGAAGATCAACGATGATTTCAAGCCTTATATGATCTTAGGTGCCTGTAACCCACATTTTGCCAGCAGAGGCCTGCGCATGGAAGATAAGTTAGGGATCATCCTGCCTTGCAATGTTGTTGTCATCGATCAGGGTGAAGGAAATATCGAAGTAGCTGCCATGCATCCGTTGGGTATAGTTAAAGCGATGAACAATCCCGAATTGACAGCTCTGGCAGCGGAAGTGAGTGCAAATATGGAAAAAATGATACACGAACTAAGATCTCAATCGGGAGTATCTTCACAACAGTATATCAGATAAGGACACCAAATTGTACAGCTTTCTATGCTAAGGATTGCCATCGTATGTAGCGTTGTATGGGTTGCTATGAGCTTTTGTGCATGCCGACATATAGAGCAAAGCAGCCTATCCCTGCGTTTTGAGGATTTACATCTCTTGCCTGCGGAGGAGTTATTTGATGATTTGGACTGCGAGCTACGAGCCCGGAAAGCCATGCATATCGACAGCCTTTTCAAACGCTTACAGCGACTCACCGGTTTTAATGGCGTGGTGCTCTATGCCGAGAAAGGACATCTCATCTATCAGCAGGCTTTCGGATATGAAGACCCGCTTCGCAAGCGAAAACCATTGAGCATCGAAAGCCGCTTCGAATTGGCATCGGTATCTAAGATGTTTACCGCAACGGCTATATTACAACTTAAAGAGCAGGGTAAAATCGATTTAGATACAGATATCCGCGAGTATATCCCTGAATGGCCTTATGAAAATATCACCACTCGGCTGTTGCTGAATCATCGTTCAGGACTGTCGCGCTATGAATCATTAGCTGATGAGTATTGGCCTGATAAAACGGTGTTTCTAACCAACGATGCTATGATCAGGCTTTATATGCAATATCGGCCTGCACCTTATTTTAAACCTAATGGCGGTTTTCACTATTGCAATATCAATTATGCATTGTTAGCCAGTATAGTTGAACGCGTTACCGGTGTTCGTTTTGCCGATTATATGATGGAGCATGTTTTTATTCCTGCTCATATGACCCATTCAGAGATATATCAAATAAACAATGAGGGTCGGCTGAACGGTTACAGGCAAGGGCTTGTACCGGGCTACGACAGCAGAGGGCGGCGGCTTGTGAGTGTGCCCGATGACTATCTCAACGGAGTGGTAGGCGATAAGGTAATGATATCTACTGTTAGTGATTTGTATAACTTTGAAATAGCTTTGAACACAGGTGTTTTACTAAGCGAATCGAGTTTAAAAGAAGCTTATAGTTCGGGCAGCCCTGCCTATCGCCATAGAAAAGACAACTACGGATTTGGATGGAGAATACGTACTGAAGCTGATTCAGCTGTGTATCATTACGGCTGGTGGAAAGGCTTCAGAAGCTTTTTCATTCGTGATTTAGCTCAGCAAAAAACGCTGATAGTGTTGAGCAACAAGGCTAAAGGCCCTGGTGCTGACCATTTCTGGAAGCTGATCAACGACACTGTTTATGAACTGCCTAAGGCATCGGCCTATTATTTGGTCAGCAGGCAACGCATAGATCAGACTATCCGGCCTGAAATATAATATTACAAACTGCGCTGCCTATTCATTCACAAGCAGCTTGAATCCTACTCCATGCACGTTCATCAGTTCGATGCTTGAATCATTTTTAAAGTATTTACGTAGTTTGGTGATATACACATCCATTGAACGGGCATTGAAATAGCTGTCGTCGTACCATATTTTGTTTAGGGCTACTGATCGGTCTAATACACGATTCAGGTTCTCACTAAGCAGGCGCAGCAATTCTGATTCTTTGGAGGTCAGTTTGCTTTCTTCTCCATTTTCATGTGTCAGCAGTTGTCTGTTATAGTCGAATGTAAATTTCCCTATTTTAAACACTGTAAGTCTGACAGTGTCTTCTGCCGACCGTCTGATGATGGCTTTCATCCGCAACATCAGTTCTTCCATGCTAAATGGTTTAGTCAGGTAATCATCTGCGCCAAGTTCGAAGCCTTTTAATTTATCGTCTTGCATGGCTTTTGCTGTCAGGAACAGTATAGGTATCTTTTTGTCTAACTTTCGTATTTCGGCGGCCAGAGTAAACCCATCCATGACCGGCATCATCACATCTAAAATACAAAAGTCAAAGTCGTTGCGTTTAAACTTCTCCAATGCGGCATGTCCATCGCTGCATAAGGTTGTAGGGAATCCTTTAGCTTCGAGATAGGCTTTCAGTATTGTTCCGAGATTCTTATCATCTTCGGCTAATAAAACATTAATCTGATCTTCCATAATATCTGGTTTATGATGTTTCTAACAAGGGCAATCGAAAATAAAATATTGAACCTTTTTTCAGTTCGCTGTTGACGCCTATCATCCCGCCGTGTTTTTCCACTACAGCTTTCACATAGCTCAACCCAAGGCCGAATCCTTTTGCTTTATGTACATTACCGGTCGGCACACGATACAGCTTTTCAAAGATACGTTTTTGATTCGACTTACTGATACCTACTCCATTATCTTGTACCAATATTTCTATTCCGTTAGGGAAATTACGGCTTTTCACAACGATCTGTGGAGCTTCATCCGAATATTTCAGTGCATTATCAACTAAATTCAGAAGGGCATTGGTTAAATGTACTTTATCCCCTAAAACCATATCCCGCTCGGCCTTTAGTTCGGTAAATATATGACCCTGCCTTGATTTAGCCTGTAGCAGCTTGCTGGCTACTACCTCACGCACTAAATCATTCAAACTAAGATAGTCTTGTTTTAGTATCAGCTCCCCTTTTTCCATGACAGCCGATTGCAGGATTTGTTCGGCCATAACCCCAAGGCGTTTGTTCTCTTCATCTATCATATTAATATAGGTGGAATAAAGCACATCCGACTTGTGAATATCATCATCTCTAAGGGCCTCGCAAGCTAAACGGATGGTAGAAATAGGAGTTTTAAACTCATGGGTCATATTATTCACGAGATCACTTTTCATCTCCGATAGTTTCTTCTGCCGGATAATAATAAAAATAGTTGCTAAAAAGCTGAGGATTATGACAACCAATAAAATACTTGAGACAACAAGCAGTTCGGACAACTGTTGGATCAGATAGCTTTTTTCGTGTGGGAAGTAGATCAATAATTTATCGGCAAAGCGCACCGGTGCAATGGTAGGATTCATATCAAAACTGAATCCTTTGTTGAGCAACTCATGTGGGAATCGACCTGTTTTCTGGAACAACATGGCATTGCGAGTAGGACTATATATACCTATTTCATATTGAGTGGTAATACCATGTTTTTTAAGCTCGGCTCTGACAATCGAATCTATCCTTAAGGGTTGCATCTCTTTCACTGCGGCCATTGCCTGATTATATCCGAAGGTCATTTCTTGCAGCTTCTCTTGTGCCAAAGTAAAACGACGCAGGAAGGCTGCATATTCTTCTTCGTCCATTGGTTGAGCCAGCTCAGCACCCAAGGTTCGGTTAATAGAATCATAAACCGAGAATAAATTAGCCCTTTTATTGATGATAGCCAGATGATACTCGAACTGACGTTGCATCTCTTCTTTCTCCAATAGCATAACCACTTGTGTCATAGCCTGATTCACATCACGTAAAAAAGTAGCCTCTTTTACTTTGACGGCATCACCTATGAAATAGACCTGTATCCTCATCAACCCAATGAGTGCCAAGGTCATCACTAATATAATTGCTACAATGATCTTTCTGTTCACGAAACAAAATTAATCTATATACGTAGGTGGTTTACAATCCATTAACATATGTTAACATGCATTAGACTTCCTTAACAGGGCAGGCAGTTGATTGAATGTATCTTTGCAGAAGTTCTTTTCATACCCATGTAGTTTTAGTTAACCATATGTTTATGTACTAACTCCAATAGTGCGTTAACGGTTCATAAATTTTGGTTTTTGGTTCGAAGAAGCAGGTTATATAACCTGCTTCTTTTTTTTATTTCCTTCCAACTTTCTAAAGCTGACACATCGACAAAATTATTGCTTTTTGATCCAATTAAAAATACCATAATTTTGCAACGATTCTTTTGTAGCTAATACTTTGTAATTCAAACGACCATGATTCAAGTCAAATTAGAGCTCAATCAGTTGTATGGTTTTATTTCAAAAGATGAGATCCTTCAATATGAGCGACAAATTTATAATGCGTATCGTAAGGTCTATCATAAAACTGGTGCTGGAAATGATTTTTTAGGCTGGGTAGAACTTCCGTCTCAAACCTCCGACAATTTTTTAGAACAAATTCAGCAGCATGCTACGTTGCTACGTGCCCAATCGGATATATTTGTAGTGGTTGGTATAGGTGGCTCTTATTTAGGAGCACGTGCAGTGATAGAAGCCTTATCGAATCATTTTAGTCAGTTATCATCCGATTATCCTCATCCGTATATAGTGTATGCAGGCCAGAATATAAGCGAAGATTATTTAGCCGATCTTTTGAAAATATTAGACGAGAAGGACTATTCCATGGCGGTCATTTCCAAGAGTGGTACAACTACTGAGCCGGCTATTGCATTTCGGATTTTACGAAGGCATTTAGAGAAAAAATATGGTAAAGAGGCTGCCCGTCAACGTATAGTAGCTATCACCGACCAACATCGTGGAGCACTGAAACAATTGGCCGATAGTGAATCGTATGTGAGCTATGTGGTACCCGATGATGTAGGAGGGCGTTATTCGGTTCTAAGTCCGGTAGGTTTGTTGCCAATAGCAGTAGCAGGCATTGACATACAAGCTTTGGTTGAAGGTGCCCGCAAAATGGAAAAATACAGCCGCGCAGCTAACAATATTCATGGCAACCCTATAGCTATGTATGCCGCCGCCCGACATGCACTGTATCAATCAGGCAAGACAATAGAGATATTGGTCAACTATGAACCACGGATGCAGTATATGACCGAATGGTTTAAGCAACTCTTTGGCGAAAGTGAAGGCAAAGAACATAAAGGTATATTTCCGGCAGGAGTAAACTTCACAACCGACCTGCATTCGATGGGACAATATATTCAAGAAGGATTGCGAAATATTTTTGAAACAGTGATCTCAATTGAATCTTCTGATCAAGAGCTGCGCATCCCTCAAGAAGAAACCGATCTGGATCAGTTGAATTATATAGCCGGTAAACGCCTGTCGGAGGTAAACCGTATGGCTGAATTAGGAACTATTGTAGCTCATGTGGACGGTGCCGTACCCAATATACGTATCCTGCTACCAAAGATCAATGCCGATGTGTTGGGTCAACTGATATATTTCTTCGAGATGAGTTGTGCCTTAAGCGGATATATGCTGAATATCAACCCGTTCGATCAACCTGGAGTAGAAGCCTACAAAACAAATATGTTTGCCCTGCTTGGGAAAAAAGGATTTGAAACAAAAACAGCTGAATTACGCAAACGGCTGAATATCTGATCAGTCATATCTTTCCATCCACTCACATTTCATAAACATATGAATAGATATGTAAGTTTTATGAGCTTTCTTTGGCTCGGTCTGATGAGTTGGCAATGCTCTATTCAAAACGATTCAACCCCTTTTGATCCGTTACAGTTAGAGGGGCTGTGGCAAGCTGAAGGAACGATCATTTTTTACCAGTACTGGCAGCAAACAACCGATTCGAGTATGACAGGGATGTCATTCAGCCTCAACGGAGCTGATACTATCCCTATCGAGCGTGTTTCAATCAATTTCAATAAGGATAACATCAGCTTGGAGAAAACGAATATCGGACATACTGAAACAGCTCCTCAACTTTTTGCACAATCTGAATCTAAGCCTCATCGCCTTATTGTCAAAAATCTTCAGAACAGCTATCCGAACACCATCGAATATCATTTGTTCAACGACAGCTTGCTGACGGTTACTATGGCAAACAGCAGAGGAAATCAACAAAAGCGTTTTGAATTAAAAAAAATAAAGTGACAAACGAGACGGCTCTATCTCTGCGGGCATCTCTAAAGACACGCTATCAATCATTTTGTTTACCGTATTTTTATCACTTGAAATAAACCTACTCACAAGTCCAACATTTTAACTCATGAAACATATTGAAATTATGGCTCCAGTTGGCTCGTACGAAGCTTTATCGGCTGCGATACAAGCTGGTTCCGGCTCGGTATATTTTGGGGTTGGGAAGCTGAATATGCGATCCAGGTCCACTAAAAACTTCAGCTTAGACGATCTAAAGGAGATATCTTCTATTTGCCGGGAACATGCCATCAACAGTTATGTTACTATCAACACCATTATTTATGATGATGAAATGGAGGCTATGCGCCAGCTTGTTGATGCTTGTGTTGAATATGGGATAACTGCCGTGATAGCGTCCGATCAGGCTGTCATCCAATATGCCCGCAGCCGTTCGATGGAAGTGCATATGTCAACCCAGACCAATATCACCAATATAGAAGCTGTTCGATATTATGCACAATATGCCGATGTGATGGTTACTGCCCGCGAGTTATCGTTAGATCAGGTAGCAGTAATCACTCAAGCTATTAAAGACGAACAGATCATCGGACCTTCGGGTGAGTTGATACGTATTGAGATTTTTGTTCACGGGGCTTTATGTATGGCTGTTTCAGGCAAATGCTATCTCAGCCTTGATCTGCTCAATTCAAGTGCAAACCGGGGCGCATGCCTGCAACCTTGTCGTAGAGCTTATCAGGTAAAAGACAAAGATGAAGAAGTTGAGATGGTAGTAGAAAACGAATTCATCATGTCGCCCAAAGACTTGAATACCATTGCTTTTTTGGACAAGATACTTGCTTCAGGTGTCGAAGTACTGAAAATTGAAGGCCGTGGGCGATCGCCTGAGTATGTCAAGACAGTTACCGAAGTATATAAGGAAGCTGTGGACGCAGTGCTACACAACTCCTACACTACACAGCGCATCGAGCAATGGAACGAAAGGCTCAAAACAGTCTATAATCGTGGGTTCTGGGATGGATACTACTTAGGCCAACGAATGGGAGAATGGGCTGAACAATATGGCTCTGTTGCTACTGAGAGAAAAATGTATGTAGGTAAAATAGTGAATTTCTATCAAACCCCTTCTATAGCTGAGATAAAAATGGAGACCCAATCACTGTCGGTAGGCGATAAGATACTCGTTATCGGCCCTACAACAGGAGTGTATGAAGACAGGATAGTCGAGATCAGGGTAGACTATAAACCGGTACACACTACACAAAAAGGAGAACACTGCTCCATACCGGCAACTGCCGTGTTACGGCCAGGAGATAAGGTGTACAAAATGATTCGGACAAACCAATCATAAAAACCAAATACTTTCAACTGAATATTGGATCAGGAAAACCGACTTATGGGTGAGCCAACTTTCCGATAAAAATCATTCTGCGACATATTGCCTTAATTTAAGATGGTAATAGCTTGCAGAACCTGAACAAAACCACAACAAGCATGTTATATACATCGTGAGAAAAAGACGGCATACTGATTTTCATTATCTTTGCCCCCTCACTGTCTGATACCATTTGTACTACTGTTCTAATCGTTTTACTAACAATACGTTAGCTATAGGCAATCAGATAACACATTTGCATCAGACACTGTATCAAAACGGCTTATTTTTGAGGGGTCGAACTATTCAGCTTTCGACCTCAGGCCTTTTAAATAAATTCAATAAAATGGATACAAAAAGTAGCACACAAATATTAGACGAGGTAACTCAAAGCGAATATAAATACGGTTTTTTCACTGATATAGAGACTGAATTTGCTCCTAAGGGATTAAATGAAGACATCATTCGTTTTATCTCTACCCGAAAAGAAGAGCCGGAATGGATGCTTGAGTTTCGTCTAAAAGCTTTCAGACATTGGCAAACCATGAAAGAACCCGAGTGGGGTCATTTAGATTTCCCAAGAGCCGACTATCAGGACATCATTTATTATGCCGCTCCCAAACAAAAAAAAGAGTTGGCCAGTTTAGATGAGGTTGATCCTGAGCTCATAGATACGTTTAACAAATTAGGTATTTCGTTAGAAGAGCAGAAGCGCCTTTCGGGGGTAGCTGTTGATGCGGTTATTGACAGTGTATCGGTAAAGACTACCTTTCAGGACACTTTAGCTAAGCACGGTATTATCTTTTCATCATTCAGTTCGGCCGTACGTGAACATCCCGAGTTGGTTAAAAAATATATGGGGACTGTAGTACCCTATACCGATAATTTTTACGCCGCACTAAATTCGGCTGTTTTCAGCGATGGTTCGTTTTGTTATATTCCTAAAGGTGTTCGTTGTCCGTTGGAGTTATCCACCTATTTTCGTATCAACGCAGCCAATACCGGGCAGTTTGAGCGCACACTTATCATAGCCGAAGAAGGCAGTTATGTAAGCTATCTTGAGGGCTGTACCGCTCCTATGCGCGACGAAAACCAACTCCATGCCGCCGTAGTGGAGATCATTGCAATGGATGATGCAGAAGTGAAATATTCTACCGTACAAAACTGGTACCCTGGTGATAAAGAAGGTAAAGGCGGTGTATATAACTTAGTTACCAAACGTGGCTTATGCAAAGGACGTAACTCAAAGATATCATGGACACAGGTTGAAACCGGTAGTGCCATCACCTGGAAATACCCAAGCTGCATCCTTCAAGGTGATCATTCAATAGGTGAGTTTTATTCCATAGCTGTAACCAATCATTTTCAGCAGGCCGATACGGGCACCAAAATGATACATATGGGAAAAAACACACGTAGCACCATCATCTCCAAAGGTATCTCGGCTGGTAGAAGCAATAACAGCTATAGAGGATCGGTAAGAATGCTGCCGCGTGCTACGAATGCACGTAATTTCTCACAATGCGATTCATTATTGCTGGGCGATAAATGTGGCGCACATACATTCCCTTATATTGAAGCAAAAAATGAGACAAGCATAGTCGAGCATGAAGCAACTACTTCAAAAATATCTGAAGATCAGCTATTCTATTGCAACCAGCGTGGGATTGATACCGAGAAAGCCATTGGGCTTATAGTAAACGGTTATGCCAAAGATGTGCTGAACAAACTTCCGATGGAGTTTGCTGCCGAAGCCCGAAAATTATTGTCTATCACCCTTGAAGGCAGTGTAGGCTAATAACAGAATTAAAATTAACGACTTAAAAACTACAATACAACATCAATATGTTACTCAATATAAAGAATTTGCATGTTTCAATCGATGGTAAGAAGATCATCAGAGGCTTGAATTTAGGTGTTAACAAAGGTGAGATACACGCTATAATGGGGCCTAACGGTTCGGGTAAGAGCACGCTTGCCGCAGCTATCACAGGCCGTGAAGGATACGAGATCACAGAAGGCGAGATATGGTATAAAGACCAGATCATCAATGAAATGGAGCCTGATGTACGTGCCAACGAAGGTATTTTTCTAAGTTTCCAGTATCCGGTTGAGATACCCGGTGTAAGCATGACCAACTTCATGCGAACGGCTGTTAATGCCCGACGCGAATATCAGAAGCTACCCCCTATCCCTGCCGGTGAGTTCTTGAAAATGCTCGAAGAAAAGAAAAACTTAGTTGAGATACATTCAAAACTTGCCAATCGATCAGTTAATGAAGGATTCTCGGGAGGAGAAAAAAAACGCAACGAAATATTTCAATTAGCAGTCTTAAATCCTACATTAGCTATATTAGATGAAACCGATTCGGGCTTAGATATAGACGCATTAAAAGTTGTGGCTAAAGGCGTCAACCAACTGCGATCATCCGACAATGCATTCGTGATCATTACACACTATCAACGCCTGTTAGACTTTATTGTACCCGACTTTGTACATGTGCTTTACGAGGGTCGAATAGTGAAAACAGGTGGAAAAAACTTAGCCATAGAATTAGAAGAAAAAGGCTACGATTGGATAAAAGAATACCAATTAACATAACCATCTCTTGTAAAGAGACCTTTTTGAAAGTAAAAGTTATGGACGTTCATACACAACAAATACAATCATTAGATGAGCTGTTGGCCGAGCAGTTTAACACTGCTTTTTCGCAGATCACAAAAAACGATATCCCCAAAGTAAGCCGGCTACGGGAAAAAGCATTCAACGATTTTCTAACGCAGGGCTTCCCCGACACATCAATGGAAAAATGGCGTTTCTCTCAGATAGAAGATATATTGGAACTGTCTTTCCAGCATGAGTTGATGCCCGAAAAACCAACAGATAACCTGGATGACCTCTTCCGCTGTGAGATACATAATTTCGAGTCGGAGATCATCTCGCTACTTAACGGATGGTACTACGAAAACAATGGAGGTGTAAAAATCACACAACCCGGTGTGATCATTACCAGTATTCGAAACGCCATGGATGAATTTCCCGAATTGATAGAAAAATATTATGGCGAAATAGCTCATAGCAGGGATAATAGCTTTGTGAGCGTGAATACAGCTTTGGTACAGGACGGAGTACTGATCTATGTACCCGACAATGTAGTAGTTGACCAGATATATCAAATCATCAAACTGCTCAATCATAAAGAGAATCATTTCGTTCAAAGCCGTATCCTGATCATATTAGGAAAAAACAGCAAGCTTAAGCTGATGCATTGCGATGATTCTATAAATCACCATACCAGCTTAGTCAACACGGTTAGCGAGATATTCATAGGCGAGAATGCCCAGCTTGAACTCTATAAGCTTCAAAACCTGAACGATCAGTCAGGGCTCGTCAATTCTACCTTTATTCGACAGCAAGCCAACAGCACCGTTAAAAATAACACCTTAACCTTCAACTGTGGCCTGATTCGCAACAATATTGAAGTTGCCCTGGATGGAAGCGGAGCTCATGCGGATGTGTTAGGTTTGTATCTGATGGATAAAGACCAGCATATAGACAATCAGATCAGATTACTGCATAACCAGCCGCACTGCACCAGCAACGAACTGTTTAAAGGTATATTGGATGATGAGGCTTCTGCCGTATTCAACGGCTATATTTATGTAGCCCCAGATGCCCAGCAGACCAATGCTTATCAGAACAACAACAATATATTGCTCAAGCCAAAAGCTACTATTAACACCATGCCTTTCCTGGAGATTTATGCCGATGATGTGAAATGCTCTCACGGTGCTACAGTAGGTCAGCTTGACGAGGAAGCGTTATTTTACCTCCGTTCGCGAGGTATCAGCAAAGAAAATGCACGGCTGTTAGTAATGTATGCCTTTGCCGCTGATATTATTAATCAGATTGGAATAGAACCATTACAAAAGCGTATTGATGATATGGTTAAAAAACGCCTTAGAGGCGAGTTATCCGTATGCGACAAATGTGTGTTACATTGTGGTAGCCCCGAAAAAGAGCTTTATTTTGATATTGATATGAGCCAACTATAGAGTCTATGAACCGCTTTGTTGAGCTACAGAATATCAGAGAGCAATTTCCTGCCATACAGCAGCAGGTGTATAACCAGTCGTTAGTCTACTTGGATAATGCAGCCACCACGCTCAAACCTAAAGCCGTCATCGACCGTATCCATCACTATTACAGTATAGAGAACAGCAATATCCACAGAGGTGTTCATTATCTGAGTCAACAGGCTACAACAGCTTTCGAGCAGGCCCGGGCTTATGTGGCAAGCTATCTGAATGCAGCTTATCCTCATGAAGTGATCTTCACAAAAGGAGCTACGGAATCCATCAATTTAGTGGCTCATAGTTTAGGCGAGCTTCTGATGGAGACAGGCGACAAGATATTGATCACAGCTATGGAACACCACAGTAATATGGTGCCCTGGCAGCAGTTGTGCAACCGAAAAGAAGGTGAATTGCTCATAGCCGGTATGAATGAAGCCGGTGAAACAGATTTGGTGCATTATCGAAACTTATTGGAACAGAAACCAAAAATCGTAGCTCTGACCCATGTCTCTAACTCATTAGGGACTATTAATCCGGTTCGGGAAATGATCGCCCTGGCACATCAACATCAAATACCGGTATTGATAGATGGTGCTCAATCTATAGTGCATCAACCGATAGATGTACAAGAGTTGGATTGCGACTTTTTTGTCTTTTCCGGGCATAAGGTATATGGGCCTATGGGAGCAGGTGTGCTGTACGGGAAAACCCACTGGCTTGAAAAAATGCCACCCTATCAATACGGTGGTGAAATGGTTGATCAGGTAAGCTATGCGCATACCAGCTTCAACCAACTACCTTTCAAGTTCGAAGCCGGCACACCTAATGTAAGTGCTGTATTAGGATTGGAAGCAGCTTTGAGATTCATGCAGCAGACAGGGATAGAGCACATCAAAAGCTACGAACGAAATTTATTGGAGGAAGCAGAAAACGAATTAAAAAAGATACCATCTATGCGAATAATCGGGCAAGCAAAATCGAAAGCACCGGTTATCTCGTTTCTGATAGGCAATATACATCCATTCGATTTAGGTACACTCTTAGACAAAATGGGTATAGCCGTACGTACCGGTCACCACTGTGCCCAACCAGTTATGGATGCATTCGACATACCTGGAACTATACGGGCATCATTGGCAATGTATAATAACGCAGATGATATTCAACGATTTATTGCTGCAGTAAAGAAAGCTGCTGATATGTTAAGCTAACACACACGATCATGACGATAGCAGAAATTGAACAACAGATCATTGAAGAGTTTGATATGTTTGACAACTGGTTAGACAAATACAATCTTTTGATTGAGATGGGTAAAGACATAGCTGTTATCCCTGAACGATTTAAGACCAACAATCATTTAATAAGTGGTTGTCAGTCGAGGGTTTGGCTTCATGCTGATCTTGTAAACGGAAAACTAGTGTTCACTGCCGACAGTGATGCTGTGATCACCAAAGGCATCATCAACCTGCTTATTCGGGTACTCTCGGGTCAAAGTCCTGAGGATATATTGAAAGCCGAGCTTTCGTTTATCGACAAAATCGGACTGACCGAGCACTTGTCGCCTACCCGCTCAAACGGTCTGCTTTCGATGATCAAACAGATGAAATTATATGCGCAGGTGTTCAAGCTGACAACTGATAGCTGACCCAAAAATTTAATCTTAATACTACTAATCATGACTGATGAACAAAAATCCACTATAGAACGCAATGTTGTTACTGTGATAAAAACGGTATATGATCCCGAGATACCGGTCAATATATATGATTTAGGCTTGATTTATGAGATCACCGTCAGCGACGAGGCTGATGTCAAAGTGCTGATGACGCTTACCTCACCCAATTGTCCGGTAGCTGAAAGCATGCCACAAGAAGTACACGATAAAGTATCATTAATAACAAACGTACGTTCTGTTGATGTTGAGCTGACCTTCGAACCACCATGGGATCAGGATATGCTAAGTGAAGAGGCTATGCTAGAATTAGGGCTTCTATAATCTACACGCTTCCCTTAAAAAAAATCAATGCGGTAATCTACTGACTCAAAGTCATTTATAACTGACTTTAGTTGGATGTTTGTACAAAATTTTCAGTTTCTTCCGATCGTTTCGTGCATAATTCTGTAATTTTATCCTTTATTCACATACCAATCTCATTGAAAATGAAAAGACAAAGTTTTCTACTTTTTTTTATACTGAGCTATTTAGCGCTTGGTGCACAGGAGGAATTAGGTTATTCACGTGTAAAAATTTCACTAATAGATAAAGGAATTTCTGAGTTAGCTGCTACCGGCATAGATGTGACGGAAGGTTTTTACAAGGCGGATATTTTTTTAGAGACCGACCTTAGTTCGCTGGAGATAGCTGCACTTCAGGAAGCAGGCTTTGAGTTTCAAATACTCATTGATGATGTGTCGCATTTTTACGAACAAAGAGCCGAAGCTGAAAAAGACCTGCAAATTGTAAGAAGCCCTGCTGATGAGTTTCCTGTACCCGAAAACTGGGAATACGGCAGCATGGGAGGATTTTATACTCTCGATCAGGTGATGGAGAAATTAGATTTTATGACCGCCACCTGGCCTGAATTTGTTAGTGAGAGGCAAATAATCGATCCCGAAAACCTTACTATCAACGGTCAACCCATGTGGTGGATCAAAATAAGCAACGAGGCCAATGGAATTGCTAACAAGCCGCAGGTGCTCTACACCTCACTTATCCATTCCCGCGAAGGTATAGGAGTACAGCAGATGATATATTATATGTTCTGGCTTTTGGAGAATTACGAAAGCAACCCTACCGCAAAAACTATAGTAGATAATATCGACCTTTATTTCATTCCTGTTATCAATCCCGATGGATATGTCCACAACCAGCAAACCAATCCCAATGGTGGTGGTATGTGGCGTAAGAATCGCCGCAATAACGGTGATGGAAGCTATGGAGTTGACTTGAACAGAAACTTCGGATACAAATGGGGGTACGACAATACAGGTTCATCGCCCGATCCATATTCAGAGACATATAGAGGCATTGCAGGCTTTAGTGAAATAGAAACCCAAAACATACGTCAGTTTGTGGAAACTCACGATTTTAAAATTGCACTAAACTATCACTCATACAGCAATCTGTTGTTATATCCCTGGGGCTGGACGGCGATACCATGTGATGATGATGCCATTTTTGAAGCTTTTGCTATATTGATGACACGCGACAACAAATACACCTACGGCCCATCAAGTACTACTATCTATCCAACCAACGGAAGTTCGGACGATTATATGTATGGCGACAATGAAAACAAAGCCCCCATATTTGCGTATACCCCTGAAGTAGGTAGTAACAACGATGGATTCTGGCCATCAATAAGTCGCATCATACCCCTTTGTCAGGAGAATATGATACAAAATATATATGCCGCATTACTTGCTGGAAGCTATGGCAACATCACCGACAAAACCGAAACAATCATCAACCAGAAAGACTTCTATTTTGTTTTTGATCTGCAACGTTTAGGCTTGAGTGAGACCGATCACTGGAGCATCAGCATAGAAGAATCAGACGAATGGATAACGGCTACTGGCGATGTTATAACAACAGGCTATCTCAATATTATGGAAAGCTTGACTGATTCCATTTTAATCCAACTTGACCCTGCCATCTTATCAGGTCAATCGTTTCAATTTGTTGTCAAAGTTGACAATGGAAATTATGTACAAACCGATACCATCACCAAGATGTTCGGTGCTACCACTATAGTTTTTGAAGATGAATGTAGCAGTCTGGATAACTGGATACCCGGCAATTGGGGACTTACGACAGCTTCATTCATCAGTCCGCCAAGTTCTATTACCGACAGCCCTAACGGTAATTATCCCAACAACAACACAAATATCATCACTTTAGCAGAAGCTGTTGACATACCAGAAACCTCATATGCACTATTAAGTTATTGGGCAAAATGGGATATTGAAGCAGGCTGGGATTATGCCCAGATTCTGATCAAGCCTGATAATGCCATTGGCTGGACACCTTTAGAGGGGAAATATACTACTACAGGAACATCTTACCAGTCGCCGGGTAAGCCGGTCTATGACGGTACCTCAGGATGGGTGAAAGAAGAAATCGACCTGACCGACTATGCTGGCAGGAGCATTCAGCTACGCTTTCAATTAGTAAGCGATGTGTATGTAAATGGCGACGGATTTTATTTTGATGACATACAAATTATTGCCCTTGATGTAGAAACAGGTATAGAAACACATACCTCTTCTTCACAACAGATACGGGTGTCACCTAATCCTGCAACGGAGATCATTACTGTGTATGTTGATCATGCTTTTAAGACAGGGCAACATATGGAGATACTGGATATGGCCGGAAGACCAGTGATGCGGCTACAACCGCAGCCAGGGAGCCATAGCCTTCAACAGGATATATCTCATCTTAAAAAAGGCATGTATTTGTTGCGTATAGAGGGAGTATCCAATGTACGCAAATTTGTAGTTCAATAGAACAGTGTTTCTTCCGGTCAGCTGTTAATCCACTACTATAAGTCGGGTGCTACCGATTATTTCATCTCCCTGATAAAAAACAACGGTATATACTCCTTTGGTGAGTACGTTGTGATGTGTCAGCCTTTTCTTTATCCTGTCCTTATGGGCTATTTCCATTATCTGCCTACCATTGAGCTGAAAAACTCTCAAATAGCTAAAAGGCCGGGCAGCACTAAATACCAATTCCGATTGTTCTAATGCTGGATTAGGCCAAACAGTACAAGATGTTTCCAAACCCGATATCTCATGCAAGTTTATAAGCATTGAGCGGCTGGCTTCAGCAGTATTGCCATAACGACCCAGATTCACCCTGTCGCCATTTGGGTGTGTTTCTAAGTAGGCACTTTCAGAAAATAGAATAATTTTTAATTTTAGGGATTAAAAACACCTTTCAACAATCTCCCTTTGGATAAAACCATCAAAAGGGGAATTTTTTTATCCAAGAAATCGTGTGTGGAAGAAG